>Ga0194115_10000068_pt1 | contig 154546 bp, 158 predicted proteins | sample TA2MahsurfametaG_3_FD_148656 | JGI IMG/M metagenome (GOLD analysis project Ga0194115, IMG submission 148656) | Freshwater microbial communities from Lake Tanganyika, Tanzania - TA2015002 Mahale S4 surface | ecosystem: Environmental > Aquatic > Freshwater > Lake | place: Tanzania: Lake... | reverse complement strand
TGCATACGGCGTTGCGGAATCCCCTACTCTACCCTACTTTTGCCGCCCATCCGGCGAGGTAGCTCAGACGGTTAGAGCGCAGGATTCATAACCCTGAGGTCGGGGGTTCGATTCCCCCCTTCGCTACGAAGATGCAAGCCCGAGCCTTTGGCTCGGGTTTTTCATTTTTAGCCGAGAGTGAAGTTCACTTCTTTGGCGAGCAGGGGAAAATGAAAAACTGCTAATAGCGGGTTATTAAGAATGTGCACATTAAGTAATTACCAAAATATTTTCATATTTTTACATCATCCCAAGCCCACGGTTTGATTCTCTTGCACTCCAGGGAGGAGTGTTCCTAATTCAAACCGTTCTCTACCATGAATACTAATCCTAAAGGGGTGCTTCCCGCACTACTCAAAGAGCGTGCTGTGCTCACTAGTGAGGTTAAACACGCCATGGCTTTAGCCAAGCTCAAAATAAAAAAGGAACTTGACCGTGAGGTCAACGAACTACTCTTTCCGTACGACATCTGGGTATCCTTGCCTGATGTACGACAGAGCTATGGTTGGGAAGATTGCGAACACCGTTGGGTTCTTAGTGGCGATGTTGAGCTGATTGGCTCCGAACGCCTCGATGTACCTAACGGAAAAATGCGCAGTATGCCCCGACTGCGCGGACACCTAAATCCTAAGGATGGGCTTGAAGGTCTTGAATTTGAACTATCGGTTCAAACCAAGATTATGGCCCATGTCAACTTCAGGTTTGCACACCACATTGTGGTGAAGCTCGACGAACTTAAAGGACTATTTAAAGCCGCAAACGTGCGGCTCCAGGAGCTGATGATTCCAATCCAAGAGACCTACCATCGACTTGAAGAGGTGAACAAAGAGCTCCATGAACTCACCAACGGGACACACGGCACTCCGCTCAACGACCCCATTTTTAAGGAAGATGAGCCGTACGACTCGAGCTTCTTGGGCTTTGACGACGACGACCATGACGACGATTGGGGTGGCGACCTGCCACCCTTTTAATCGTTTTAATTATTTAGTCGTTTTATATATATTTTTAAGCGACTAAAAAACCATTATTATTTATAATAAGGTCAAACTACCACCAGAAAGGAGTTTGGAAATGTGGGCGAATTGGTCGAAAGATTTGTGCCATGAGCAAGTCAAATCAACCCAAGTCAACCACGGAATATTCCGACGACCAAAAGCTGACGATCGACAAAATCAAAGCCAGCGACAAGCTTTACTACATTGACTATGAAGGCTTTGTCGGCCATAAACCCTCACTTGCAGGGTTGTGGCACGATGGGCAATTCGAGCAGTTTACGTTTGAGCCCATCCTAGAACCGTTGGCGTTGGACCTCGGGGTCACCTACCTCACTTGGGACGAGTGGATTGCCAAGTTGCATGGTCTGAAGCTCCGCGGATTCCTCGCCGTTGGGTTCACGATGCACGAGGCCGAAAGCACTCCTGAAATGGGCCTACCCGAGGCATGGTACCGAAACGCTCAATGGTTCCTAAAACGGCACGTAGTATGGTCCAAGGCTACAAGGCCCCGCACGTGGTCGCTTGATGGAGTGGCCAGCCACCTCGGCTTTAAACTCAAGCGCTATGGCACCAAGCAGGCCACCCAGCGCTTGCGCTACACGCTGCAGTTTGCTGCGCGGTACGGCGACATTCAGCACTTCACTCCCACAGCCAAAGCCAAGTGGGCCAAGTTGCTGAACTACAACCGACAAGATGTGGAATCACTCAAATATGCACTTGAAATTGGGCTCAGGATGAATCTTTCAAAATGAATTACCCAATAGTATAAATGGAATTAAACCGAAAAACTCAAATTCAATACACACGTACACAATGAGCAACTACGATGATAATCGATTTCAGCGCAAGCGAGCACCATTTTACCTTGAAGCATTAGCCTGGCTTTGCATTCATGTCCCCTATTATGCCTTTTTCTACTTCAGTGTAAGGTTTATTACGTACTTGATAAAAACGTACCTAGTGATTTCAGATCAATAACCGAGAAAGGCTCTATCCCTGAAACCCTAAGTCTTTCGATTTATAAATCCACGTTAATTCTTTAGAATGATAAAACACCCTTTCTTAGTCACTTCCAAAAATGGACTATTTGATTCGAATGCAATTAAGATTCGGTACAATACCGAATCTAGATTATCTAAATTCGGCTATAACAACCAACGAAATACTCTCGAGCGCGAACGTAGGAATGCACTAAAACGCGCACTAAAAGGCGGCATGTCTGTCTCGGAAATCAGTAGCCACATATGTTGGTTAATTCAACGCAACAGTGAAAACCCATCATTTCGGAACACGATTTTACGTTGGGGAGACGATATCCAATGGCTGGAATTGCATAGTTAACCGAGTATTAAGACGAAATGCTGAAGTTTTGACAGTTCAAATAATTTTTGTACTTTAGATATATCATCAAGAGCAGCTCTGCCCATTTGGGCAACTGCACCAACCGACTTTCCTGAAGCACGGTGGTAAAACGATGAGGGACAACGTTCAAACGATCAGGCCCCCTCACTTGAAATACAGAAACGGCCTTGGCCGCGTTCTTTGACATGCTGGATATTTCACCCTCTTAGACTCCTGGTCTAAGCACGGGTGCGCTGCGCCTTGTTGGGCCCAAAGGGTGCGGCGCCCCGATCACTTAACATGTTGATTTACTGAATTTTGAAAAACTCACAAGGTTTTTCCTGGGCTACCTATGCCCTAACCCAATCAAAAAAAACCTAAAACAGAACATTATGAGCCAATGGTCCAACCTCACTGACGAAGAAGTACTTGAGCACGCTGAACGGCATGCCCAACGGTACACACAGAATTATATCGATGCAATGTGCCGCGGCGCGTTTATCAAAGAAATTGTCGACCGTGGTCTTGACCGCGAGTTTGACATCACGAGAATTCAACGGTCTAAAAACCCTGAATATCAAGTAGCTGCTGACCATTACGCAGACCGGCCACGGATCTTTTTTACCGAGTCTCCCGTGCCGCTGCCTAAAATGTACCACAACATAGGATCCTACAAAAAGTACCCTGTGTTTCGAGCGTTCCCAGAACCAACCTATGAACGAACCATGTTCCTCACCCTCAAGGATCCCGATTTATACCAGGTTCCCGAGGGCGAGACCGAACGTGACCAACTCTTTACCCAAGCGTCGGCCAAGATGGGTTACTTCTACATCCTTAGAAACGTGCTATACGAGCGACCCAAAGTGCTTCACATCGACGTTAGCCATGGCTCATTTCGACCTGATTTTGCTATGGACTTGGTGAATGCGGTGAACCAAGAAATCACCGATAAAATGGGTGTTGACCGTGTCGTAATCCATGGAATGCCACGACACCTAGCCAGCGAACTCGTTCAAAAGCATATTTCCGCCTACGGCGGATACCGCTGGATCGCATGTGCCGCACTAATCGACTGACTACTAACGTTTAAATAATGAACTATGAACCAATGGAAAGAATTAAATGACGCGGAGGTGCTAATTGTGGCCGACCAACTTGCGCGTCGAGTTGAAGGAACGCACGACGAGCACACTCTTCGCGTTGCATTGCTAAATGAGCTATCACGACGAAATCTGGCGAGTCAATTTGACTTGCGCAGACTCAAGGTGGTCTCTAAACCGGAGTGCTTAAGCACCACTATTAGGTACGAAGGAAAACCTCGGGTAATAATGCTTGGCCATGGACTTTCTGAAATCGCCTTATCGTCTGCCAAAACAGACTTTGAACATAAGGTGATTGAACTCAATGAAGTTCTCAACCTACGAAACGAAACCAAAGCGAATTCCGTTTTACCGGAAGGCGGCCAGGCAACTTCAGCAAGAGCAATCCTGCGAAGTGTCTTCGAAGACACGCCCAATTCAGTAAGTCATCTGCACCTAAAGGCAGTGGGCTCGATTGCGCACCCGAAGGTTCTTAACGAAGTCTTCGGAGCGCTGAATGAACAACTTCCCAAATGGCCAACACTAAAATTCTGTGTTGTCCATGGTTTTGGCGTGATCTATGCCCAAAAGGCTATTGACGAACAACAACTAAAGATCGCTAAGGGTGCAACAACTCTCCCCATAGCGGTATTCATCGATTAACATGAAAAAGACCAATTATCGCGTTGAACTGCGCTCAAAAACACCCAACACTGGCCTTCACGATTGCCGCGTCCCACGCAGCTATTTGTATGATCCAGACCCTGAGGACCCCACCGATGCGCTCTGGCAACTCTTCTATACCGTAATCACAGACCACCCCCCGGTCAACCCATCTAAAAACACCCCACAAACCCAAACCACTAAAAACCAATCAAAGCCATGAAAACCACACCGTTCTTCATCCTAATCTTTGCCGCTGCCTTGGCCAATACCGCCGAGGCCGGCACCCCGCGTCGCTTTCGCAAGGCCATCCCCGCCAAAGAGACCGTTGCCCTATTCATCGCAGACTCCTGCGTCTACGGTGACTGCTGGGATGGGGTGGGCACTGCCCGCGACGCCCAAGGTGACATCTACCATGGCCGCTGGTACAAAGGGGTGCCGCACGGCTTCGGAAGCATTTACTTCAGCAGCAACGAACGCACCGCCGCCTACGGCGAAGGCACCATCCTGATCGCCCGCTTCAATGAGGGCAAGCTGGACGGACTCTGCACCTTTGACCGGCCGGGCAACCGCCGCGTCGCCGTACAGTACCGCAAGAGCACGACGCTTGACAACTTCACCCTCAAAGAAGGCATCAGACCACCCTCTGCCCGCTTTGAACTACCAGGCCAATTTGACTGGGTCGGTTACGAAGTGCGGCGCGAAGAAATCCTCAAGCGCGATCACAGCGCCCAGCTGTTGGTGGATGTACACCAAGCACCTGGGGCAATCTATACATTAACAACCACCCTGTTCTTCAATGGGATACCCGTGCCCTTTATTGTTGACACAGGCTGCTCCACCACCTCGATCAACAAAGAGACCATGGCCTACTTGCGCCGCACCGGCATCATCATGGTGCCTGGCGAGCTGCACACCTACATCACAGCTTGCGGACATATGGAATTCCGCGACTATATAATCAACACCATTTCGTTTGGCGGAATCGAGTACGGCCCCTTTACCGTGAGCGAAACCGAGGGCGACAACCTATTAGGTATGGACATTCTCTCTTCATTCGGAGCCCTCAACATCAACTTCGAGCAGGGCAGCTTAAAACTCAACTAACTAATGGCATCCATACAAAGCAATCGTGGAATTGCCCGCATGGCCAGCATGCAAGCGGTGGCCCACATGCCCATGATCTTGGGCGGAAGCATCCAAACTCGTCCTCCCAAAGTCTATCGAGTCATTGACGGCCGCGTTATCTACCACCTCGGTCACTGCGACTGGTTCTTGGGCAACCCGCCCGAAGAACGCCTGTACTACCGACACCACCTTATCGGAACCTTTTACCACCCCAATCTGATACTCGCCCAGTACGACGTCGGTGGCGAAGCCAAAGTTGCCGTGGATACCCGAATGCCCGATTGGTATGTGCTGTGGATCGGAACCCGAGTCGACGAAGACTTTGCTCCCCCCGGACTGCCTTGGGATTGGATCCCGGTATGCTGGACGCCCAAAGCCCCAAAAGACCGCATCACGGCCGCCGGACAGCGCATGTTCAAGGCATGGCTTCTTGACCAACGCTTTGCCCAACCCGACCAAAACCACGTGGAATTGAATGTCGACGACTGGTATCCGTCCAACACGCTACGACCCATATTTCTCGAAGTCACCAACCAAAATCCCCAAACTTAGTAACCATGAAATCCTTCATCACCTTGACCTTAACCTTGGCAGTGGCCATCACCACCCAAGCCCAAAAATCACAGGTAGCGCCCAACGAGCTACCCACCTACCCCGCCCTGCCTGCGGGTCTACTTGTCGCACCCCCCGCCCACTACCTGCAATGGACGTGTGACACATCTAGTGAAGACCAAACCTTGTTCTTCACGGAGTACACGCCAAGCTACACCTACCACGTGCTGACTGAGAAGTATGACGGCTATGACTCGGCCGCCATCGTCCTCGTCAGCTGCCACAACTACGGGTACTCAAGCACCCCAACTCAAGAACTTGAAACCGCTCTACGACTATTCGAATCCGTTGAATGGGACTCTATTGAATACCTCGTGCCAGCCAAGGGTAGCCTGAGGCAGCAACACAAGCGAAACTCGAGCATGCCAGAAAACACCCCGCTGATTAGTGCAACAAAGGGAAATCGAATGGTGGACTTGACTGTGTTCTACTTTGAGGAAAGGGCTCATTATCAAATCTTTTGTGTGCACCCTTAGCGGTCGCCAAGGGTTAAAGCAGACATAATATGATCAATGAGTTAACATGTTATTTAGCACCTTTGAGCTGATTTTGAATTTATGAAGAACAAACGAACTGCCAAAATCATTGGTGTTGACGCCGGACTAGTTATTGCGGCCGGCATTACTTGGGGTGCCTTCAAATGGGGAGTCTACTATGCGCGGAATAAACCACACCCATAAGTACTATCCATTGAACCGGAACGCAACCTCATCATCACCAATGAGTTTGTGAAGGTTATGAACAATGCATCCGATAGTACAGCTTTTGCAATCTGGCATGATGGGTACTTGTATACTCCGGATACTGCTATGTATCAATTAGTGATGTTTGTAAAGTAAGTATGGAAAAAATACTAAATAATACATTTAAGAAAGATGATACCCAAACCAAATACTTTATTTAACATGCAAAATACTGATGGAGTCAACTTCAAACCACCTACTGTCAACATGTAAACTCTGATCCTAAGTAAAAATCTCCATTCACTGATTGAGTCGCCAACTACTCTAGAACAAATTTACTGACAGATTCGTTGAAGTACTTTATAATTTGCTTGACCCATACATATGTAAAAATTGGCAGTACGATAGTAACTAATTTGTTAAACTCAAATGCTTTGACAAATTCAAATTGAATAGCGGAGATTACGGCTCTGGTCATGCCACAGCCAGGACAATCAGTGCCAAAAATATTCTTGACTATACAGATAGAATGTTGTTCAATCAGCCATTCTAACGGAACAAAATATAATCCAATTGGGAATACTATGTGAGCCACTAAAATGGCCTTCGTACGGCGATTTGAATTAAATAGGTAATTAACGTTCATAGTTAATAAATTCAGAAATAGGATGGAGAATTATTAACTCTCCATCCCATTATCTTCTTACATGAAGGATGTGGCTTGTGTAAACTTTTTAAAGTTGTACTTTTTGGCACGGTCTTTCGCTGAAAAAATATCTACCAACCACCAAACAAAACAACCATAGAAAGTTATTAGTTTAAGAATGCCTAAAGCTGTATCATTTAACCAAAAACGTTCCCAACCAAGTAAAATTGCAATTAAAAAAATCGTCGATGGTTTTTGAAACTCTGTTCCCTGCAAGATGAATAATTTATCGTCATCCATTTTTTCAAGTTTTTCCTTGATAATCATTAGATCTTGTGGCGTAAAATTTTCAGCATTCATACCGATAAACATGTCTACTTTCTGTTTTTCCATCTTTTTCAATAACTAATTTCCTACTCATGTGGCTTTTCAGAATTCGCCCCGTTTTTTAATGTGGGTGCTGGACTCCACTCATACGTATTTCTAGAGTTAGAAGACAAACCTGTAAATGCATGTTGCCAGGTTTCTTTCTATACTGACGTTGCTTTGTTTACATCATTTTGTGCCGGAGTCTATAGTTTTCATTTCCGAAATTGCACGAGCCGCGCAGTAAGGAATTACTGCGAATGCAACTGCTAAAGCTGCACCAGCGGCTTGTTGTGGAGCAGATGAAGCGCCCAACAAAGTTCCGATAAGAGTCAAAATGCCTAATCCTGAACCGACTAGTGTGATTTTAAAAAATGTTTTTCCCATGTTATTGTATTTTAAAATGAATGTAGTCCCCCGGTTGTAGTAACACCAAGTTAGGGATTTACCGTTAGATAACTAAGGGTTTTTGGACTTTAGAGTAAGGTGTGTCTGTATAAGTTACCTCTGATAGGATGCTCTTTATGTTATAAATATTGTCCGAGTCCAAAATCACTTGGTCTCCCATTAAGCCGGCAATAAAGACTTTTTGAACCTGAGCTTACCAGCGAGATCGTCCATATCATCATTGTACATTTCATCTATGATCTTGTCATACTGTTCAATGAAGATCTCAGTAAAGCGGGTACCATCTATCAGTTGAATTTGCTCACGCTCTTTATCCATTGCACTGTTTACAGCCTTCTTGTTGAAGGTGGACAATGTAATAAAGCAACCTTGGTAGTCTTTTTTCAAAGCGCCACGGAAGTTCCGGATGTCTTTCTCACCTATAGTACCCCTATCATACCGCTTGACTTGAACTTGTAGGTTGACTGAGGCAACACCGGAAACATCTAGAATTCCTTCAAAGTCAATTCCGCCATCACCGACTTTGCCAATCTCTTGTGTGGGTTCAAATCCCAAAGTTCGTAGTAGGTATGACACCAAATACTTGTAAGTCGTCAGCATAAGTTGGACTGAAAAGCTTTAAGCTGAACCAAAGAATGCGGGCTCCCTCCCACTCCGCATCTGTCAGATTAAGATGACTGAAGTGGCGCTTGACCTTATTGGTTTTTCGCAGCTCGACGACAATGGAGGTGTACATAAAATGGAAAGTAAGTATCCGAACGTCCTACACAGACATTAACCACAATTTACAAATTCGAATTGCGTTAGAAAAGCATGATGATTACCAAACCTTTATCTATCGCCCTACTCATTGGCATTTTCAACGCAGCTTCAGCGCAAACTGCTCCACGTCAAGTTGACCTTGACCCCAAATGGAAACCCTTTGAGTGGTCCATGATGCCCGCCGAAGAGTTTTTTAAATTGACGGGATTAACTGAGGCCGATTCCGTCGGTTACCGCACCTACCGTTTGGGCAAGGACACCATTGGTAGCATTAAGGTCCGCATCGACTACATCCTTGAAACGAATTCAGATGTTGTAGGATACATCAAATACGAGAATTGGAAGGTCAAGGATATATTTAAAATCAACGAAATTGTGGAAGAGAAGTACAATGTCCGCTACGGTGAAGAAGATGAGAAGCCTGACTTTTGGCTTGGCAATGCGCTCGTTGAACTAGGCTACATGCGCACAGATAGCAATCCCAAGCTAGGCCACTACGACTTGTTATCTAGTCCACTCTATGAGTACATTCCTCATCCCAAGCACATTTTGGACAAATTGGACTCAACGTGGAGCCAATTGATCAACAACCCTACCGATCAATTGCGAGGAATAGTTAATGACTCGGGCACCTACCGCGTAACCTTAGCGGACATTAGCCCAACTGTAGAGTACAAACTGAGTTACTCTTCTGACCCTTCTGAACTACCCGTGGCCATCACGGGCATTACCGTAGAAGGTGGATACGAAGCACTGAAGTGGTCTATGAAGCAATACTACACCCAATTCCTCGACCATATGGAAGACGGTGAAATTTGGGTCGCGCCTTCAGATCAGCCAATTGTGCGCGTCGCCTACCTTTTCACGGACGGAATGCTCGTTCACCTCACCCTTACCCAAGCCGAGTACCAGGATTGGATCTCTTCTGACGATGAAGGCGAAGAATAGAATAAAAAACCAAGAATACCTATATCTACGCCCCGAATTGTGTTTTTTGTAATTTGTACAGAATCTACGTAAAGCACAACTCCGTAGTACGTTTCAAACCTTTTTTCTCATAGACAACAACACATGGCAACTACAACGGCAATCATCTTAATCGGAAGAGCACATCCTAATTCCGGAGGAATTAACCCAACACACATGCTTCAATTTACTGAGAACGATAGGCCAGCACTCATTCTTTACGAAATAGGAAGCAGTTCTGAACCCGAGGTCGTAATACCTACTGTAGAGGATACAGTACATGACATTTACCTTATGATAGCCGCACTTGTCTTGAAAGCGCTCAGTCCCTTGAAAGCTTTAAGCAGTAAAAATCGTGATAGCCTTTATGACATCTTTGATCAACATGAACGGCAAGCGCTTTACGCTGAAGCCCGAAAGGCCATTGAAGAGTATAACGTCAAAGTAGTTTTCAACATCTTACATGGCAGCCACTTACTAAGTCAAACGGACGTGATAAAGACCTATCCTAATGACTTGGAAGTGACTTTGTCCGCCATACTTAAGGAGCACAACAGATGGGGGAATACATAATCAACAATGCTAATGAAGCAGCTTAGAGATGCTTATGTTAATATTCATAATTATTGGAACTACATTTTTTATTAGTTCAACATCTGACACATTCATGAATGACTTCTTGCCATGAAAAAGGTTGTTTCGAATTACACAAGCTACTTGTAAAAAGTACTCAAGCTCTTTATCAGAATGATACTGGTTTATCCACAACTGAGTAAGATAATCACCTGCGTCGCCGCTAAAGTCAATTACTGAATGTCCTCGTGCAGTACCTTTTCTGTTAGCTAAAAATACCTTATGCTGCATTAATTCAGTACATTGGAAGGCAGCTTGTATCTCTTCGAAGTCTGCCTGACGCCTATCATGGAATTCACTGATTAACTCTCTATCGCCTTGAAATGGCTTACTATGGCCATTATACGATAACAAATCAGTCATACCAATAATCATTGCAAGCCAATGATAAATAAAAGCCTCAAAGGCCTCATCGTCAGATTTTTCTTGGGCTTTCCTAAAAAAATCAAAAAAATACTTAGCTCTAGAGAGCGCGTCGTGCTTCATTTTATTGACTTATTAATTTGGGGGAATTCATCTTCACGAATCTGTATTCCCCCCAGTTGTAGTAATACCAAGTGGGACACTCGGTGAATTTAGTCATTGTGCTTGTTGTTTTTACTTATGCCATCATCAATAAAGTTAGACCTCCTCTCAATCACCTCTACTCGGAACACCAACCCAGGCCCTCGGCCTGGGTTTTTTCATTTATGGCCGAGCCAAGCTCGCTTGAGTGACGGTTATAAGTGGAAAAACCGAGGGCAGCGCAGTTGCCTCGGGTTGGTGTTCCGAGTAGGCACACCCTTCAGGGAACATGGGCCGCTTCGCGGCCCACTAGTCCCACACAGCAACAGCCAGAAAAACCTACCTCTTCTTCGAGCCTGGCTTTAGTGGCTTCATGTGCTTAAGCGCCTTTTTCATCTTGAGTTTTTGACCGCCACCGTAGTTATAGGTCTTCTTGTTCTTGTCCTTTTTCTCGTGAAAGGCGGCGTCGGGTCGATCTTCGTCAGACATGCAAATGGGGATTGTCTTGTGGACGTAAGATAGTTCCGCCCCACCTATTCCTGCACCGTACCTACCGCTAACAATCAAACTACTTCGGCGATTCGGCCTTAACCCCAAAAACCACACCCCCGGGGTGCGCTGGATCAATCCGCACCACATTCGAATGACTCCGTTCGTTCGCCAAATCCACCTCCCAGCGATAGTACCGCATCGCATATGCCGCCAACTCGTGATTCAATCTTAACTCAGGTGCCACATTGAAGGCAGAGCCCGGCGCAAACTCGTTCTTGTAGGTTTCTAGTGAAGCCCTTAGCGCAGGATCACGTTCTACGCGTCGCCAAGGCAGTGTAGCCAGCCCTACCAGGGTTAAAAGTCCAAAGCCTATCGCCAATCTTGAGCTGCGCAACGCCGGGATTCCGCTCCATAAATTGCCTAGCCCTACAGCGACAAACCCTAGAGAAGTAATCAGGTAAAAATCCCTCTGTTCGTGGGTTACCATAAGGGGGAGTGACGCACTCAAACCAACAGCAAGCATCGCTAGCACCTTTCGATCCCGTGAAGGTCGAAGAGAATTGAACCGAATCCACCCTACGAGCAGAGAAGCGCCAAGAAGCATAGACCACTGTCCGAGCATGGGGCCCAACAGCCAAAATCGATCCGAGGTAGTTATCGCACGAGCTTCAGTAAACGTCCGAAGGAGACGGTTTGCCGCGTTGCGCACCAAGGCATCGCGGGCATCCTCCCAAAGCCATAGCCCAACAACCGAAACAAGTACAGCTGCCATGACAACCCCAAACCTCCGCAAAGCCACTGTGGGCGGAAGCAATCTAAGTCCGCCCACGACAGGCAGCCACACCAACGGAAACAAGCCTTGCGGGCCCTTGAATAAGGCAGCTGCCACGGTAAGTAATCCGCCTAGCCAAACCCAACGAGCACTTGACATTGCGACCACCGACCACAAGGTGAAGGGAGCCATCCACATTTCTTGCACATGGTTGCCCATGCCCCAACCCACTAGGGGGGCAGAGCTCCAGATCGAAAGAATCCAAAACACCGTTTCACGCGGATGCTCGGGCCACCACAGCTTTTGTAGCGCCCAAATCCCTCCTGCAGTGGTGAGCCAAGCGAGCAACATGAAGATTCGCTCAGTCCACGCCGTCGCACCCAACAGACGAAAAAACTGAGACTCCATACCCATGAACATCGGCAGCTGTTCAGAGTAAGGAGCTATCGATGATGGCTGGTAAATGGGAGCCCAAAAGGTTCCGATTCCGTTGGCCAAATTTTGAGCCACCGATGCATAAATGGCTCCATCCATAAACATACCCTCCTGCATCCAAAAAGGGGCAATAAGCCAAACGAAAATGGCCGCTAAGGCCCCAAGGGCTGGTCTCATCGGCTCCGCGGTGGGCGTTCTCCCCGGTAACCAGGGCCCGGTTGATAAAAATCTTTGGGGCGCGGACCCTCGACGCGCTCGGTGGGTCCGCCGTCGCTATCCTTGACCGCCTCAAGAAGCTGGGCTACTTCGCGGTTCGTCAATTCCCTCCACGCTCCGGTTGGCAGCCCTGCGTCGGTGAGGTGCATGATCCGTTTGCGTTCCAAAATGGAAACCTCATGGCCAACGTATTCGGCCATGCGGCGAATTTGGCGGTTGAGTCCTTGAACGAGGACGATTTTGTAGGCGCGCGGACTGATGCGCTCAATGCGGCACGGGAGCGTTCGAGTGCCCAGCATCGGCACCCCTCGGGCCATGGCATCGAGTTCGTCGTCGCTTATTGGGCGCCGCACTTGAACCCAGTATTCTTTAGGGTGGGCGTTGCCGGCCCGCAGAATTTTATTGACGGAATCACCGTCGTTGGTCAATAGTAAGAGTCCGCGCGAGTCTTTATCGAGCCGGCCAACAGTGAAAACGCGTTGGGGATAGCCAATGAAGTCAACCACGTTGCCTCGAATGGACCGATCGGTCGTCGACGTAATCCCTTCGGGCTTGTTGAGTAAAAGGTATACGGGCCGAGGCTTGGCCTGGGTATCGACTGCGCGACCGTGAAGCTCTACGACGTCGCCCTCGCGCACGGTATCGCCGAGCACTGCGACCCGGCCGTTGAGGCGCACGGCGCCCGCTTCAATAGCCCGATCTGCTTCGCGCCGGCTGCAGTGCCCATGGCTACTGAGGTACTTGTTAATACGCGTTCCCGTGTCCATGCTGCTGCGAATGTACTTCGCCCTTCCCCCAAAAGAAAGCGCCGGACCCTTGAGTCCGGCGCCGCCTTAACGTGAATATAGATTTATTGGATGGTGATTCGCTGAACCGACGCTCCCGATGCGGCGGGTGAGGCCGGTTTATTTGTGGTCATTGGGGTAAAACTGGGCGTTTTCTTGCGTACAATGTTGAATCCGACTGAGGTTCCGATGCGCCAAGAGTCTCCGCGGCCAGGCGTCACGACAAATAAATTCACCGGGAAGTTCATTTTGCCCGACTTAAACGTCTTTCCGAATCCGAGTACCAAGCCAGTTGATACGGCGATGTCTCCGCGCGAATCCAGGCGGGTAATTACGTCTTTACCCATGGGATTGTATCCGGCACTTCCGTTGAGAATGAAGTTGCTGCCCTCCAAGTAGCCTTCGGCAGTAACCGTTGTGGTAAAGTTGGGGCCCACCGCAAACTCCCAACCGGTGCGGCTGTTGCGCATCCCCATTAGCACGTTGGCGCTGGGAATCACCCGTCCGTATTCCAAACCGGCAATCAACGGAATGAATTCAAACAGGGCCTGAAAATCGCCGCTGTTCACAAACACCTGCTCAAATTGGTACCCAAACGAGGTTAGCGCTGGAAGGCTGTACCCAAACCCGCCCGTTTTAGGGTCAGCCATCAGGATTTTCTGGCTCGGACCAAACACGCCGGTCACACCCAAGCGCGGTCCGTTGTTGTTGATCACTGCCGTTTCTGGGTTGTTCAGGGCGCTCTCGTATTCTTCGCTGATGGTCAGCTTTTTAATGAGGTTTTCGTCGTTGGGAACCGCTAAAAGATCTTTGACGGCCACCTCCATCATCGTCAGGTTTTGCTGCGGAATATTCAAGTATACCCGACTCGCAGACTCCGTGAAACTGCCCTTGGCAACATCGTACAAACGAACAGTAACCGCTACGCGATCACCCAGTACGTCGTAGGAACCGGTAAGCAGAAAGTCGCACTTCAAGCGCTTGCCGATGTCTTCGAGGCAAATTTTGGAGTAGCAGCCTTTAAGGTCAACCTTGTCGCGCTTGGAGATGTACTCGATGTCGTACTTATCAACAATTTCAAATTTATTGATGCGTATGAGTTCAATGGTCGCCTTGTCAATAAGCTGCTGGGCATCAACCGGATAGTTGCGCACATCAAAATCGAGAACCGCTAGGGTTTTCTTTGATTCGGTTTGCGCTTGAGCGAAACTACCCAGTGAGAGAGCGGTGAACAAAAGGGTAGATTGAATAAGAGTCCGCATGAGAGTTAAATTGGTTTGTGCAAAGAAGCAAAAAGTTACGTTATTACCAAACGCAGATTTTACCGCAGCCTCCAAATCAATCAGCACAATCTGCCAAATTCAGCACCGGGATCCTTAGCCAAATTCGCACTATGAAGCTTTACCCTATGCCCGAATCGCAGCCCGGCGAACACTAGGACTTATTTGCGACGGCACAAGCGGCACGCAAGCCGCTAGTAATGAGGGAATTTGCTCAAAATTGGCCCGCGAATAATTGGTCGTGGGACGACCTTTGTCAGGCTGTTGGCACGCGAACCACGGGAGTGCGGGGAAGCGCCTTTGCGAACGGGCAAGCGACTACCTTTTTTCCAAAGCCCATTGCCCAGAAACCCATTGCGGAATACTTCAAGCAACTCGAGCGCAACGAGTCATCTGATGAACGGTTGTTCGTTTTTAACCTTCGGGCCCACGCGCCTGGACTTGAACACCGAAATGCAGCCCGATTTCGCCCGCTTGGTATCAGCGTTGCCGAAATTCCCGCGTACTTTTTTGGCGCCCCCGGCAGCGACACCCGAATTCACTACGACTGTGACTGGATTGACCTTTTGCTCAGCCATTTTCAGGGTCAAAAGCGGGTACTGCTCTTCGATCAAAACCAAAACGATCGGCTTTACCAGATCCCGGGAACGGTGCATTCCGCGGTTGATTTTAGCAAACTGGAAACTGTAGCGCAAAGGTTTCCGCTCCTTTCGGAACTCGAAGGCTATGAAGTGCTGCTTGAGCCCGGTGATACCCTCTACATCCCCAAAGGCTATTGGCACCACATTACCTACGTGACGGGGAGTTTCTCAATCACCTACCGCATTTGGCCTAAAAGCCTCACAGAATGGCTAAAAACGGGGTATTCGTGGATTACTGGTGGCAGCGACATTCTCCTCAATAAATTACCCGGAGTGGCCACCTGGCAAGCGCGCCGGCGAGCTGCCGCCTTTTTGACTAAGTACGGTCAGCCCCTCTAAAGGCTACCAAACACCTTGCGAAGCAAATCGGTCGTGCGCTGCACAGGATCTTGGCGGATTCGGTCCTCTTGAAGCGCAATTTCGCGAAAAAGTGCATCGGTTGCTTTTTGGTTCACGTACGCGACCAAATCGGTTTGAATGTCTTCGGTACGTCCGAGCAATCGCTTATTTTGGTTGATGGCTTTAGCTACCGGTTCCCAGTACTTCGCAACCTCAACTTCGTCCAGGGCACTTTGTACCGCTGGGCGAAAGGCCGCTTGAAGGGGTTGCTCGGTCTCGCTGCGCAGGTATCGGGTGGCGGAACCCTGTCCGCCCCGCAAGATGCCAAGGGCGTCGCGCACCGAAATTCCGACCACCGCATCGCGAAAGATGGGAAACGACTTAGCCGCCGCGCGCTCAGCGCCTTCGTTGAGCTTCGTTTTAAGTTGCTCGATTTGGGGCTTAAGCGCTGCACGGAGCACTGGGTTAGCGTTGATTTTAGCTTCAAGGTCGGCCACTTCGGGCGGGAGGGCCAAACGGTACACTTCAGATTGCGCAAACCCCCCAGCGGCACCTAAAAGCGAAGAGCCTGACTTAACGCCCGCAACCAGGGCTTCCTTGAGGCCGTCAGCGACCTCAGACTCGGTGAGGGCCGCCGCCGACTTGGGCAGCAAGGCCGTTGCGGCCTTGGGAACGTTCAACGGAAGTTTAACCTGGGCTTGGCACGACAGGGCCAAGACGGCAGCAGAAAGGGTTAGTATACGCATACTAGTCTGCATGCAAAGCTTGTGCCCCTTACCCAACAAACAGCGGACGGTGGGCCATCATGGCCTTGACCTTCTCGCCTACTCGATGCTGTACGCCTGCGTCTTCAGGGTTGCGGAGGACTTCATCGATGAGCTCGACGACGGCTTCCATGTCGGATTCGTTAAGTCCGCGCGTCGTGAGTGCGGGGGTGCCAAAACGAATTCCGCTGGTGATGAACGGCGATTTGTCGTCGAACGGAACCATGTTCTTGTTCGCCGTAATGTGGGCGGCGACAAGGGCATTTTCAGCCTGCTTTCCGGTTACGTTTTTGTTGCGCAAGTCCACGAGCATCAGGTGGTTGTCGGTTCCGCCGCTGACGATGTCGTAGCCGCGGGTCATCATGGCCTTGGCCATCGCCTGGGCGTTTTGGCGCACCTGAACGATGTAGTTAAAGTACATGTCGGTGAGCGCTTCGCCATAGGCCACAGCCTTGCCGGCGATTACGTGCTCGAGGGGTCCGCCCTGGATGCCGGGGAAGACCGCCATGTCCATAACGTGCGACATCATGCGGATTTCGCCTTTGGGCGTCGTGAGGCCCCAAGGGTTCTCAAAGTCCTGGCCCATCATAATCATGCCTCCGCGGGGTCCGCGCAAGGTCTTGTGGGTGGTCGTGGTGACGAAGTGGCAGTGCGGCATCGGGTCGTTCAGCAGTCCGCGCGCAACCAGCCCCGAGGGGTGGCTAATGTCCGCGAGCAAAAGGGCGCCAACCTCGTCGGCGATGCTTCGAAACTCGGCGTAGTCAATGTCGCGGCTGTAGGCGCTGGCTCCGCAGATGATCATTTTGGGCTTCTCGCGGTGGGCGATTTCGCGGATGCTCGCGTAGTTGAGCAGACCTGTTTCGCGGTCGAGGCCGTAGAAGGTCGCGCGGTAGGTTTGACCGCTGAAGTTTACCGGAGATCCGTGGGTAAGGTGTCCGCCGTGGCTTAGGTCAAAGCCGAGAATGGTGTCTCCGGGCTTCAAGCAGGCGAGGTAGACGGCGGCATTGGCCTGCGAACCGCTGTGGGGCTGCACGTTGACGTATTCGGCATCAAAAAGCTCGGCAGCGCGGTTGCGCGCGAGGTCTTCGACTTGGTCGACGATTTGGCATCCGCCGTAGTAGCGCTTGCCCGGATAGCCCTCGGCGTACTTGTTGGTCAGCACCGATCCGACGGCTTCCATGACGGCCGGAGAAGTGAAATTTTCAGATGCAATCAGTTCAATGCCTTCAACTTGGCGTTGGTGTTCGGCATTAATTAGGTCAAAGAGGGTGGAATCGCGGTTCATAGCGTGTAACTTGGGGGTAAAAATACGGCTATGGCGAGCTTTATTCCGGTCTCGGACGCATCAGATTTCAGCTTTTCAAACCTTCCGTGGGGCGCCGTGCGGTGGGCGGACCAAACGACGCACCTCGCAACTCGTTTGGGCGATACGGTGATCAGCCTAAACCTGCTCCGCCGTGCCGGCAAATTTGCTTCGTTTGCCGAGCTTGAGCGCGACACCTGGAATGCGTTCATCGACCGCGGACCCGAGGCCTGGTCGGCCGTGCGCCGAGAGCTGCAGAATTTGTACCGCGAGGGTTCAGACTGGATATCATCGCCGCAGCGCGCATCCTGCGAACTACTCGCTACCGAGGTTTCGAATGTGCTTCCCGTGCACATTGGCGACTACACTGATTTTTATGCGTCGCGGCAGCACGCCACCAACGTCGGCATGATGTTCCGCGATCCCGCCAACGCCCTGCTGCCAAACTGGTTGCACTTGCCCGTGGGGTACCACGGCCGCGCGTCGACGGTGTCAGTGAGCGGAACCGACGTCGTTCGCCCCAACGGGCAACGCAAAGGCCCGAACGACCCCGCACCCGTGTTTGGGCCTTCGGTAAAGCTCGATTTTGAGCTCGAAGTTGGCGTAATCCTCCAAGGGGGACCTCGCGACGGTACCGGAGTTTCGGTGGAAGACGCTGAATGCCACATTTTTGGTCTGGTCTTGTTCAACGATTGGTCCGCCCGCGACATTCAGCAGTGGGAATATGTTCCGCTCGGTCCGTTTTTGGCCAAGAATTTTGCCTCGACCCTGGGCGCATGGATTGTACCCTATGAGGCCTTGACCGAAGCCCGTTGCGCGGGCGAACCGCAAGAAGACCCGATGCCACTCCCCTACTTGCAGCAAGATCGCCGGGTATCGCACTGGGATTTGACCCTTGAAGTGGCCATTGCTACTGCCGACGGCCGCGAAACCGTTGTTTCGACCTCGAACGCTAAACACCTGTACTGGAGTTTCGCCCAGCAAATTGCCCACCACAGCATCAACGGCTGCGTACTGCGCAGCGGCGACCTGATGGCCTCGGGAACGATCAGCGGCGACGAGCCCGATTCCTACGGTTCCATGCTCGAGTTGACGTGGAACGGCACCAAGCCGATTCGACTGCACGACGGCAGCGAGCGCGCGTTCATCGAAGACGGTGACACCGTGGTACTCCGCGGTCGAACGACTAAGGGTCCGCGCATTGGATTTGGTGAGTGCCGCGCCCGCGTTTTGCCCGCAACGCCATGGCAGAAGTAGACTTTGAGAAGCTGGTCCGAGCGCAGTATCGGGCCTTGGTCAAGTTGGCCACCGAGCGCGGAGCCGATAAAGACGACTTAGCGCTGATAAAAAAAGCGTTTAAAGTCGCGAGCGACGCCCACAAGGATGTGCGCCGCAAGTCCGGTGAACCCTACATCACCCACCCGCTGGCGGTGGCCAAAATTGTTTCGCATGAAATTGGTCTGGGCCCGCAGTCGATCGCGGCTGCGCTGATGCACGATGTGATCGAAGATTCCGAGTACACACACGAAGATTTGGACCACCTCTTTGGGGCCAACGTCGCCTACATCGTCGAAGGGCTGACCAAAATCCAAGGGATTTTTGACATGCAAACGTCGATGCAGAGCGAGAACTTTCGCAAGCTGCTGGTGAGCATCAGCGACGACGTGCGGGTGGTTTTGATTAAAATGGCGGACCGCCTGCACAACATGCGCACGCTGAACTCGATGTCCCACGCCAAGCAGCTGAAAATTGCCTCAGAGACGCTGTACATCTTCGCGCCCCTCGCGCACCGCATGGGCCTGTATTCCTTCAAGCAAGAGTTTGAGGATCTAAGCTTAAAATACCTAGAGCCAGAGGTTTATCAGGAGCTTCAAGACAAAATGGCCGAAGCGGAGGAGCTCGACGGGGGCTACCTCGAACGGTTCAGCCACAGCCTCGAGGATTTGCTTCACAGCGAAGGCTTTTACTTCAGCATGAAGCGGCGAACCAAGGGGGTTTACAGCATCCGCCGCAAGATGCAGAACCAAAATGTGCCGTTTGAGGAAGTGTACGACAAGTATGCGGTGCGCATTATTCTCGAATCCTCAGCCAACCGCGAAAAAGCAGAGATCTGGCGGGTGTATTCGCTGATTACTGCGATTTACCGTCCCAATCCGCGTCGCCTTCGCGACTGGGTGACCACGCCCAAGGCCAATGGGTATGAATCGCTTCACATCACGGTGATGGGCCCCGAAGGCCACTGGATTGAAATCCAGATTCGGTCCAAGCGCATGGACGACCAGGCCGAGCGGGGCTATGCCGCCCACTGGCGCTACAAAGAAGACGGTTCGGGAAGCGCCGCACTGGACTCGTGGATTGAACGAATCCGCGACGTCGTTGAGGGCCAAACCGACAATGCGGTTGAGTTTGTCGACAACTTCAAGCTTCAGCTTTTTTCAGACGAGATTTTTGTGTTCACGCCCCAAGGAAAAATGGTGACGCTCCCCAAGCGGGCCACCCCGCTGGACTTCGCGTTTGAAATCCACACCGACCTTGGAATGAAAACCCTTGGCGCCAAGGTTAACGGCCAGCTGGTTTCGCTTGGACACCCGTTGCAGAACGGAGACCAAATTCAAATCATCAGCAGCGACACGCAATTGCCCCAAGACGCATGGCTCGATTGGGTGGCCACGCCCAAAGCAAAGTCGAAGCTCCGCGCCTACTTCAGAGATCGCTTGCGCCTGCACGAATCCGAAGGAAAAGACAAGCTAACCCGACTTCTCAAGCGCGCCAATTTGGAGCTGAATCAGTCGACGACGCAGCGGATGCTCAATTTTTATGCGCTGCGCACCCCGAAAGAGCTCTACCTAAAGTTTGGCAAAGGGGAGCTGGACAGCGACCGACTCCGCGACTTTTTGCGCGAGGACAGCGGCGGATTTTACCAGTACATTTTGCGAAGGTTCCGCCCAAAACCCAAGGAAGGCGGCGTGAAGGACGTGTCCAGCACGGCCAACATGGTGCTGTTTGGGCCCGACGAAGTGGTGCTGGAGTACGAGCTCGCTCCCTGCTGCCGGCCGATACAGGGTGACGCTATTTTTGGCTTTATTGAAGAAAGCGGAATTGAAGTTCACCGCACCGACTGCCGCCATGCCGTGAAGCTTCAAGGTCAGTTCGCCGAACGGGTAATCAAGTCGGTGTGGAATCAAAGCACACGCCTGGGCTTCAATGCGGTGCTACGTTTTTCAGGAATCGACTCCAAAGGCCTGATTCTCAAAGTGACCAAGGTGATTTCGAGCGACATGCAGATCGACATTCGCGCCTTCCACATTGACGGAAGCGAGGGCGTGTTTCAGGGAACCGTGAGCGTGCACGTGGCGGACCGAAGCCACCTCAGCGATTTGGTCCAGCGGCTCAAATCGGTGAAGGGTGTCGAGCGGGTTGAACGAGAAATCTCGAACCGCTAAGGCATTCCGATGTACTTGTGGGTCTGGAGGCCCAAGCGCCATTCGGGATGCTGCGCTAAGTAATCAGTGATCTTGGGGAGTTGCGCGTCGCGGCGCGACCACTCGGGCTGCAGAAAGCGCTCGACCGAAGGGGCGCAGCGTGCTGCGTGCTCTTCAGCCCACGCAAAGTCGTGGTCGTTGTACACAATGACTTTGAGTTCGTTGGCCAGCGCGTACCATTCCGGGAGCGGAGCCTTTGTTTTTTTGGGCGAAAGGCAGACCCAGTCCCAGGTTCCGGTGACCCGATAAGCCCCACTGGTTTCGAGGTGGACGTTGAATCCTCGAGCGCGGAGCCCCTCGGTTAAGGGCCCCATGTCCCACATTAGGGGCTCGCCGCCGGTAATCACCACGGTGCGGTCGTTGGCCGAAGGCAGACCCAAGAGTACCTCAAGGGGCGTTACGGGGTGCTTGGTGGCGTCCCAGGACTCCTTGACGTCGCACCAGTGGCAGCCCACGTCGCAGCCGCCAATACGCATAAAAAACGAAGGCCTTCCGGCGTGGGCGCCTTCGCCCTGTACGGTGCGAAAGGCCTCCATCAGCGGCAGGGCCTGGGAATTAGCGGTGGCGTGCGGCATGCAGGGTGTTCATAAGTAGGCCCACGCGGGTCATCAAGCCCACCCCCCCGGGCACCGGGGTAATCGCTCCCGCGACGTCCATGGCGGAATCGAAATCCACGTCGCCCACGAGTCTTCCGTCGACGCGATTAATTCCAACGTCCAAAACCACGGCACCCGGCCGAATCATGTCGGCAGTGACGTACTTGGGGCGGCCGATCGCCGCGACCAAGAGGTCGGCGCTTTGGCAAAGCTCCTTGAGGTTAGACGTTTTGCTGTGCGCCAGCGTCACGGTGGCGTTGCCCATTTTGCTATTGCGGCTGAGCAAAATGCTCATGGGAGAACCCACAATGTTGCTGCGCCCCACGACCACCGCGTGCTTGCCCGCGGGAGAAATTCCGTAATGTTCCAGCAGCAACAGCATACCGTAGGGCGTTGCAGGCAGGTAGGTAGGCAGTCCGAGGGCCATCCGCCCCACGTTTTCGGGGTGAAAACCGTCCACGTCCTTCTGCGGATCGATCGCCAAGAGGACTTCGTCTGGATTAAGGTGAATGGGAAGCGGAAGCTGCACGATAAATCCATCTACCTCGGGATTCCGGTTCAAGCGGGCCACGTGCTCGAGGAGCTCGGCCTGCGAGGTCCCCTCCGAAAGGGTGATTAGGGTTGACGCGAAACCAACTTCTTCGCAATCGCGAACTTTTCCTTTGACGTAGGCCTGGCTCGCAGGGTCTTCGCCAACGAGAATCGCCGCGAGGTGCGGAGCGCGTTTTCCTTGCGCCAAGCGACCGGCCACCTCTTTGCGAATGTGGGACTTCCAAGCCTGTGCCGCCTCGCGACCGCTAAGTATCTGTGCCATTAGCGCATGCGGTTCATCATCGACATCAACTGGCTGCGTCCGCCTTGGCCCTGCATCATTTTCATGACGCGACTCATGTCGTCAAACTGCTTGATAAGCTTGTTGAGCTCGGGCACGCTGCGTCCGCTGCCCGCGGCAATTCGCGCACGGCGGCTGCCGTTGATCAGCGACGGGTTGCTTCGCTCCGCGGGGGTCATCGAGCGGATCATGGCCTCGACGTGCTTAAAGGCATCATCGGGTATATCAATGCCCTTCAACGCCTTGCCAACCCCGGGAATCATGCCCATGAGGTCCTTCATGTTGCCCATTTTTTTGACTTGCTGGATCTGCTCGAGAAAGTCGTCAAAACCAAATGAATTGGTTGCGATTTTTTTATTGAGCTTGCGGGATTGCTCGACATCAAACTGCTCCTGGGCGCGCTCAACGAGCGAAATGACGTCCCCCATTCCCAAAATGCGGTCGGCCATTCGGTCGGGATGGAACACGTCGAGTGCCTCCATCTTTTCGCCCGTTCCAATGAACTTAATTGGCTTTTGGACCACTTGGCGGATGCTGAGCGCTGCCCCTCCCCGCGTGTCTCCGTCGAGCTTGGTGAGGATGACGCCCGTAAAGTCGAGTACGTCGTGAAACGCCTTGGCGGTGTTGACCGCATCTTGGCCCGTCATGGAGTCCACGACAAACAGAATCTCTTCGGGACTCGTGGCGGAACGAATCGACGCTATTTCTCGCATCAACGCTTCGTCAACAGCAAGTCGGCCCGCGGTATCGATCAGGAGGTAGTTGAAACCGTTAGATTTCGCGTAGCTCTGGGCCTCGCGGGCAATGCGCACGGCGTCTTGCTCACTGTCCAGGCTAAAAACTTCGATGCCGATTTGCTCTCCGAGCGTTTTGAGCTGGTCGATTGCGGCCGGGCGGTACACGTCGGCGGCTGCGATGAGCACCTTGCGGCCTTTTTTGCGCTTGAGGTGGTTGCCCAACTTAGCCGTGAATGTGGTTTTACCCGAGCCTTGAAGTCCGGCCATGAGCACGGTTTGCAGCCCGGTTCCGGTGGCGATTTCGCTCGCGGACCCTCCCATCAAGGCGGCCATCTCGTCGCGAACAATCTTGACCATGAGCTGGCCCGGCTCGAGCGACTTCAGCACATCTTGGCCCATTGCTTGGTCCTTGACGCGGTCGGTGAACTCTTTAGCGAGCTTGTAGTTGACGTCGGCGTCGACCAGCGCCCTACGGATGTCTTTTACCGCCTCGGCGATGTTGATATCCGAAATCTTGTTGCGCCCCGATAACCGGTGGAGCGCGGAGTCTATTTTTTCACTAAGGGATTCAAACATGATCCCTGCAAAGTTAGGCCATAGCAGGGAGCCGCAGCGGAACGTCCATGGCTAAAATAAACGCATCCTGCTCCGCTCGAACCGAAATTTCAGCGCTTTCGGACACCCCAAAACCGTCACGGGGGTTCAGCATGTGTCCCGCGACCTCTGCGGCTCCCTCGATGACAAAGAAGTACACCCCATTCTCGGCGCGGCGAGTTATATAGTTTCGCGTCGTTCCGGCCGGCAGCTTGGTCAGCGAGAACCACGCTTGCTGGTGAATGGGCATCGCCTCACCTTGCCCCATCGGATTGACGACCGTATGCCACTCGCGCTCGAGGGCCTCGACATCATAAAATCGTTGTTCGTAACGCGGTTCGACTCCCCGGCGCTCTGGAATGACCCAAATCTGAAGGAGCGAACACGGCTCGGTGGCACTGGCGTTGTATTCGGAGTGGAAAACCCCCGTCCCCGCGCTCATCGCTTGGACCTCCCCCATGCGAAGTACCTCTTTGTTGCCCATCGAGTCTTTGTGTTCCAGCGCCCCAGTCAACGGAATCGTAACGATTTCCATATTGTCGTGCGGATGCTTGCCAAATCCGGTTCCGCCCGCAATCCAATCGTCGTTGAGCACGCGAAGTACCCCGTAGTTTATGCGCTCCGGGTTGTAGTAGCCGGCAAACGAAAACGTATGGGCGGTCTTGAGCCAGCCGTGGTCCGCTGTTCCGCGGCTCGATGCGGGATGTAAAACGGTCTTCATACTGCAAATGTATGTTTAAACACATGTATGCGCAAGCGTTAAAAAAACCGTTTGCCCGGTTTGTGAACCTAGAACTCGCGTTCTTCGCGCTCTTCCTGCATCTCGATGCGAATCGGCATGCCTTCAATCATCTGTGGCATCAAGCTTGGCCCCCCTAGAGGAATCAAGTAGCCCTTCATCCGTTTTTTGGCGCCATCTCGGCGAAAACGCACGTCTACCGCACTCCCTACATTGAGACGGCGAATGAGTTCGACCAACTGCTTCGGCTCTAGAACCGCCGTTCCATTGATCGATGCGATGACGTCTCCAACTTGAAGTCCCAGCGCCGCGGCGGTACTTATGGGCTCTACGGACTGAACCGTAACTCCGCGAACACCCTCGGTTTGTGCAATGCGAATCCCGAGCATCGGTCCCGTCATGGCCTGAGGTTGAAAAAACATTAACTGATCTTCTCCTTCACGTCCCAGAGCACGAATTTTAAGGTTTCCTCCTGAGAACGAACTGTCAATTTCGATATGAAGGCCCTTGAGCAAGCTATCGGGAGGGGACTGCAAAACACTGCCGTCTTTAATTACCATAATTCGCTTTTCTACTCGGACCGGCGTCTCAACTTGTGCAAGCGAACCAAGTGCGATACCGTGAAACAAGAGAACAAGTGCTGTTTTCATAGGATTATTTTATACTTTGTTTTATTCTTCAAACTTAATGCGGGCCGAGGATTTCATAAAAAAGCCCCGGAAGAACCGAGGCGTTTTCGCGGTCGGGATGACTGGACTCGAACCAGCGACCCCTACGTCCCGAACGTAGTGCGCTACCAACTGCGCCACATCCCGCGATTGCGGGGGCAAAAGTACTCATTGGCGGACAAAAAAAACTACCTTTGGTCTCGGTTATGAAGTACCCCTCGTTCATCCTGCCGAGTGTACACGTTGTGGATCCTCGATCTCCGTTCCATGCTCAAGCCGTAGATCTGTTAATCACCGAAGGCCAAGTGCGCGCTGTAGGTGAACCGAATACGCTAAACGACGCCCCACTCATTGAATGGGCCCGTGGCCACCTTATTAGCCCAGGTTGGATTGACAGTCGAGCGCGCTGCGGGTCTCCAGGGCATGAGGAGCGTGAAACCTTCGAGTCCCTTGCCTCAGCTGCACTGCAAGGCGGATTCACGCACGTTGCGCTCATGCCCAGCACGCATCCGCCGCGTGACAACCGTCCGAGCATCGAGGCCTTACCAGAATTTGATAGCGTAGTGTGGATTCCCATCGGAGCCCTGACTCAAGGGCTAAACGGTGAACGACTTGCCGAACTTGCAGACCTGCGTGAGGCCGGCGCTCTCGCATTTTCTGACGACAGCAACCCTATAGATCGCCCCCACACCCTACAATTGGCACTCGAGTATGCCCAAGGACTAGAAGCTCGAGTCTGGAGCTCTCCTTTCGAGCGAAGCCTTTGCCCCACCGGAGTAGCCCACGAAGGAGCCTCTGCGCTGCGTTCGGGTATGGCGCCCATCCCTTCTCTTGCAGAGTCAATGCGGGTACAACGAGATTTGGCGCTTGCGGAATATGCCGGTGGCGGACTTCACCTCATGGGACTTTCGAGCGCTGAAAGTGTGCGCTTAGTGCGAGAGGCTAAGGCTAGAGGCGTTAATGTGACCGCCGATGTATGCATCGCCAATTTGGTAGGAACCGACCGAGACATTGAAGGCTACGATACCGCGTACAAGGTGCTCCCTCCCCTGCGGAGGGCGGAAGATCAAGCCGCCCTTTGGGAAGGCCTTCGCGATGGAACTATAGATGTTGTCGTGAGCGACCACAACCCCATGGATCATGAGCTCAAGTCCTGCGAATGGGGCAGCGCGCACTTCGGAGCATCGACTATTGATGCCTGCTTCGGATGGTTCAACGCCCACTCTAGTTCACCTAAAGACCTTGTTCTTTGGGTTGAGGCAGCCGCGCACCGCCCACGAGATATTTTTGGCCTGGGTTCGGTAACCGTCAACGTCGGAAGTCCGGCAGATTTTACCGTATTTACGCTTGACGAATCAGCGCAACCGAGCGCGAGCCTTGGGGTAAATCGCCCAGTCTGGACCCAGCGAGGTACCGCAGTTGGTGTCGTACTCGACACCCTTGCGATCGGGAGCTAAGTTTCGACTAGGGTAGTTCGAGCCTTAGTTTGAGTCCGTCGAAGGCCAAATGCATACCCTCGGGCAGTTCTTGTTCCTCATCGGCATGCCGACCCAAATGATGCGAAATGTGGGTAAAGTACACGTTGGGCACCCCCGTGAGGCGGGCAAAATCAATGGCCTGATCCAAGGTAAAGTGCGCCACGTGCGGAACCTTGCGTAGCGCGTTAACCACCAAAATCTGCGCACCTTCGATTTTGTGCCGTTCCGCATCGGTCATTCCTGAGAGGTCAGTGAGGTATACCACAGGGCCAATGCGGAAACCCAAAACCGGCCACGTGCCGTGAATTCCGAGGATGGGAATCCAGGTCTGGTCGCCAATGCGAAACGGTTGCGGATGCTGAATTCGGCAAACGTCAAATTCGGGTGCGCCCGGGTAACGCTCCGCAGCAAATGCGTATGCAAACTGCTGGCGAAGTCGACCTTCGACCCGCTCAGACATCCAGACCTGCATTGGACGCTTTTGGGCAAACATGAGCGGACGTAGGTCGTCAAGGCCTGATACGTGATCCATATGTTCGTGGGAAAGCACCACGGCATCGAGCCGCATGCCATTTGCGCGAAGCATTTGCTGCCTAAAATCCGGTCCGCAATCAATCAAAACCTCGGTCGTTTTAGTGGCGACTCTAACCGACGCGCGGAGGCGGCGATCGCGAGGGTCCGCCGAAGTGCACACCGGGCAGCCGCAGCCAATTACGGGTACTCCCTGACTGGTGCCGGTACCAAAAAATTCCAAGGAAATCGAGGGCATTGGGCCAAATGTACGCTACCTTTGAGTCATGGCTGACATGGTATTAAGTGCTGCGCAGAAGGCGCTCCGCACCAACTTAAATCCCAATGTTTACGGTTCGTTTGCCGAAATTGGCGCCGGTCAAGAAACGGTTCGCCACTTTTTCAGAGCCGGGGGTGCCTCAGGTACCATTGCTAAGGCTATGAGCGCCTACGATAAAGAGTTTTCTGATGCCATTTATGGCCAGGAGGCCGACGGGCGCTACGTCACCGAAACCCGCTTGCGCAAGATGCTCAACCACGAGTACCGCTTGCTCCACGAGCGCATTGACCGCCAAAAGTCGCCCGACAAGTGCTTTTTTGCGTTCGCTAATACGGTGACTACTATCAACTTCGCCAAGACGTTTAAAGGGCACGGTTGGTTGGGCATTCGGTACCAAACCCGACCCGTCGGCGACGCAAACGAGGTCATTGTGCACGTTCGGCTGCACGAAGACAACGCCAAATACCAGCAAGAAACGGTTGGCGCCATGGGGGTCAACTTGATTTATGCGGCGTACAACCTGTATGATGAGCCCAAGAAGTTCTTGATGAGCTTGTACGACGGTATCGATAAGTCAGCCATCGAGATCGATTTGATCAACTTTTCAGGGCCCGACTTCGAACACGTGGACAACCGCTTAATGTCGCTTCAGCTGATTAAAAACGGTTTCACCGATGCGGTAATTTTTGGGCCTGAGGGCAAGAATTTGCTCCCCGCCGAACTCCTGTACAAAAAGAACATCTTGGCGATGCGCGGCAGCTTTAGACCGGTCACGAAGGTCAATATGGACATGATCAAGAAGGGCTACAAGCAGTTCATCAAGTCGCAGAGCGTCGAAAAAGACGAGACGGTGGTCCTGTTCGAAATCACGCTCAACAATTTATTGGCCGACGGCAACCTCGACGAGCAAGATTTTTTGGACCGCGCTGACATTCTGTGCAGCATCGGCCAAACGGTGTTGATTTCGAACTACCAAGAATACTACCGCTTGGTTGACTACTTCGCCAGCTTTACCAAAAAGCGCATGGGCCTGATCATGGGAATCCCGTCGCTTCAGGAAATTTTTGAAGACAAGTACTACGACCACCTCACCGGCGGAATCCTGGAGGCCATGGGGCGCCTTTTCTCCAAGAAGTTGATCATTTATGCCTACCCGTTCCGCGGTGAATCGAGCATAACCACCACCGACGACATTGTGGTAAACGATTTGTTCCGAAACATTTACGACTACCTGAAGCAGGCACGTCGGGTGCGCGACATCAACGATTTTGATCCCGAAATTTTGAGCATTTGGAGCCGCGAAGTGCTCCGCAAGATTCGCAACGGCGAAGAGGGATGGGAAAGCTGCCTACCCACCTACGTCGATACCATCATCAAAGAGAAGGGCTTGTTTGGATACCCCAAATCAGCCAAGTCGCTTCAGGCTTGAGCCTGACTCAGGGCTGACTTGTAGCGATCCAAGCAACGCAGGCGCGCGAAAACGTGGTCCACAATAGGTTGTGGATATTCGGGCGTTCCGAATTCAGGCACCCATCGTTTGACGTACGTGAATTTTGGATCGTAGGTCGTTAGCTGGCTCGCCGGGTTAAAAATGCGGAAGTACGGGGCCGCGTCGTTCCCCGATCCGCTGGCCCACTGCCACCCACCTACATTGCTCGCCTGATCGTAGTCGAGAAGTTTTTGGGCGAAGTAGGCCTCACCCAAGCGCCAATCGAGCAGCAAGTGCTTCGTGAAAAAACTAGCTACGACCATGCGAACGCGGTTGTGCATGTATCCCGTGGCGTTCAGCTGGCGCATTCCGGCGTCCACCAGCGGGTACCCTGTACGGCCCTGGCACCAGCGCTCAAAGTGCTCGTCGTTGTGCTCCCACTGAATTAGGTCGTAGGCAGGCTTAATGGCCTTTTGTGGACTCTCGGGCGCGTGGAACAGTACCATTTGGTAAAAGTCTCGCCAAATCAGTTCGTTGACAAAGGTGTCGCTCAGGGTCTGGGTAGCCATGAGAAGCATTCGTACGCTGAGCGTTCCGAAGCGCAAATGCAGCCCCAAGCGAGTGGTGCCCTGCTCCAACGAGGGCGTGTTGCGGTTTTGCGCATAGTGCCTGATCTGATCTGCAGTCCACGTACAGTGCGGAACCTCAATCGGGGACTCCCTAAAATTCATCTCGGCCAAGGATACCACCTTGGACTCCGACGGGCGAATGCCGCCAGCACAAAGGCGCGCCGAGTCAAAATATGGAATGCCGTCCTGCGCCAAACGTTCGCGCCACCGGCGGCTGTAGGGAGTGAACACCGAATACGGCGTACCGTCGCCCTTGACCACCTCGTTTTTCTCGAAGATCACGTGGTCTTTGGTGCCCTTAAACCAGCGCCCGCCCGCTCGGTACAGTGCTTCGATGCGCTGGTCGCGCTCGCGGGCGTAAGGCTCGTAATCGCGGTTGGCCACCACCCCCTGAATCTCTGGATGTTCGCGAAGCCAGTGCGCATGGGCCTCTTCGGGGGTGCCGTAGTAGGTCCACAGTCCCCCACCCGACTGGCTAAACGTTTGGTCGAGTTCGGTCAAGCGGCGGTGAATGAAGCTGACCCGGGCATCCGCACGGTCTTCGAGGCGGTCGAGAATGTTCCGATCAAAAACGAAAACGGGCTGAACGGGCAAGCCCAGCTCAAGCGCTTTGGCCAAGCCAGCATTGTCTTCGAGGCGAAGGTCGCGGCGAAACCAAAAAAGGACCATGCTACGCGCGGATCGCCTGCAGGAATTCGGCGCGAACGGAGGGTTCGCGGAACCGTCCGCCAAAGTGGCTGGTCGCGGTGGAGCTATGGCTATCCTCCACTCCGCGCATTTTCACGCACAAGTGCTCGGCGTCGAGGTACACCGCCACGTCTTCGGTTCGAAGAATTTTTTTAAGCTCGGCCGCAATCTGCTCCGTTAAGCGTTCTTGAACCTGGGGGCGCTTGGCGAAGTACCGCACGATGCGGTTCAGCTTGGACAGGCCGACCACTTCGCCCGACGAAAAGTAGGCGACGTGGCACACGCCCAAAATGGGAACAAAGTGGTGTTCGCAGGTAGAATGCAACGTGATGTTGCGCTCCAAAATCATTTCGTCGTAGCGGTAGCGGTTTTCAAACAGCGTAACCTCGGGTTTATTCAACGGATTGAGGCCCGCAAACTGCTCGAGCACGTACATTTTGGCGACGCGGCGCGGGGTGTCCTTGAGCGAGTCGTCGCTGCGGTCCAAACCCAAAATGTCCATGATTTCGCCGAACTTCTGGGCAATTCGTTCAATTTTTTCAGCGTCGGGCTGCAGAAGCTGCTCTTCAACCGTGGGCGTAGCCAAATGCCGGCCGTTGGCGGGCTTGAGGCCGTTTGCGATGGGGGTACCTTGAAAGGTCTTGTTATGCGCCATGGTATTCCACAAAATTTCGGGGGGTTTCATAAAGGGTAATGTGCAGGTCGAGCGTCGAATCCAGGTGGGGGCGCAGCCAGTTCCAAATCACGACGGCGATGTGTTCCGCTGAGGGGATCAGGGAGGCAAATTCGGGCACCTCTTCGTTTAAATTGCGGTGATCGAGCTTGGCCTCGACCTCGCGCTTGACCAGTTCAGACAGCACTCCCAGGTCGTAGACGTAGCCCGTTACCGGGTCGATGGGTCCTGTCAAGCGTACGATGAGCTCGTAGTTGTGGCCGTGGTAGCGCGGATTAGAACATGGCCCAAACTGTGCCTGGTTTTGCGCATCCGTCCACGACGGAACGAAGAGTCGGTGGGCGGCGTTGAAGTGGGCGTGGCGGCTCACCGAGGCCCGGTATGGCTTCGTGTTCATTGCGGAAGGTGGCTTTGGTATTCACGAAAAATGATCTGGAACCACGCGGTGAACTGCTCGGGGTGTGCATCCATTTCTCGAGCCAATTCGGCCATAGAAATCCAGCGAACCTCCGCTACTTCATCGGTATTTAGGGTAACCGAACCATCAAAGCGACCCAGAAGAACGTGGTCCAGTTCGTGTTCGGTGAGTCCGTTGTCAAACTCCGCCCGGTAAATAAATGAAAACGAATCGTAGAGTTCGGTTAGTTGCGAAGGTGCAATGCCGAGCTCTTCGTGAAGGCGGCGCCGCGCCGCTTGGAGGTTGGTCTCCCCTTCTCGCTGGTGGCTGCAGCAGGAGTTGGTCCAAAGCAGCGGAGAATGGTACTTACTGGCTGCGCGCTGCTGAAGCAGCGTTTCGCCGCGTTCGTTGAACAAAAAGACAGAAAATGCACGGTGAAGGAGTCCGCGCTCGTGGGCCGCTAACTTCTCCATCCGCCCAATCGGCTCATCGGCCGTATTGACGAGGATAACTGTTTCCATTTAAAGTAAATTCAGCGCATGGCGCAGGAATGAGCTTGCAAAGAGACGGTATTTTTTTCGGTTGCTGATGCGAATCCGCGCCGAAAACACTTCAGATGATGGGGTGCGCATAATTTTCTGAAACAGCGCGTAGTAGTACATGTAGGCGATATAGACGCCAAAGCGCGCACCTTTGGGAAGCTTGAGAATTCCCTCGTATCCCTTGCGGAAGTCGCGTTCAATGTCGCGCTCGATCGCCATTTTGGCATCGTCGTCAAAGGTCGTCAGGTCCACATTGGGGAAGTAGGTGCGCCCCAAGTTCGAAAAGTCGGCGGCCACGTCGCGCAAAAAGTTGATTTTTTGAAAAGCGGACCCCAGCTTCATCGCATACGGCGTGAGCGCCTCGTACTGTGCCTGATCTCCTTTGACAAAGACTTTAAGGCACATGAGCCCCACCACTTCGGCACTGCCTAAAATGTACTGTTCGTAGGCGGACTGGTCGTAGGTGCGGTCTTCCAGGTCCATTTCCATGGACCGCAAAAACGTATTGATCAAGCCCCGGTCAATCTGGTAGGCGTTGACCACGTACTGAAACGCATGAAGCACCGGATTGGTCGAAATGCCCTCGTCGATGGCGCGATCCGTGTCAGCCCAAAAACGTTCGAGCAGATCTCGCTGGTTGTGTCCATGAAACGTGTCGACGATTTCGTCAGCAACCCGCACAAAGCCGTAGATCGCATAAATGGGGTCGCGAAGTGGCTTTGAAAGCCCGAGAATTCCCAACGAAAACGAGGTCGAATAGGCCTTGGTTATGTCTTTGCTCGTCCGAATGGACGTTTTGGTGTAGAGGTCCATCATGCGGTTGGGTGTTCTTTTGAAATTTCGCGGGCTACGACCTCACCCGAAATGATGCAGGGAGGCACTCCAGGGCCGGGAACCGTGAGCTGTCCGGCGTAGTAGAGGTTGGTAAGCTTGCCTTTAAGGCTGGGCTTGAGGATGGCCGTTTGGTCGAGCGTATTGGCCAGGCCGTAGGCGTTCCCGCGGTGGGCGTGGTAATCCTTCACAAAGTCGCGGTACGCAAACGTGCGCTTGACCACGATGTGCTGGCGAATGTCGACACCAATTTGGGCCTTCATGCGCTCGGCAACCATGTCAAGGTAGCGCTCGCGGGTGGCGTCGTCGTCTTCGAGGCCGGTCGCCATCGGGATTAAGATGACGAGCGCGTCCTTGCCCTTTGGTGCCGCCGAAGCGTCGGTTGCCGAGGCAATGCTCAGGTAAAACAAAGGTTTTTCGGGCCAACGCGGATTGGTGTAGATGGCATCTGCATGCGTATCAAAGTCGGCATCAAAAAACAAGGTGTGGTGCTCGAGGTTCGGCAGCTTGGTGTCGAGTCCGAGGTAGTACATAAACGCCGAGGGCGCCATTTTGCGCTTGGCCCAGTACGAATTGGAGTAGCGACGGAATTCAGGCCTCAGCAGCTTTTGCTCCACGTGGGCGTAGTCCGCCGAAGCCACGACGACATCGGCCTCGTAGCAGGTATCGCCGACGTAGGCGCCCGTGATGCGTTTGCCGTGGTAGCGGAAGCCGGTAACCTCCTGGTTAAAATGGAACTGCACGCTTTGTTCCTGAGCAAGCCGGTAAAAGCCCTGAACGACCGAATACATGCCGCCAATGGGGTACCAGGTTCCTTGGGCGAAGTCTGAATAGTTCATTAGGCTGTACAGCGCCGGCGTGTTGCTCGGCGTCGCGCCCAAAAAGAGGACCGGAAACTCTAGGAGTTGGCGCAATTTGGGGTGACTCACCACCTTGGCGATGCTGCTGCGAATGCTGCGCAAAAGGTCCATTCGGAGCAGTCCCGTGAGGATGCGCACGTCGGCGAACTCGAGCACGCTGCGTGAAGGCTTGCGAACCAAATCGTCAATCCCAACGCGGTACTTGTATTCGGCGTCCTTCAAGAATACCCGAAGACGGGCGGCAGAACCGGGTTCAAGCCGATCAAAAAGGGCCTCGATTTCGCTCATCGATGCGGGAATTGGCATCGGACCGTCTTCGAAGTAAATACTGTAGGACGGATCTAAGCGACGCAGCTCGTAGTAGTCGCTCGACTTCTTACCAAAATGCCCAAAAAAGGTCTCAAAAACGTCGGGCATCCAGTAGAATGAAGGCCCCAAGTCAAACGTGTAGCCCTCGCTGATCCATTGACGACCCCGTCCTCCGGGACCGTCGTGCATTTCGAGAACAGTAACCTCGTAGCCCGCTTGAGCGAGGTAGGCCGCACTGGACATTCCGGCAAAGCCAGATCCAATTACGAGGGCGCGTTTCTTCATTATTCGTTGTCGCGGATGCCGCGCAGTTGATCCATCATTTTGCGGCGAGCTAAGAAGATACGGCTTTTAACCGTGCCGAGGGGAATGCCCATTTGGTCCGCTATTTCCTCGTACTTGTAGCCGTTGAAGTACATCATAAACGCATCGAGGTATGTCCGCTCCACGTTCTCAATGCGGTCAATAATGTTGGAGAGCTCGTAGGGGCTATCAGCTTCATCAGACCTACTGGCCATCATACCGCCCAAGACGTACTGGTTTTCGCTGTCGTCCACATACGTGTTTTGGTTCTTCTTCTTGCGGTAGTTGTTAATGAACGTATTCTTAAGAATCGTGTAGAGCCATCCGCGAAGGTTGGTGCCCTCCCGGTATTTTTCCTGATTCTTAATGGCCTTGTAAAAGGTATCTTGAACGAGGTCTTCGGCATCTTCAGCGTGGCGGGTCAGTTTGTAGGCGAGTCCGCGCAGAAAGTGCTCGTGCTGGTAGATTTCAGGGCCAAACGCTTCGGGTTGCATTTTTTGTTTTGTTTAACAATTCTTTTACGAAGTTAAACAAAAAATGAACCAACCCAAGCATTTTGTTTAAGTTTTTTAAAAAAACATTAAACTAAAAAGTTAGTAACTTGAAATTCAGCTAACTAAGCTATTCCCGCTGAGCTCTTTGCCCAGTAGGGCCAAACTGGGAAGTACTCGAGTTAACGGGTCGGTGCACTCCCAATCCGACGGTGCCAGACCCGTAACCCACAACGGAACGTCGCCCATAATGGCCCTGGCGTCAGCGGCATACTGGTCGATTTGCTCGCGCAGCGGCTGGGTAGTCCAAACGCTCACGACGAGCTTAAACGAGTTGCCCGGCTTGAAAATGGGGATCAAGTGTTCGAGCGGCAGGGATTGACCGAGGTAAATCACAGCTTCTCCACGCGACTTAAGCAAAAAGTGCAGGTAGAGCAGTCCGAGTTCGTGCAGCTCGTCTTGGGGCAAGTAAAGCAGGATGGCCGGTTTTTTGGCCGTCATGCGCTGGTCCGTCAAGCGATCGAGCGCAGTATAAATCTTTTGCTTAATGAGGTTGCTCGCGAAGTGTTCGTTAGCCACCCCTATCGCGTCAGTTTGCCACATGTAGCCGATTTGGTGAATGAACCCACCCACGAGCTGCGTAAACGTGACTTCTTCGCCACTCTCGCGGATGCTCGCGTCGAGAATTTGCGAGAAGGTCGCCTCATCAAGGTCAATACAGGCTTGAATCATTCGCGTGACTTGGGCGGACTGGCTTCCGCGCTCCAGGGCCTCTTCGAGCACCTTTTGATTGAGCTGATCGCGAGATAGGTCGGCAATTTTGCTAATGCGCCACCCCTTTTGAATGAGCACGGCTACGTTTAGCAAGGTCTTGAGGTCTTCGTCGGAGTACGTGCGAATGTTGGTATCGGTGCGCCTGGGCACGACAATTTCGTAGCGCTGCTCCCAAATGCGGAGCGTGTGGGCCTTGATGCCCGTAAGGTGCTCCAGATCTTTGATGCTGTACGACGATTCCATAAGTGCTTAAACCCGGTTTCGGTGAAAAGGTTCAGGGCGACGCGCCTACCTTTGCGGGCCGCAATTTAAGAGTTATGTCAAATCTGCACACGGAGCTTCAGCGCCGCCGAACTTTTGGAATCGTTTCGCACCCCGACGCGGGCAAAACGACCTTGACCGAAAAGCTCTTGCTTTTTGGCGGCGCGATTCAGGAGGCCGGTGCGGTTAAGAGCAACAAGATCAAGAAGGGCGCGACGTCAGACTTCATGGAAATCGAGCGCCAGCGCGGAATTTCGGTGGCCACTTCGGTGATGGCGTTTGAGTACCAAGGCAAGCACATCAACATCTTGGACACCCCAGGCCACCAAGATTTTGCCGAGGACACCTACCGCACGTTGACCGCGGTCGACAGTGCGATCGTGGTGGTCGACGTCGCCAAAGGTGTGGAGGCCCAAACCGAGAAGCTGGTTAATGTGTGCCGCATGCGCGCGACGCCCATCATCGTATTTATTAATAAGTTGGACCGCGAGGGCCGCGACGCGTTTGACCTTTTGGACGAGGTGGAACAAAAGCTCGGATTGCGCCTTTGCCCTCTTTCGTGGCCGATCGGCATGGGGGCACAGTTTCAGGGCGTGTATGATTTGTGGTCGAAATCGCTGCTGATTTACGACCAAGTGAACAAGCAAAAGGTGGCCGAGGGGGTTTCGTTCCGCGACCTGAGCAGTCCCGAGCTGGTCGAGCGAATCGGAGCGAAGGCGGCGCAGGCCCTTCGCGAGGAGCTGGAACTGGTGCACGGCGTGTACCCCGAATTCGATCACGAAGCCTACTTGAGGGGCGAACTGCAGCCGGTGTTTTTTGGGTCCGCCCTAAATAATTTTGGCGTGCGCGAACTGCTCAACTGCTTCGCCGAAATTGCTCCGCACCCGCAGCCCAAGCAAGCCGACGAGCGCGTGGTGAACCCTGACGAGACAAAGTTCAGCGGCTTTGTGTTTAAAATCCACGCCAACATTGATCCCAACCATCGCAGCCGCATCGCCTTCGTCAAGGTGGTGAGCGGATTGTTTGAGCGCAACACCAACTACCTCCACGTTCGTGAGGGTAAGAACCTGAAATTCAGTTCGCCCATGACCTTTCTCGCGAGCAAGCGCGAGGTGGTAGACGAAGCCTACCCGGGCGACATCGTGGGCTTGCCCGACACCGGCTTGTTTCGCATTGGCGACAGCCTGACGGGCGGCGAAAAGCTGCATTTTAGCGGAATTCCGTCGTTTTCACCCGAACACTTTCGCTTCATCAACAACGCCGACCCGATGAAAGCCAAGCAGTTGGCCAAAGGCGTCGATCAGCTGATGGACGAAGGCGTCGCCCAGCTGTTCACGCTCGTCGCCAACGGCCGCAAAGTCATTGGGACCGTGGGCGCCCTGCAGTACGAGGTGATTCAGTACCGTCTGGAGCACGAATACGGGGCGAAATGTTCTTACGAGCCCTTCCCCGCCTACAAGGCCCTTTGGGTCGACGGCAAGGACGCCGCTCAGTTGGCCGAACTCGAGCGAATGAAGGCTCGGCAGTTAGCCCACGACAAATTCGGACGCCTTGTGTTTTTGGCCGATTCTCAGTTCGGACTTCAGCTGACCCAAGAGAAGTTTGACCGACTCGCTTTTCACGAGAAGAGCGAGTTCTAATTACCCGCCCTAGGGTGCACAAAAAAGCCCGCCGAAGCGGGCTTAGTTTAGTTTTTTGACGGGTCGGGCTTACTCCGCGCCCTTCATGTAGGTGTCCAACACTTCTTGGCTTACTCCGGTGTTGCTAAAGCCTCCGTCGTTGTACAGATTTTGCATTGTAACGCGGCGGCTCATATCACTGAACATTACCACGCAGAGGTTGGCGCAGTCTTCGGCGGTTGCGTTGCCCAACGGGCTCATTTTGTCGGCAAAGCTCAAGAAGGCATTGAAGCCCTTCACGCCGCTTCCGGCCGTCGTGGGGGTCGGCGATTGGCTGATGGTATTGACGCGAACCTTGTTGCGGATCCCGTAGTGGTAGCCAAAGCTGCGGGCCACTGACTCGAGGTAGGCTTTGTTTTCGGCCATATCGTTGTAGTCGGGGAACGTGCGCTGTGCGGCAATGTAGCTCAACGCCAGTACGCTACCCCAATCGCTCAAGGCGTCCATTTGGTAGGCCGTTTGCAGCACTTTGTGGAAGCTCACGGCCGACACGTCCCAGCCCTTGGTTAAAAAGTCGTAGTTCAGGTCGGTGTAGGGACGGCTCTTGCGCACGTTCACCGACATGCCGATGCTGTGAAGGATGAAGTCAATTTTGCCGCCAAAGTGGTCCATGGCGCCCTGAAGCAGGTTTTGAAGGTCCTCGAGGCTTGTGGCGTCAGCCCCAATAACCGGCGCACCGGTCTTCTCAGCGAGTGCGTTGATTTCGCCCATGCGCATGGCCATCGGGGCGTTGGTAAGCACGAGTTGCGCCCCTTGGGCGTGGCACTGTTCGGCGACCTTCCAAGCGATGGAGTCGCTGTTGAGAGCTCCGAAGATGATGCCCTTTTTTCCTGCGAGTACGTTGTTCATGGGGCAAATATCGGTAAAAATCAGTCGGCCGAAGCCATCAGAGCTTGCGCCTGTGCGAGGGCTATCGAACTCAGGCTGCCGTCAGACAGCAGGCGAGCCACCTCATCCAGCCGCTCGGTTTCGTCGAGCACCCGCAGCCGGGTGCGGGTAGCCGAGCCGTCGCTCGTCTTTTCGACGACCCAGTGCTGGCTTCCCTTCGCGGCAACCTGCGGAAGGTGCGTGATGGCCAACACCTGGGCGTCGGTGCTCATCGCACGCAACACGGAGGCCATTTTGGCCGCCGTTCCGCCCGAAACACCCGTGTCGATTTCGTCGAACAGCACCGTGCTCAACCCCTGACGTAGAGCCAAGTAGCGCTTGAGCACCAGCATCAGTCGGCTGCGTTCGCCACCCGACGCCACTTTGCTGAGGTCCTGCATAGGCTGGCCCGGATTGGCGCTGAACTCCAGGCGGTAGGTGTAGGTTCCCTGCGGGCCCGGCTCGTTTTTCTCTTGCGGACGCACCGCGATTTGGGTCTGGGGCATAGCCAGTTCGGCTAGGCCCTCCCGAACCGACGCCGCGAGGTCGGAAGCTCCGTGAAGCAGGATTTCGTTCCATGCCGCTCCCGCTGCAACTAGGGTTTCATGTGCCTGGGCACATGCACGCCGGGCTTGGTTTAGGCGCTCTTGACCGTGTTCCCAGAGTTCCAGCCGACGTGTCAGCACCTCCATGTGCTCGAGCAGCGCCGCTTCATCGGCACACTGATGCTTGCGCTGAAGGCGGTCCAGCTGGGCGAGCCGTTCTTCGGCCTCGGCGAGTTCGGCCGGGTCGGTATCAAGCTGTTCCAACAAGGCGGACCACTGCTGGCGCAATTCGCGGGTGAGCTCTTCGAGGGCCAGCCCTTGTGCCACGAGGTCTTCGTGCGTAGATGTTCGGCGAGCCACCCGCTCCCCTGCCCGACGAATCTGGCTGGCGAGGGCCGAGATCCCATGTTCGTCGCGGTCCAGGGCCTCGAGTACTTCGACGCAGGTTTCGTGAAGTTCCGTCACGTGGCTAAGGGTCGCGAGCCGCTGGCGCAGCCGAGCCTCTTCGCCCGGCTTGAGGTTGAGGGCTTGGAGTTCCTGAACCACAAACTGCAGGTATTCGGGGTCTTGCACCGAACCAAGCTCCGCCTCGAGCACACCGAGCTCCTGCTCCCGCGCGACAAAGTCGGTCCAGGCCTCACGGTAGCGCTGCCGAGCGCGTTCCGCCTCACGGGGGGCGAAGTTTTCGAGCAGCAGTACGATGCCCTCGCTCCGCGACCAAAGTCCCTCGTCCCGCTGGCTGTGGATGTCTACCAAGGCACTCGATACCCGTTTGAGTTCGTCCAAGCGCACCGGTGAATCGTTGATGAACGCACGACTGCGCCCGCCGGGGTGGATTTCGCGGCGCAAAACCAAGCTTGCGGTGCCGTCGCTGCTCCACCAGTCCCAGTCGTCCGTGGCCCACTCTTCCTTGCGCGCTTCAGAAACCGAAAACTCGGCCTCGACCACGCACTTGAAGCCGGGTTGTCCGACTGAGGCAAATTCCGCTCGTCCGCCCAAGGCAAGCTGAAGGGCGCCCAGAAAAATGGACTTACCCGCCCCGGTTTCGCCCGTCACCACGGTAAAGCCGGGCTGAACCTCGAGGTCCAGCTGTTCGATCAGCGCAAAGCGTTCAATGTGTAGGCGGCGGAGCATGGCGCAAACCTAGTTCAAGCTATCGGGTCGTACCCATTTTTAGGTACTTACTTGCGTTTGACGCGTCCATGACCTGTAGGGCTTCAATGAGCTCTTGGAGCGGAACCTGCGGTCCGCCCGAATACACCTGCTGAAGCTCTACCGATTTGGCGTCAAAAAACCAGCGAAGCAAATAAATGTTGGGCTGCCGGGTGTGGATTGGTTTTACTGACAAAATCGCACTTGCTATGGCCTGTTTGGCTTGTGACTGGGTCGCGACGTTGGCTAGGCGGTCCAGGCCTTCGCGGTGGTATCGGTACCAAGCCTGCAAAAAGGCTTCGTTGGCGGGGTTTAGCAGGTCATCAATCAACCAAAACCGGTTGCGGGTCGACGCAAAGCGGTCCCATCCGCCTCCGGCGCCGGAGGCCTGAGCCGTTTGGGCTACTTGAAGCGCTGACTGCAGGGATGCTCGCCCCTCGGCATCAAACGAAGCTTCGTCGAGGCCCAGTGCCAGGTAGGCATAGAAGCCCACGAGCGACGCCAGGTCGTTGAATTGGTTGGGCTGAAACTCGACGATTTCGTTGGGGCGGTAGCGAAACCGCACGTCGGGATCCTGATAGGTAAACGTGGTGGAGTTGTAGTCAGTACCGTAGACGGGTCGCGCAAACGAGACCTGAAGGTTTCCGGACATTTGGCCGGTGCCTTGGTCGTAGCTGCGCAAGGTAAACACGAGGGAACCGCGAATTCGTTCCGCCTGTTCCCAGGTATCTTCGGTCCACGCGCGGTTGTTGATGAGGTCGCGGATTACTTGCTCCAGCTGGGTGAATACTTGGCGGTCATTGGTTTGGATTTCAGGCGCTTGAACCTTGACTTCCACAAAGAATTCCTGGGCTGAAAGGCCGCTCAGCCCGATTAGAAGGGCGGTGAGAAGGACAAATAGTTTCACGAGGTGAAGTTACGCGATGCCCGCGTAGCGCTCAACCCAATCAAGGATGCGCCGTGCGGCCTGCTCTTTGGTTTCCAGCGGACCCTCTTCGATGCCTTCGGCGCGTATCAGGCTGATTTGGTTGGTGGCGGAATTCATTCCGGTCTCTGGACCGTCGAGGTTGAGGATGAGGGCGTCTGCGCCTTTGCGGCGGAGTTTGGCCTGGGCCGATTCGACCGCGTCGTGGGTTTCGAGGGCGAATCCCAGAATCCATTGACCCGATACTTTGCGCGCCGCCAAGTCTGCCAGTATGTCGGCGTTGGGCACAAGTTCTAGGGGGCGGTTCAGGTGTTCCTTGGGGGTTTTGCGGTCTTGGGGCGCCGACGGGCGCACGTCAGCGACCGCCGCCGCCGTAATCACGACCGATGCTTCGGGTAAGGCTTGGAGGGCGGCGGCGTGCATCTCTGCGGCGCTCCGCACCGAAACCACGCGAACCTTGGGCGACCACGCTCGGTCGGCTCGCCGCAACGGTCCGCGCACCCAATGCACCGTGGCGCCGCGAAGCTCCGCTTCGGCGGCTAGCGCTTCGCCCATTTGTCCGCTCGACCCATTGGTCAGAAAGCGAACCGGGTCCAAGGCCTCCTCGGTCGGCCCTGAAGTCAGCAACAGCGTTCGATCGGTCCAAAACGGCCGCGCACCTAAATGAAGCTCCAAAGCGCGGTGCATAAACTCGGGCTCGGCCATGCGGCCTGCGCCCGTCAACCCCGAGGCCAGCTCGCCTTCAGGCGACGGCCACACGTGGTGGCCCATGGTCCGCAGCCGGTCTAAATTCTGCTGGGTTGCCGGGTAGGCAAACATGTCGAGGTCCATGGCCGGGGCCCAGAATACAGGGCATTTGGCCGAAAGCACCAACGACGTAAGCAAGTTGTCGCAGAGCCCGTGGGCCGCCTTGGCCAGCGTGTTGCTGGTCGCAGGCGCCACCACCAGGGCCTCGGCCCACTCTGCGAGGTGAACGTGGTTGTTCCACGAGGTTCGGGCACCGCCACGAAGCACGAGGTGCTGCTCGACGGGGTGTCCGCTCAAGGCCGCAAGCGTCAGCGGCGTAACGAACTCTTCGGCGGCGGGGGTCATCGCCACGCGAACCTCAGCGCCTGACTGGCGCAAGAGTCGAACGAAGTAAGGAATTTTGTAGGCAGCTATGCCGCCACTCACGGCCAGCAGGATGCGGCGCCCCTGCAGTACCATGCTCGTTAGGCGTTGGTGCTGTCGGCCTCAGGGTAGCGGTAGTACACCTTACCGTCGAGCCACTCGCGAACCGCCATGGCGTGGGGCTTAGGCAACGACTCGTACTGGCGCGACATTTCGATTTGCTCCTTGTTCTCGAATACCTCTTCAAGGCTATCGGTAACTACCTGAAAATCTTCGAGTTTCTCGTTGATTTCGGCACGCAGCGTCTCGTTGATTTGCTCAGCACGGCGCGAAATCTGGGCGATCGCCTCGTAGATGTTGCCGGTAGCGGCATCCAGCTCGTTGAAATCCAACGTTTTGGTCGTCTTCGAGGCAGAAAGGTGCGCTTTATCCATGGTTCGAGGTTGTCTAAGTTGCAATTAGGAGGGCAAAAGTACGATTATTTTCGGTTCCGAGCGGCAATCCGCTTTGCGAATCCTGAAACGTCGGAGGCGTACGTGCCGTCGGGAAAGGTCGCTTGGTACTCGTTCACGTAGGTCGTCGCCTCGCGGTAGCGCTCTTCTTGCTTGCTTTCGATGGAGTTCTCGGCATACTTCATTGCCGACTCGATGCGGTAGTACATGGCCTCTTCGCGGCGCGGACTCGCCGGATGGTCGGTGAGCATTACGTTAAACGAAACGACGGCGCTTGCGTACTTGTTGCGGTGGTGGTAGCCCTTGGCAATGAGGAAGCTCTTTTCTTCAAGTCGGCGGCGAAGCTCGTCGATTTGCGTGTTGGCCTCACCGAGAAACTTCGAATCAGGGTGGGTATTGATGAACAGCTGTAACTCGTCCATGGCTTGGTAGGTCAGGGCCGGATCCAGCGTTGTGGACGGCGCGTCGAGGTAGGCACAGTGTGCCCCGAGGTAGGCCGCTTCTTCGGCGAATTCGTCGCTGGGGAACGTCTGGGCGAAGCGTTTGAAGTGGTAGGATGCCAAAATGTATTCGCGCTGGGCGTAAAGCGTTCGGGCGAAGTAGCGGTAGACAGTTTGCGCCTTGGTGGTTCCGCGGTACGAGGTCATGAGCTCGTCAAACAGCGGATAGGCCTTGCTGTAGTTTTTGGTGTCGTAGTACTGAATCGCTCGATCCAGCTTGTAGGCGGGGTCGGTGCTTTTGAGCACTTTGTTGTAGTCTCCGCACGAGGCGGCCAATCCCGCGAGCGCGACGGCAGTTATCCAATGCTTCATGATTCGTAGTTCTGCAATTGGTGTACCGATTGAGCGATTGCCGCGTCGAGGGCGGCTGAAACGGGCCACAAAGGCAGGCGCAGTGCGTCGTCGCTGATGCCGAGGTGCTTTAGGGCCGATTTAATTCCGCCCGGGTTTCCTTCGGCAAAAAGTTGCTGGGTAAAGTGAAACAGGGCGTAATGGCCTTTTTGTGCCGCAGCCACATTGCCCGCTCGGGCGTCGCGAACCATTTGGCTGAAGGTTTTGGGAAACCCCTGGCCGCTGACCGAAATGACGCCCTGTGCCCCGCAGGCAACCAGCGGAAGCGTTAGGTTGTCGTCGCCGCTGAGTAAGTCAAAGCCCGCAGGCGCTCCGAGAATGACTTCCATGCACTGCTCCATGTTGCCGCTCGCCTCTTTAACGGCCACCGCGTGGGGCACCGACTCGGCGATGCGCAGCGTGGTCGACGCGGCCATGTTTGAGCCCGTTCGGCCCGGCACGTTGTACAAAATGATTGGCAGTTCTGTAGCCTCAGCGACGTAGGCAAAGTGGCGGAAAATACCCTCCTGTGTGGGCTTGTTGTAGTACGGAGAAACGCTTAATACTCCCGAGATCCCCTCGCGAAGCCCTGCCTTGAGTTCGGCGGCCACTTTGGCGCTGTCGTTCCCTCCCACGCCCTGAACCACGGGGACACGGCCGGATGCCGCCGCGCAGATGGCCGCCACGATGCGCTGCTTCTCGTCAGCGCTCAAGGTCGCGGTTTCGGCGGTGGTGCCTAATGCGACGAGAAAGTCCACTCCGCCCGCTATGCAATGCTGGACTAAGCGGTCCAGGGCGACATAGTCCACCTCGTGGGTAGCGGTGAAGGGCGTAACCAAGGCAATGCCGGTGCCCTTGAAGGGATTGATGCGTGCGTTCATCGGGAAGGAATTTTTGCGAGCCAAGCGCTCAAAGCGCGAAAGTAGTCCATGGGAAGGCGGTCTGCGCTGTGGTAGCGAACGTCGTAGAAGTCGTTGGCGCCCGTCAGGCTTACCCGCAAACCGGCAGGCGTGCGCGCGACGAGGTAGTCAATGGGGCTGTCTTCGCTGCGGTGCAGGGCTACGACGAGGTCAAATTCGCTCTGCATGAATTCGAGGGCATTGCCGGCCTGAACCGCGCCGTTCCACGCAAAGTCGTCGGTAAAAATGAGCTGCCGCCCAGAGTACAGAGCGTTTTTGGGACGCATTTCGCCGGTCCATCCGATTAGGGCTACAGCGCGCTGCTGCGCTTGGAGGGCCGAAACGACCTGACGCAAGGATTCCAAATAGCCTTCTTCGGCGCGCGCGTCAAACACGATGCCGATGCGGCGTGCTTTTTCCCAGCCCGGCCACGCTAAGGTGGTGGGGCGGTCGTCGGAGGCTTTGCGCCATGCGCGCTTTTGCAGCGGGGCGGTTAGTCGGTAGAGCCAATCCATGCTCGAAATTCTTCTTCAGTTAACCAATGTACACCTAAGGCTTCTGCCTTGGCGCGTTTGCTGGGCCCCACGCCTTCGCCGGCGAGCAAAAAGTGGGTCTTGCTGCTGACGCTGCTGGCGATGCGTCCGCCGTGCTGCTCCACCGCGTCTTTAATGCCATCTCGGCTGAAGTGCGCAAACACGCCACTCACCACAAAGGTCTTGCCTTCGAGGACTGTTGACGCGCCCTCGGGGGCTGCCGCACGCTCCATTTGCAGGCCCTGTGCTTTGAGCCGGGCGAGTTCTCGCTGGTTCTCGGGCTGGGCCATCCAGCCGGCAATGCTTTCAGCGATTTGCGGTCCTACGTCGGGGACTGCCGTCAACTCTTCTGTGGTAGCCTGAGCAAGAAGGTCCATGTGGGGAACGGCTTTGGCGATTTTTTTAGCGACGGTTTCGCCCACGTGGCGAATTCCGAGGGCGAACAGCACGCGTTCGTAGGGGATGCTGCGGCTGGCATCGAGGCTCGCGAGCGCGTTGGCCACCGATTTTTCTTTGAATTTGTCCAGCCGTGACCAACCCGACGCGCCAAGGTCATAAAGGTCTGCAGGTGTGCGCACCCAACCCAGGTCGACCAAGCGGTCGACGGTTTCGACGCCGATTCCGTCGACGTCCATGGCCCGGCGGTGGATGAAGTGCTCGATGCGCCCCTTAATTTGGGGCGGACACGCACTGCAGTTGGGGCAGAAGTGCTGGGCCTCCCCTTCGCTGCGCTCGAGCGGTGTTCCGCAGTCAGGGCACTGTGCGGCAAAGATGACTTGAGGCGCATTGGCAGGGCGGCGCGCACGGTCAACCGCGGTGATTTTTGGAATAATCTCCCCTCCTTTTTCGACCCAAACCCAGTCGCCTAAATGCAGGTCGAGCTTGGCAATTTGGTCGGCATTGTGAACCGATGCGCGCTGAACTTGGGTTCCACTCAGCCAAACGGGCTCGAGCACGGCCACGGGCGTGACGGCTCCAGTGCGCCCTACCTGGTAGCGCACGTCGATCAAGGGCGTACAGGCCTGTTCCGCATTGAATTTGTAAGCAATAGCCCAGCGAGGGGCTTTGGCGGTAAAACCTAGGCGCTGCTGCTCGTCGACGCGATCAACCTTGAGTACCGCCCCGTCGGTCGCGACCGGAAGCTGCTGGCGTTGGGCATCCCAGTAGGCTAAAAAGTCTTTGAGCTCGTCGGCGTTGGCGCAGCACTGCGACCACCGAGGTTCACGGGGCGGCACCGGGAAGCCCCACGCAGCCAAGGCATCCAGCGCCCCCGAGTGGGAAGCAAAAGGACGCTGGTCCGAATAGGCCGCATAGGTGAACATGCTCAGTCGGCGTAGCGCAACTTCGGCGGAGTCCTGCATTTTTAGGGTTCCTGAAGCGGCGTTGCGCGGATTGGCAAACTCCTCGAGCCCGGCGGCGCGACGGCGCGCATTGAGCCGTTCAAAGGCGTCGTTTAAAAAGACTATTTCGCCCCGTACTTCAAGGTCGCTCGGCGCATCTTCGGGCAAGTACAGCGGCACCTCCGGAATGGTCCGCACGTTGACCACCACGTCGTCGCCCTGCACGCCATCACCTCGGGTAAGGGCCCGAACCAGTTTGCCTTCTTCGTACCACAGCGAAATCGCGACCCCATCGAATTTGAGTTCGGCGCTCCACTCGAGTTCGGAGTTGGACGCCAGCTCCTGGGCGCGGCGCACAAATTCGTCGAGCTCGTCAAAGCTGTAGGTGTTGGCCAAGCTCAGCATAGGCCGGCGGTGCGCAACCTGCTCGAAGATCTTGGTGAGCCCTCCGCCCACCCGTTGCGTGGGACTGTTGGGGTCAAAAACCTCGGGGTGCTGCTGCTCCAATACCTGGAGTTCGCGCAGCAGGCGGTCGAACTCCGCGTCGCTTACCGTCGGATTGTCGGTGACGTAGTAGCGACGGTTGTGCGCGTGCAGTTCGCGGCGGAGTTCAGCGATGCGTTCGAGCGGAGCCATGTCCTCAAAGGTAGGGGTTCAGGGCCGGGATTTTTGGGCCCAAACCCATCGCGGCGCACCAAACTGATCTAAAGACCAGTGCGCGTTCCATCCCGCGTCAACGGCCGCTTGGGCCACATCGGCCGCGTACGTTCGGTGGCATTCAAATCCGAGCTGAAGCGCTCCAAGCTGCTGGGCCCAGTCCAAGACGCGGCGGTAGTAGTACAGCGGATCGCCCTCTGGAGCAAACAAGGCCAGGTGCGGTTCGTAGTCGCGCACTTCGGGCGCCAGGTCTTCGTCTGGGGTGATGTAGGGCGGATTGCTCAAGATCAACTCGGCCCGAAGACCCCCGGGCGGAGCTTGGCGAAGGTCGCCCCAGCACCATGCTGCCCCGAGTTTGAGCATCGCTTCGTTGTGGGCCGCCACCGCCAAGGCCTCTTGGGCGCAGTCCACCCCGGTTACGTGCAGGTCGGGGCGCCGGTTCTTCAGCGCGAGCGCAATGCACCCTGAGCCGGTGCCCAGGTCAAGCACGCTAGCTCCGTGGGGGGCACGCCGTGCGGCTTCAGCAACCAGTTCCTCGGTTTCAGGACGCGGAATCAGAACATTGGAGTTTATGTTGAATTTGATACCGTCAAAATATTCAAATCCAAGTATTTGCTGAATAGGTTTTAAGCTGTTTAGGTCGGCCTCGCAGCGGTAAAACTCCGCCAAAATTTCGGCCGGAACCTGATCGAGCGATTCGAGGGCGATGCGCGCGAAGGAGCGGTCCGTTTTTGCCTCAATCCAGCGACGCCACTGCGCATTGGCTTCGCCCGCCTCGAAACCGCTTCGGGCCGCGATGAATGCTTGCTGGAGTCCGCGCCATGTCACGCAGCAAAGGTAGGGCTGTACCTTCGCGGAGTGCGATCCGACTCCCTGTTCATGCAGCGCGCCCTTGACCTTGCGGCCCAAGGGACCGGTTTCACGTTTCCCAATCCCTTGGTTGGAGCAGTCCTCGTGCACGAGGGACGAATTCTCGGCGAGGGCTACCACCATCGGGCGGGCGAGCCGCACGCTGAAATCATGGCGTTGCGGTCGGTTCAGGCGGCCGACGCAGGGCTTCTGCCTGATGCAACGCTTTATGTGACGTTGGAGCCCTGCAGCCACCAGGGCCGCACGGGTCCCTGCAGCTTGGCATTAATTGAGCACCAAATTGGACGGGTTGTGGTCGCCGTGGAGGATCCCAATCCGCTGGTTGCGGGGCGCGGAATTTCGATGCTTCGCGCTGCAGGTTGCCGGGTTGAGGTGGGCGTTGAATCAGCTCGTGCCGAGGCAATGAACCGCGGATTTTTGCACGCTATGCGCACCGGACGCCCGTGGGTCGTACTCAAGTGGGCCCAAGATGCCCGAGGACAAATTGATGGTCCGCGAAGCCCGGAGCACCCAGGACCCTGGTCGGTTACCGGGGCGGAGGCGCACGTTTGGTCCCATCGCCTGAGGCAAACCTGTGGGGCGCTGTTGGTGGGGGCCGGAACCTGGCTGGCCGACCGCACCCAAGGCACCCTGCGCGCCGTGGCCGGTCCCGAAATCACGCGCATCATGTGGGCAACTCGGCCCTTAAATCCTGATGCAGACGAGCAGGCTCGACGCGAAGGCTGGATTATTTGGACGCCCGAACCCGGCGAATCGGTGGCAGAAGCCCTTCCTCGCCTGCTGGCTTCCTCAGGGCTTCGAAGTTTAATGGTCGAGGGGGGCGCTCAAACCCTGGCAGCGTTTGGGTCGATCGGACTTTGGAACGAAGCGTACCGCTGGACGGCTCCGCAAACCTTACCCCCGCACGGCGTTGGCGCTCCCAAGATGAGCGCGGACTGGACGCCTTTGGGACGCTATGGAAGCGATGAACTTCACCACGCGCTAAACGTTAAAAACGCATGAACCGTTTCTTCTGGTCCTTGCTTTTCGTTCCGACAGCCACGGCTTTGTTCGGGCAATCCGCCCCGGAGGTTCCCGTCCGAGCCGAAGTCGAATGGCGCACGTACGCGGACCTCGCAACGCCATGGCGGCGCTACGAACGCCTGCAGGGCTACCTCGACGGCGTGTGGATCGAAGGTGCCGAAGCCGTAATCGTGCGGACGCCCGACGGCCAAACCGAGCGCCATGTGTTCCCCGAACTGCCTGAAGGGCACCCGGGTCCGCACCCCATGGACGAGAACGCCGACCGAGTGTGGCTCATCCGGGACCAGCAGTGGATTGCGGCACAGCGTTCCGAGGACTACCGGCCGCACCCGCTGCGCCGCGTGCGACGTTGGCACGACGCCAACGGACGACTTCTGGACTCGCTGGATTTGGTCCGCCGCTTCGATACGCTCATCAGCGCCAAAGTGTTTGCTCCTGACCCTCTGAGCCGTGCCAACGTGCCGTACGGCGGGCTCTACGTCGATGGGAACGATGGAAACGCCGCGGTGCTTGATAGCTTGCGCCAAAGCGTGTCGGTACGCGTAACGTGGAACGGGAGCGGATTTGTGCTCGCCAATTCTGCTGCGAGCATTCAAGAATTTGATCCGCCCGCGGTGACGGTCCCCGTACTTACCAGTTCGAACGCCGTTTTTAGCCGGTCCGACGCGGAATTTGAAATGCTTAACGCGCTCTTTCACCTAAACGCTTGGAAGTCCCGAATGGCCACCCTAGGCTACGGAAGCATGGTCCACTACTCGATTCCGGTAGACGTTAACGCGTACGGCGGTGCGGACCAAAGTGCGTTTGACTACGCCACAAATCCACCCCGGCTTTATTTCGGCGAAGGCGGTGTGGACGACGCCGAGGACCCCGACGTGCTGGTTCACGAGTACGGCCACGCGATGTGCTACGCCGCAGCGCCGGGCACCAACATTTCGGTTCAGCGCCAAGCACTCGAAGAAGCGATCTGCGACTACTTTGCGGTTTCGTGGTCGCTCGAATGGAGCCCAAATCGCTGGGCCGACGTGTTCACCTGGGACGGACATAACACCTTTTGGGCCGGCCGGTCTGCGCTGAACAGTACGCAGAAAATGTATCCTGGCCTTGTATTCACAGGGCCTTACAGCCACACCAACGTGCTGGTCGATGCTCTGGTGCGCGGACGCCAACGCCTTGGAGGCGCCGTCATGGACGGCCTGGTTATGGAAGCGCTGTACAGTCTGTCGAGTTCGACCAGCTTCACCCAATTTGCCGAGGCGGTCCTACATGCAGATACCATTAAGTATAACGGTGTTCACGCAGATGGTCTTCGATTGGATTTTGGCACCTGGCAAATTTTGTCTCCAGGATTGGAACTAAACGAACCCACAAAGGGCGCAACTGACTTCATTATCCTAAGCAACGAACATTGGCCATGGCCAAGTCAAGCTTCGCGAACGGTTTGGGATGCCCTTGGCAGAAAATTCAACTTGGTCCAAGGCAAGCCACTTCCTGAACCCGGGTTCTATTTTTCCGAGGATCGATCACGTATCCTCGTTATTCCTTAACGAAGGGGCGTAGGGCTGAAATAAATGAATCGGGGGGTGCAATCGGTCGACCGGTTTGGGCGTCGGCAAAAACCAAGGTAGTTTCTGCCTCCGTGCAAAGTTCACCGGCCTCATTGTGGATTTGGTACGTAAAGTGCAAACGGCTGCCTTCAGGCAACGAGGCTATGGTCGTCGAGATGGTAAATAGGTCGTCGTACTTCAGTGGACGTCGATAGCGCAACCGGACGTCTCGAACGGGAAGCATAATTCCGTCGGACTCCATCGTCGCGTACGAAATGCCAATTGACCTTAATGCTTCAACCCGAGCGATTTCTAGATAGGTTGAATAGACCCCGTAGTAGGCATAACCCATTTTATCGGTTTCTGCGTAGCGCACCCTTAATTTATATGTTGAAACAAGCATTAATCTCAGTATTTAATCGTTTATAATCAGTTAGTTACAAAATATTTATCAGCATTTTTTGCGATTCATTAGAAATGTATAACGACAAAATTTTTTGTAAATCAAGAGGTGACGAAACTTTTTTCAACAGAATTAATTGACAACTTCGTGGTCCGAAACGGGAAGTGTGACCGAGCTGCTCGACAGCCACAATCCACTCCTCTAACGGCACCTCAAATTACTAACCTAAACGCAACGATGGAGCGCACTGCTGAAGCCGTCTGGAGAAACTGTCTGACCTATGTGCAGGACAACATTAGTCCGCAAGCATACAAGACTTGGTTTCTGCCGATTCGGCCCTTAAAGCTCCAAGCAAAGGTTATTACTCTTCAGGTTCCGTCAAAATTCGTGTACGAGTGGCTCGAAGCCAACTACGTGAAGCTCCTGAAATCCGCCATCACCAAGGAAATGGGCAGTGATGCGCGTTTGGTTTACTCCATCGTGATGGACCAGGAGTCCGCACACCTCGGAACGTCGAACATGGATATTCCTTCGGCAAACCGTGGACCGATTGAGAACCCCCAAATTTCGTTGCCCGCGCGCATCGGAGACGACGGAATTCGCAATCCCTTTGTAATCCCTGGCCTAAAGAAGGTTCACATTGAGTCGCAGTTAAACCCCAACTACAGCTTTGAGAACTTTATTGAAGGCGACTGCAACCGCTTAGCGCGAAGCGCAGGCTATGCCGTGGCGCAGAAGCCTGGAGGCACTTCCTTTAACCCCCTCCTTTTGTATGGAGGCAATGGTCTTGGAAAAACTCACCTAGCCCACGCGATCGGCATTGAAATCAAGGATCGGTTCCCCGAGAAAACGGTACTGTACGTTTCGGCAGAACGCTTTACCCAGCAGTTCATCGACGCGATTCGCAACAACACCAAAAACGATTTCGTCCACTTCTACCAGCTTATCGACGTGCTGATCATGGATGATGTGCACTCGTTCAGCGGCAAAGAGAAGACCCAAGATGTCTTTTTTGAGATCTTCAACCACTTGCACCAGCAAGGCAAACAGATCATCCTCACGTCAGACCGCGCTCCGGTTGACCTGCAGGTCATGGAACAGCGTTTGCTGTCGCGGTTTAAGTGGGGCCTTTCTGCAGACCTGCAGCGCCCCGACCTCGAGACGCGCATGGCCATTCTGCGGCAAAAACTGTATGCCGACGGAATTGAGATGCCCGACGACGTCATTGAGTACCTCGCCTACTCCATTACCAACAACGTTCGCGAACTCGAGGGCGCGTTGATTTCGCTCCTCGCGCAGTCTTCGCTGAACCGCAAGCGCATCACCGTCGAACTCGCCAAGTCGATGATTGACAAGTTTGTCAAGAACACGACCCGCGAAATTTCGATCGACTTCATTCAAAAAGTCGTGTGCGACTACTTCGATATGCCCGTGGAGCTTTTGCGCAGCAAAACCCGCAAGCGCGAAATCGTTCAGGCACGGCAACTCACGATGTACTTCGCCAAGCAGTTGACTAAGAACTCGCTGGCTTCTATCGGAACGCAAATTGGCAATAAAGACCACGCCACGGTGCTGCACGCCTGCCGCACGGTTTCGAACTTGACCGAAACCGACAAGCGCTTTCGGACCTACGTCGACGACATTCGCAAGAAGCTTACCCTCGCCTAATGGAGCCTCGCCGGGTACTTATGGTGTGCCTGGGCAACATTTGCCGATCTCCAGTGGCGCAAGGCCTCATGGAGGCCGAACTCCTTGAGCAGCTTGGCCCCAACCACGGTTGGATCGTTGACAGCGCGGGAACCAGTTCGGCCCATCAAGGCGAGGCCCCAGATGCCCGGTCTCAAGCGTCGGTGCGGCGTTGGGGACACTCCATTTCGCATCAGACTTCTCGACCGCTCGTTGACGCTGATTTTGAGAATTTTGACCATATTTTAGTGATGGATCGCTCCAATTTGGCCGAGGTTCTACGGCGTGCACCTTCTCAGGCCACTGAGCGTATTTCGATGATGCTCGAAGCTTCGTTTCCCGGCGAAGGACGGGAGGTGCCCGATCCCTACTACGGCGGCGATCAGGGTTTTGAACAGGTTGCCTTGCTTCTTCGCGAGGCTAGCCAAAATTGGCTTGAACGATGGCGGGGCTAGGGACCCTTCACGTGATTCCTGTTCCGCTCGCAACCCCTAGCCGCTGGAGCGGCCTTGAATTGCGCGAGCTGGTCGCTCGAATTGACTTTTGGATCGTAGAAACGCCTAAAGTTGCGCGAGCCCAACTGCGCGTGCTGCATACCGAATGCGATTTGGGGCGACTCACGTTGACCTCATGGTCCAAACACGGCGGTAACGACGCCAAATCCGCCCTGGCCGCGTGCCGGGCGGGACACGATGTCGGACTCATTTCTGACGCCGGCGCACCGGGAATGGCCGACCCAGGTGCCGAGGTGGTTGCTCAAGCTCATGCCGAGGGAATTTCGGTGGTGGCTTGGCCCGGCCCCTCGTCGTTCCTACTCGGCCTTATGGCGAGCGGACTCGGCGGGCAGCAGTTTCGCTTTCACGGGTACTTGCCCCACGACAGCACGGCCCGCAAAGGACTACTAAACCGAATGGAGCGCGATGCTGCTCAGGGCGAAAGCCAGTGGTTTATCGAAACGCCCTACCGGAACACGAAACTATTTAGCGAATTGTGCCAAACGCTTCAGCCAGAAACCCAACTATTTATTGGTCTTGGGCTTACGGGTCCGCACGAATGGGTCCAGCGACGCTCGGTCCGCGCATGGCGAAGCGAAGGCATTCCAGGTGCCTTGACGGCAAAAGAGCCCGCTATTTGGGCCCTTGGTCGTTAAAAAACGCTTCAAGCGAATCGAGCACATCAAACGGGCGTTCCATGTGCGGAAGGTGTCCCGCCTTGGGAATCAGGGCCGTGCGGCTTAGCGGAAAATCCTGAGCCACCATAGCCGCACCCCGAGGCGGAAAAAGGGCGTCGTGAGCACCCCAAACCAGCAACGTCGGAACCGAACAACCGTGTGCCTGTTCGCGAATCCAGGCCTCATCGCGCCGGACCGCGCGCAGCATCGCCTCTCGCTGCTTCAGGTTTTCAGAATAAATGTTCTCCAAAACCTGCTGCTTCATGAATGCCGGCAGAAAGAACGGGTCGTAAACGCTCAATTGCATCATCGCGTCGTAGCTCTCCAGGTCGCGCGGCAGCAGCACTTCTTCGATGGGACGACCCCACTGCTGCTGCAGGCTGTCGAGGTAGCTGAGTTCAAAATGGCGGTGGGGCGGGTCAATTAGCACAAGGGACCGAAGGCGTTCCGGGTGCTGGCTGGCAAACACGGTGCTGACCATTCCGCCATAGGAATGCCCGACTAAATGAATGCGAGCGATGCCATGCGCGTCAAGTGCAGACCGCAGCGCCTCAACCTGCTGCGAGATGCGAATCGAGGTATCGGGCGAGGTACTTTGGCCAAACCCGAGCAAATCCACTACGATAAGGGTTTTGGTGTCGCTGAACTTCCAAACCACCGGCTGCCACTGCACAGTCGGGTACGGACCAAAACCGTGAACGAGGACCAGCGTATCGGAACCTGATCCAACCTGAGTCCAGTGCAGGGTATCGGCGCCGACCAGCGTAGCGACCGATTGCGTGGGGCGTCGGCTGTAAAACCAGCTGTCTTCGGCCTCGATAGCCTGATCCACCCGGCAGGACACCGACAGAACGAGCAGAACCGAATAGCCCAAAACGGATTGCAGTTTCACGCCTGCCTTCTCGCAAAGCCTGTGCCGAACAGGGTATCTTTGCCCTGTGATTTCGACAACCATCGCAGCATTGGCCACGGCGCGCGGTTTAGGTGCACTGAACGTTATTCGCCTGTCAGGCCCCGACGCACTGGCGATAGCCCAACGCTTGTTTGCGACCAGGTCACCGTGGGTGCCGCGCAAGGCCCTTTTGGGCCGTTTTAACCGGGCGGACGGCAGCGAGCTGGACCACGGTTTAGCTACGTGGTTTCAAGGTCCAGCTTCGTTTACCGGTGAAGATGTGGTCGAATTTGGGCTGCACGGCGCTCCCTACATCGCCGAAGAGGCCATGCATTCGCTGCTTCAGGCGGGGGCCACGCTTGCTCTTCCGGGGGAGTTCACGCAGCGCGCCTTTGCCCACGGCAAGTTGGACCTCGCTCAGGCCGAGGCAGTGGGCGACCTTATTGCGGCGGAATCGCGAGCGGGGCACGAACTCGCGCTCAAGCAACTAAAGGGCAGCGTTTCGCGCAAGCTCCAGGACCTTCGGCAGCAGCTCACCGACTTTGCCGGACTGATTGAGCTGGAACTCGACTTTGTCGACGAAGACGTGGAGTTTGCGCAGCGCGACCAGCTGCTCGACGTGCTTCAACGGATCACCACGGAGTGTGAACGCATGTTTGCCAGCTTTCGTCAGGGGCAGGCGATTCGCGAAGGCATTCCCTTGGTGCTGCTGGGCGCCCCTAACGCGGGAAAGAGTACCCTCCTGAACCGCTTGCTTCGGGACGACCGAGCCTTAGTTAGCGCGGTTCCCGGCACGACGCGCGACAGCGTCGAAGAACGGTTTCGTCTCGGGCCGTTTGCGTTCCGGCTGATCGACACGGCGGGAATTCGCGCCACCCACGACGAGGTCGAGCAAATGGGAATTCAGCGCTCCTGGGCCAAGCTGCGCGAAGCCCACATTGCCGTGATTTTGGTTGACCCCATGGCGTCAACCGCGCGCGAAGCCCACGAGCTTGTGGAACGGGTGCGGCAGGAAAATCCAGAGGCGGAGCTATTGGTTGTGCTTACCAAACGCGACCTCTGGCCGGGACAGCGCATGGACGGTTTTCCGGAACACGTGGAACTCGGTCCGCACGAAGACGACCTCGCCGAACTCGAATCGCGGCTGCTTGCCACGGTAAACCGTGCCGAACCCGAAGGTGACGTGCTGATTGCCAATACCCGACACGCCGAAGCCCTTCGGCTGAGCCTTGAGGCCCTGGGGCGCGTGCAGGAACAGCTTCAAGCGCAGGCAAGCGGCGAATTGGTGGCCTACGACTTGCGCGAAGCCCTGCGCCACCTCGGCAGCATTACGGGTGAAATTACCGCTGACGACCTTTTAGGTTCCATTTTTAGTTCCTTTTGCATTGGAAAGTAAATCCACAAATTCGACGTTGGTTCAGCTTTTTCGGGGCGTCGCCGTTGCCGAAGGAGTCAGCTACTTAGCCTTTGGAGCCAGCATGCCGCTGAAGTATGGTTGGGGTATTTTGTGGCCCAATCAGTGGGTTGGCATGGCTCACGGCGCCTTATTTCTAGCATTTTGCGGACTCCTCGCGGCCGTTTGGTATGCGGAGCGCTGGCCGCTCGCTCGGGTCCTTGCCTTTGGTTTGGCTTCCCTGCTGCCCTACGGCACCATTTGGTTGGAGCGCCGCGTGTTCCGCGCTAAAAAATAGTCCGCGCAGAACCCGACAACATGTTTAACCATTGTTTTAGATGTTTAACCATGTATATTTGCACCCACAAACAAAAAAACAGATAACCCCATGAACAAATCATTTATCGCTGCCGCTGCCCTCGCCGTAGTTGCTGCATCGTGCTCCAATAAAGCCGAAGAAACCGAAGTGGCCGCTTCAACGGCTTACACGGTTGACGTAACCGCTTCAAGCGTTGAGTGGAAAGGTGAAGTTGTTGGCGTGTACGGCCACAACGGAACAGTGAAGCTCGCTTCAGGCACGGTTGAAGTTGCAGACAGCCAAATCGTTGGCGGAACCTTCACCATCGACATGACCAGCATTTGGCCGACCGACAGCGCATCGTACAAGGATCAAGACGGCGGTCGCGCAACCGACCTCGTTGCCCACCTGGCAACCAACGACTTTTTTGGCGTTGATTCGTTCCCGACGGCCACGTTTGAAGTGGTTAGCGCTGAAGGCCTGGATAAGGTAAACGGCAAACTCACGGTTAAGGGAGTAACGGTTGACGAGCAGCTCGAAATCAGCAACCTGCAGGTTTCTGAGGCTGGCGCAACGTTCACGGGAACCTTGGTGTTTGACCGCCAGAAGCACGGCGTAAGCTGGAAGCACTTCGTTAAGGACTACGTTCTTGCCGACGACATTACGGTTACCTTCACGGTAGTCGCGACTCCCGCTCTTTAATTGAGTTAGGACTTCGAACAAAAAAGCCCCGCCGATTGGCGGGGCTTTTGCATTTGAGTAAACTCCATTAAGGGCTAACCAAATTCAGACTCACATTGAAGTAGAGTGGATTTCCGAGTCCGTTCACTTGCGCGTAGGCATCGTCACGCAAAATGCCAAAGGCACGATAAATTTCTTTTCCGCCGACCAAACGATCGACGTCGTATCGGGCATTTACTCGGTAACCGGCCTGAACCGATAACCAAATAAAGTCCTTGAGCGAGAACTCGTAAACCAAACGTAGTCGAGCTTCACCACGGCGAATTTCGAGCCCTTCGTTTCGAAGGTCAAAACCGCTATTTGGGTTCTGCCACAAGCGAAATGACTGCCCTTCTAACTCATAGCCCGCAAAAAGCATGTTTCGAGGATTAATGGTTCGCCGGACGTGCGCCCGTGCCGGAAAAAGAACTTCAGCACCCCACTTATTCAAGGCGTCGGTGGAATTGTACAGTATCACTGGGATGTAGTTCAGCTCGCCTACCCGGTAGGTCCGCGCGACGCCAACCCCCCACTGTTTTTTTTCAGTGGGGCGTTTTCCATAAATCAATGCAGCCGAGTACTTAAGGTAGTCTGCCGGCATTAAGCCAATCCCATAAGTGCCACTGAGATCCACACTTCCTTGAAACAGAACGAAGCGTTTGCTATCCAAAGGTTTAAAAACCGTGGTACTTACTCCGGCAGTGCGAAGGCCTTGTTCCGATAGGGTTTGGTGGAGCGGATTGGACGTCTCGTCAATTGGGTCTGAGTACGTGTAATTTGAATTCCAGTAGTTGGCACCAAGTTGCCACACCAAATTGGTTTTGGAAACTACCGGAATGTTGAACCCTGCGCGAAGACCCTGGGTAGCCCGTACCTGAGCTGATTGAGCAGAACTCAAAATAGCACTACCGTCGACAGCTAGAAGGTCACCTGCAGCGAGAGCGTAAGGACCCTGAAAATCGTAGCCAATAGAAATGAGCTTTGCGGGACTTAGTCCCTCGATTTTTGGGCTACAGTAGCGCTTTGCTCCCGAATCTGCAAAACCCAGATTATCGTACAAACTGAAGTCTTCGGTCGAAGACGTATCGGTTTGAGCCTGCAGAGTTTGGGCACTTAAACCAATGGCAAGAAGCGAAACGTAAAATGAAGGATGTCTCATTTCTTCGCAGGTTGAACGGCTAAACGCTTCCAAACGTCGGTGCGCCCAAGTGCCTGAACGCCAATGTAACCGCGGATTTCAAGAGTGTTCTTATCCTTCATCTTGATGACGCAGTTGTAGGTGCTCCCGTTCAGTGGATCATAAATCGTTCCCTCAGACCATGTACCATCGGCTTGGTAAACAAAATCCTTGAGCATTCGGTAGCCCTTGAGGGGAACCTTTTGAAGGGCTGGGTCGGGGTTGTTTTTATCTGTTTTGGGCAGGCCCGTTTCGGGGTCGTTCGGTTCGATCAGCCAAACGATTCGACCATAATACTTGGTACCGATGCGGTCTATTTTGACACGGGCGCGACCATTACTTGGTTCCCAAATCCCCACAAGTTTATCACCCGGTGCTTCCTGAAGGTCAAAATTGAGGGTTGAAAATGCGATTAATGCAGAGGCAGTCCAGAGGGCTATTTTTTTGATCATAATGTGGATTATTTAGTGGTCAATTCAAACGTGAGGTTAACTTGGAATTTTCGACTTCCTTCAAGGAGATCCTCGGCGAGGTCGGCATCAAGTACCAAGTACACGGTCCCGTCGCGGAGTAGCTCGTCTAACTCGGCTTCCGGCGCTAAATCAAGCGCCACCGAGCTCGACTCTTTGGGAAGAGGATTTTTAAATGCCACTTCGAGCATCGAAACTTCAGGGTTGTCGCTGGCCAGTGAGAGCACTAAAGAATTTAAATGGTTCAGGCCCAAACTGTCAGCCACAATCACTTCAGCTGATTTCAAGCTGGCCGCATTAATCTGCATACCCTCCTGAAATTGGTCGCCCAACTCACTGGCTAGGTCAATGGAAAACGCATACTGTCCCTGATTTGGTCCCGCAAAGAGTGGGCCTTCCAAAACGATCTCGGCGTTCTTAAGTTGCACCGTGTGTACGACGCCTGAACCGCCGGAACATGCGCACAGTAACCCGACCAGCGCCAATGCGAGTACAGGGATTTTTTTATTGATTAAATGCATGAGGTTGTCGTTAAATTCGGATCACGAACAGCCCGAAGGCTGCATGAACCTAGATGATTTCTGACAATGTTAGTTCGCATGGAGCCATTTTATTCACAGTATTTGCTTATACTGGTCATAGGTTATTTTAATGAACTTCCTGAGTATTCATGACCAACAGCCTCATGCTCATACTACTTGCAGCTGGCAAAGGCACTCGCTTTGGCGGGCCGAAGCAACTCGCTTCAGTGCATGAATCGGGGATGTGCCTGGCCCAATTCAGCGTTGCTGATGCAGCTAGGGCGGGTATAAGCGCGGCAGTACTTGTGGTACGCCCGGAACACGTACCTAAGTGGTACGCTAAAACCTGGGCGATACCAGTGTCTTTTGTTGTTCAAGATTCCGCAGCGGGCACTGCAGATGCACTGCGCTTAGGTCTGAGTCACGCCGTTGCGCAGGGTGCAAAAGCCGTTCTCGTCGGAAATGCGGACGACTACTACGGAGACCTTTGGAAATCTGGCATTACGTGGGCTAAGGCGGGCATCAATGCGGCCCTCGCCTTTCCCCTTTCCAAGGTCTGCAGTCCGAACGGCCCCGTAAACCGAGCGGTACTTGAAATCGATAGCCAGTCCCGACTCACGTCCATCCGTGAGCTTTTCGGACTGGATGCTACTGACGCAAAACGGCTCAAGGATCCGCCCGTTTCGATGAACGCTTGGGTACTTCAAGCAAACGCATTGGATTGGTGGCCAACTATCGCCAAAAAACCTGGAGAATTCGGCATCCCTGAAGCCATACAAACAGGCCTAGACATGGGAGTTTCGTTTATCGTCGATGCCTCAGGAAGTGTGTGGTTCGGCATGACCTACGCCCACGACCTTGACCGTGTTAAGGCGTATTTTAAGCACCACAAAACATAAAATCCATGAACCGCAGGAACTTTTTGCGCACCACCGGCCTGGCTACCGCGGGGGCCGCGCTCCTCCCCTCTTTGGCGTACGGATGGACCGACCTGGGCCGCGACCGGCTTCGGATCGGATTCATTGCCACCGGATTGCGCGGGCAAAACCACCTTGAACTGATGCTGCAGCGCAGCGACGTCGAGGTGGTCGCCTTGGCCGATCCTCAAGCGCACATGATGGAACAAGCCCTAGAATTGGTCCGCACAGCGGGAAAACCCAAGCCCAAGGTGTATGCCGAGGGCCCGCACGACTACTTGCGCATGCTCGAACGGGAACGACTCGACGCCGTTTTTGTCAGCAGCCCCTGGGAATGGCACCGGGCCCACGGTCTGGCCGCACTTGAAGCCAAGGTTGCGGTGGCCATGGAGGTGGGCGGCGCCCTAAGCGTGCAGGAATGCTGGGACCTCGTCGACGCCAGCGAGCGAACCGGTACGCCCTTAATGGCTCTAGAAAATGTGTGCTATCGTCGCGACGTAATGGCGGTCCTTCACATGGTCCGCCAAGGTATGTTCGGCGAATTAGTGCACGGCCAAGGCGGCTACCAGCACGACCTGCGCGGGGTGCTGTTCAACGACGGCAAGTCGCCGTACGGCAAAGGCGTGGAATTTGGCGCTGAGAAGGGCTACAGCGAGTCGCAGTGGCGAACCGACCATTATCTGAAGCGCAACGGCGAACTCTACCCGACGCACGGACTGGGGCCCGTGGCCGTAATGATGGACATTAACCGGGGCAACCGCCTCACCCACCTCACGTCGATGTCGAGCAAGGCACGCGGACTGCACGATTACATAGTGCGCCAGGCCGGCGAAGACCACCCGAATGCTAAAGCGACCTTTGCCTGCGGCGACGTGGTGACCACGACGATTGCGTGCGCCCACGGCGAGACCATTTTACTCACCCACGATACGTCGCTCCAGCGGCCCTACAATTTGGGGTTCCGCGTTCAGGGCACTCGAGGAATTTGGCAAGATTTCGGCTGGGGCGGACTCGATCAAGGGCACATTTATTTTGAAGACTCGATGAAGCACAGCCACCGCTGGGCCAATACCCAAGAAATATTAACGGCCAACGACCACCCGCTTTGGGCTCGGAACGCCGCTTCAGCGGCAGGCGCCGGCCACGGGGGTATGGATTTTTTTGTGGACCATGCGTTTGTTGAGTGCCTGAAGCGCCGCGAACCCTTCCCGATGGACGTTTATGACCTGGCGACGTGGTATTCCATTACGCCCCTTTCAGAAAAGTCGATTGCGGAGGGGTCGGCCCCTCAGGCTATTCCGGATTTTACGCGCGGAGCTTGGGCCAAGCGCCAACCCGTTTTTGGCCTGAATGATCAGTATTAGGTGGGCAGACTGGGGGCTGACCGCGCCCCAAGCGCTGCGCCCGGTTTCTGGCGGCTTGATCAACGCAAGTTTTTGCGCGACCTGGGACGACGGAAGCCAGCGCTTCGTGCAGCAGGTGAACCGAAGCGTGTTTGCCAATCTGGAATCTATGGAGCATAATTTGAGGCTCGTGGCAGATTCCGCGGCCGCAACGCTAGCGGTTCTGCCGGAACGGCGTCGCGACGGAGCGGTCCACAGCCCCGAAGGTTGGCGAATTTTTCCGTGGGTTCAGGCGCGCCCGGAGGCTGCATCGCCCGCACAACTCGGGGTGTTTTGGGGCCAATTCAACGCCGAGCTCAACCGCGAGTTATTGGAATGGGACACCGTGCTTCCCGACTTTCACAGCGCGCGGACTCGGTACGCCCAGTGGTGTGACGTTCGGCACCAGGTGGCCACGGCCCAGGCCGATGTGGCCCGTGAACTTGAGGCGTGGTCTGAGGAGTACATCGGGTTCGAAGCGGAGCTCGCACCAGGCGTTCAGCACCACGATGCCAAGCGAAGCAACGTGATTTTGAGCGATTTTGGACTTCAGGCGGTCGACCTCGATACGCTGCAGCCGGGGTATTTGGGTAGCGACTTTGGTGATTTAGTGCGCAGCGTAGCGGCGCTCCGCGACGAAGACGACCCCAAGGGAAACGGCGTCGACGCCACCGACTTCGAGTCGCTTTGGCTTGGCTACTCGGGTGCTTTTCCTGAGGCAACGACCCGAGCGGAGCAGGTCCGCGCCATGCCCGCCTACCTAACGTGGATTCAAGCCTTGCGTTTTGCGACCGACGCCGCTTCGGGCCGCATGTACTACCCCGAGTCGTACCCCGGTCACACGTGGGTGCGCGCTCGAAACCAGCTGCAGCTGCACGAAGGTTTGACCCGTTTTCTTCGCTGACGAACCCAAAGAAGACTTGATTCGCAGTAGGTTTGAGTTATGAAAATTGAACTGCTGGTTGATGCGGTCCCGCGCCATTCCGTGGACCCGGTGCAGCGGGCCCTGCTCGACGCGGCGATCGAAGCGCTCGATCGTGCCTATGCGCCGTACTCCGGCTTTCGGGTTGCCGCTGCAGTGCGCCTCGCCAACGGTTCGGTAGTGGTGGGAACCAACCAAGAAAACGCCTCCTACCCCGTGGGCATTTGCGCCGAGCGGGTCGCCCTGAGCACGGCCAACAGCCTTGCCCCAGGTGAAGTGGTTGAGGCCATGGCCATAACCTACCGTCCTCCGTCAGGGGCTGCACGAGTTCCTCTGGCACCCTGCGGAATGTGCCGTCAGGCCCTGGTAGAGCAGCACGCCCGCCAGCAATCGCCGCTGGAGCTGATTTTGGCCGCCGAAGAAGGTGACGTTTGGCGCGTCGCCGACGCCCGAGACCTGCTCCCCCTCGCCTTTACCCCTGCAGACCTTAACGGATGATTCCCGATTTCGGCCCCAGCATTTTTTCGACCATGACGGCCTGGGCGCAGGAGCACGGCGCGCTCAATTTGGCCCAGGGTTTTCCTGAGTTTGGCCCCAACCCCGAATTAGTTGCCGCATTTCAGGACGCACTTCGAACCGAATCGGCCCAGTACGCGCCGATGGCCGGACTGCCGGCGCTTCGCGAAGCAATCGCCGACGATCAGCTTCGGCGAAACGGCTTGGCCTACCAAGGCGATCGCGAAGTAACGGTCGTTCCTGGCGCAACCCTTGGGATTTTTGCCGCGATGCAGGCGCTCGTGCAGCCCGGCGACGAAGTGGTCCTGCTCGAGCCTGCCTACGACAGCTACCGACCAGCGGTTTTAGCCGCGGGCGGAATTCCCGTTGGGGTTCAACTCCGCCACACCCCCGAAGGCTTCGAGGTCGACTGGGACGCGTTGGCGGCGCGCCTGAGTCCGCGCACCCGAGCCATTTTGGTGAATACACCCCACAACCCCACCGGAATGCTTTGGGACCACGGCGACTGGCAACGCCTCGCAGCACTCCTCGCCGATGCAACGCTGGTTTTGAGCGACGAGGTGTACGAAACCATGATCTTTGGTGGTCGCTCCTTAAGCAGCCCGCACCACCTGCCGGAGCTGCGGTCGCGTAGCCTTCGCTTCATCAGTTTTGGCAAGACCTACCACGCCACGGGCTGGAAGCTTGGGGCCGTACTTGCCCCCGAAGCGCTCACTAACGCCCTGCGCAACCTCTACCAGTTTGCCGCTTTTTCAGCTTCGACCCCGACACAGCACGCAGTGCATCGGTTTTTGAAGGCTCAGCCCGATTATGCCCTGGCGCTTCCGTCGTTTTTTGCCGCGAAGCGCGAGGTGCTCGCGGCGAGTTTGGCGGGGAGCGGATTTCGCGTCGTTCCGTCTCGCGGCAGCTACTTTTTTGTGGTCGATTATTCTGAAGTGAGCGAGGCCAACGACCGCGATCTTGCGCTGCAGCTCACGCACGAAGCAGGCGTGGCGTGCATTCCTTTGAGCCCATTTTTTGCGAACCCGCCCAAGGATTGGCGGTTTCTGCGTTTGTGCTTCGCCAAAGAAGACCGCACGCTTTCAGAGGCGGGGCAGCGCCTGACTTCGTGGGCTTCGCGGTAACTTCACGTTATGAACACACCGCGCGTTTTTCACCTTGAAGGAATGCACTGTGGGAGCTGCGTGGCGCGGATTACGGCGCACGTAAAGCAGCATCCGCTCGTCGAAACGGTCACTGTGGATTTGGCCGGCAGCAAAATGGAGGTTCGGGCCGACTCCTCTGTTACTGACGACGCCATCACTGCGTTGGTTGCGGCCGCCGGGGACTACACGGCCACGCCCCAGACAGCGGAGCACCCCGCTACTTCGTCGATCCCTAACGACCAGCCGCGCGGATTTTGGGCCACCTACCGTCCGTTGCTGACGTTGATTGCGCTTTTGGGAATAGTACCCGCGCTATCGCTCGGCGATTCGCTGACTGCCCACAGCTGGATGCGCTGGTTTATGGCTGGGTTCTTTTTAAGCTTCAGCTACTTCAAACTACTTGACGTCAAGTCATTTGCTGACTCGTACCGCATGTACGATTGGATTGCCAAGGCAGTTCCGGCGTGGGGCCTTGCCTACCCTTTTGTGGAGCTCGGGCTCGGATTGGCCTACGCTGCGGATTGGGCTCCGACCGCCACCAACTGGACTGCACTCGTGCTGATGCTCGTCGGTGCGGGCGGCGTCATCCAGAGCAACCTTCAAAAGAAGGCAATTCGCTGCGCGTGCCTCGGAACCGTGTTCAACCTCCCGATGAGCACCGTCACCATTGTTGAGGACCTGATTATGGCCGCAATGGCCGCGATGATGCTGCGCTAGTCGCTAGTTGCAGGTTGCTCGGTTCTGGTTTCTGATTAACAGTCAGGTTGCTCTGCCCGCAGCGATTTCATCCACCACCGACGGATCGAGCAGCGTCGTCGTATCACCCAAGTTGGACGTGTCGCCTTCGGCGATTTTGCGCAGAATTCGCCGCATGATCTTGCCCGAGCGTGTTTTTGGAAGTCCGCTCACGAACTGAATTTGGTCGGGCTTGGCAATGGGCCCAATGACGCGGCTCACCGTCGCCAAAATATCCTGGCGCGTTAGGTTTTCGTCTTCGTGGAAGCCCTGGTACACCACATAGGCGTAAATGCCTTGGCCCTTAATGTCGTGCGGAAACCCAACTACCGCCGACTCCACCACTCCCGCGTGCATGTTGAGGGCGTTTTCGACCTCGGCGGTACCGATGCGGTGCCCGCTCACGTTGAGCACGTCGTCTACACGTCCGGTGATTCGGTAGTGGCCGTCTTCGTCGCGCAGGCACCCGTCGCCCGTGAAGTACAGACCGGGATAGGTGCTGAAGTAGGTCTGTCGGCAGCGCTCGTGGTCTCCGTAGGTCGTGCGCAGCATTCCGGGCCACGGCTTGCGAATGCACAAATTTCCGCTTACTCCGTTACCGTGGATTTCGGTACCCTGCTCGTCAACCAGAAGCGGCTCCACGCCGGGCATGGGAAGCGTGGCAAACGTGGCTTTTGCCGGCGTAACCCCCGCGAGGTTGGTGATGAGTATTCCGCCGGTCTCGGTTTGCCACCACGTGTCCACAATGGGGCATTTGCCCTTACCGATGTGGGTATTGTACCAATTCCACGCCTCTTCATTAATGGGCTCACCGACGGTTCCGAGGACCTTCAAACTGTCCAACTTCTTGCCGCGAAGAGGCTCCTCGCCAAATCCCATCAAGCTGCGAATCGCCGTTGGAGCCGTGTACAAAATATTCACGTGGTGGCGGTCCACAATGTCCCAAAAACGTCCGGCATCGGGCCACGTGGGCACGCCTTCAAACATCAACGTAGTTGCCCCGGCACTCAACGGCCCGTATATCAAGTAGCTATGCCCCGTAATCCAACCGATGTCGGCGGTGCAGAAGTGCACTTGGCCAGGTTGGTACTGAAAGGCGTTAACAAACGTGTAGGTCGTCCAGATCATGTATCCGGCGCAGGTATGCACCACTCCTTTGGGTTTGCCGGTCGATCCGCTGGTGTACAGAATGAACAACATGTCTTCGGCGTCCATCGATTCGGCTTCCACATACGGATTTCCCATCGATTCGACGCGCTTAATCTCGTCCTCCCACCACAAATCGCGACCTTTAATCATCGACACCGGCGTGCGGGTATGGGTGGACACGATGACTTTTTCGACCGAAGGGCACATCGTGACGGCATCGTCCACCACCGACTTGAGCGGAATCACTTTGGCTCCGCGGTACGCTCCGTCGCAGGTCACAACCAACTTGGCTTGGGCATCGTTGATTCGGTCGGCGATCGACTGGGCGCTAAATCCACCAAACACAACCGAGTGCACTGCGCCAATTCGGGCACAGGCCAGCACGGCTATGGCTAATTCCGGAATCATTCCCATGTACAAACAGACCCGGTCCCCTTTCTGAACGCCATTGTTTTTAAGCACTTGAGCAAACTGCATCACCTTAACGTGCAGTTCGCGGTACGAGAGAACCCGCGCAGGGTCACTCGGATCGTTGGGCTCAAAAATCAAGGCGGGCTGGTCTCCGCGCGCGTCGAGGTGCCGGTCCAGGCAGTTCTCGGTAATGTTGAGCTGGGCTCCCTTAAACCACTCAATTCGAGGCTCATCAAAATTCCAATCCAGTACCTTATCCCATTTGCGCTTCCAGCGAAAATTCTCGGCAACTCCGGCCCAGAAGGCCTCCGGATTCTCGGCAGCAGCCGTGCACGCCGCTTGATATTGAGCAAGTGATTGGATTTGGAACGGGTGTTTCATGCCCATAAATTAAGAATTGTTTAGGTTTGCAGCCCGTGCGTCTTCCGTTCCAACCACTGCTCATTATTTTATTTCTCACGTTAGTGAGCGCGGACCACCCCATGCACCTCGCCTCGCACGAGCTCACCGTGGGGGCCAAACGGACCGAGTGGGTGGTGCGTCTGTTCACCGACGACCTTGAAGATGCTGTGTCGGCGTCGTTGGGCGGAACCAAAGTCCGCCTCGAGCGCACGGAACATCAAGGCCAAGCAGAGAATTATGTGCGCAGCAAACTAATTGTATTCCGCGGTCGAAAGGCACTAAACCTGCACATTGATGGTTTCACCTACCAACCAGACGCGGTCGAAATTCGAATGCACGTGGACGGCGGACTGCCCCTCACCGTTACCGACAAGCTCCTCCATGAGCGCTTTGAAGACCAGCGAAACGTCTATTTTGTGCGCGGCCCCAAGGGCCGCCTTGATGCCGTAAGCACGGCTACCAACCCTAAAATTGAATTGCGGTGAACGTACCTCCCTTTGCTGAATTGGGCTTCTACCACATCCTGGACGTCACCGCCTGGGACCACCTTCTCTTTGTGGCAGCTCTAATTGCTCCTTTTGCACCAAGGGACTACAAACTTTGGCTGGGTGCCCTCACCGCATTTACCCTAGGGCACACCCTTGCCATGGCGACCCAAGTCGCACTTAGTTTACCCTTAAACGAAACCTGGGTTGAAGGCGGCGTGCTCGCCACCTTGGTATTTACGGCAGGCCGTGTGGTCTGGTTCAAAGGCGCACCAAAAAGCAACCGGCGTGGTTGGTTAGGCCCTGAACTCGCAGTGGCAGCGGCTTTTGGTGTGATTCACGGTCTGGCATTTGCCAAAGATCTTGGGCCGCTACTACCCTCTAATTCTGGGGCGCTTTGGGCCGCGTGGGGCTGGTTTGCGGGCGGAATTGAACTCGGTCAACTGAGCGTCGTCGTGGCGGTTTTTGCCGTTCGCTGGATAGCCGCGGCCCGGGGGTTTTCGCCCAAAGATTTTGCCCTCGCTCTGGGGGCGCTGACCCTCGGTATTTCGCTACATTTGGCATCTCAATGGTACTTGGCATGAAAAACTCCATCCGCTTCGCTACACTGTGCGCGAGCCTTATTCATTTGGGCGCGCAAGCCCAGCACGTCCCCGCTGACCGCTTGGCGCACAGCAAATTCCGCCAACTGGAACAGGAACTGCCTACGCCCAACAGCTACCGCAATGCGGCGGGGGCTCCGGGGCACGCCTACTACCAAAACCGAGCGGACTACGACATTCAACTGAACCTCGACGAAAAGACGCACGTCCTTACCGGCACGGAATGGATTACCTACCGCAACAACAGCCCTGACGCGCTAACCTATTTGTGGGTCCAGCTGGACCAAAACATGATGAAGCCCGGTTCGATGACGGACCAGAGCAAGAAAGGCAGCATTCCGTCGTCAATCACGCCCGAACAAATCAACGAGCAATACGTCGACAAATACCAAGGCGGATTTAACGTAACCGAGGTGAAGTCTGCCACCGGAGGCAAGCTCCCCTACGTGATTAACAACACGATGATGCGGATCGACCTTCCGGCGGCTTTGGCTCCGGGTCAGAGCGTCCGCTTTTACGTCGCCTGGAACTACCTCATCAACGACCGCATGAAAGACGGCGGCCGCAGCGGGTACGAGCACTTTGACGAAGAAGGCAACACCCTGTACACCATTGCGCAGTTTTTTCCGCGCATGGCCGTTTACGGCGACAACGTCGGATGGCAGCACAAGCAGTTTTTGGGTCAGGGCGAGTTCACCCTGCCGTTTGGAGACTATAAAGTCGCCATTACCGTGCCCAGCGACCACCTTGTGGCGGCCACAGGTACGCTGACCAACGAAGCGAGCGTGCTTTCGGCCACCCAGCGCCAACGCCTCGCCGAAGCCCGCAAAACCACGGACAAACCGGTGATCATCGCCACCGAAGCCGAGGCCCGTGAGCGCGAAAAGACCAAGGCTACAAGCACCAAAACCTGGTTGTTTTCGGCCAAAAACGTGCGCGACTTCGCCTTTGCCACGAGCCGCAAGTTCATTTGGGACGCCATGACCGTCAAGGTGGGCAACCGCACCACCCTCGCCGAGTCGTTCTACCCCAAAGAAGGTAATCCGCTCTGGGAACAGTTCTCAACCCGCGCCGTGGCGCAGACCATCGAGACCTATTCCAAGTACACGGTCGACTACCCATATGAGCGCGCCATTTCGGTCCACACCGACGACATCGGCATGGAATACCCGATGATTTGCTTCAACGGCGGACGTCCTGACCCCGACGGAACCTACTCCGAAGCCGAGAAGTTGGGCATGATCAGCGTCATCATCCACGAGGTGGGCCACAACTTCTTCCCCATGATCATCAACAGCGACGAGCGCCAGTGGACCTGGATGGACGAAGGCCTTAACACCTTTGTGCAGTACCTCACCGAACAGGAGTGGGACGTCAACTACCCTTCTCGCCGCGGACCAGCCTACAAAATTGTCGAGTACATGCGTTCTCCGGCCCTTAACCAAGTACCTATTATGACGAATTCGGAGAGCATTCTTCAGTTCGGCAACAACGCGTACGGAAAGCCGGCTACGGCACTTAATATTTTGCGCGAAACCGTGATGGGCCGCGAACTCTTTGACCATGCGTTTAAAACCTACTGCACCCGCTGGGCCTTCAAGCACCCCTCGCCTGCCGACTTTTTCAGAACGATGGAAGATGCGAGCGGCGTAGACCTCGACTGGTTCTGGCGCGGATGGTTTTACACCACCGAAGCCGTAGATCAGGAACTGAGCAAAGTGCGCATTGCGGCGGTTCCAACGCTGGACCCCAAGGAACTCGAAGCCCAGCGCAAGGCTGAAGCCGACGCGGAGTACGCCGCGTTTATTGGCAACCAACGAAACGAAACCAGCAACCGCCCGACCAAGGTCGATAAAGATCCCGCCTACCGCGATTTTTACGTGACCGAGTACAACCGCCACGCTGTGAGCAAAGCCGACGCCAAGCGTTTGACTGCGCTCAAGCCGGGTCCAAGCGGATACCTTCACGAAATCACCGTGAAGAACGCGGGGGGACTAATAATGCCCGTGGTCGTGCGCTACACGTTTGCCGACGGAAGCTCGCACATTGAGCGCTGGCCCGCCGAAATCTGGATTCAGAGCGAACAAGAAATCACCAAAACCGTGTTTTTACCCAAAAAGGCGGTGTCGATTGACTTGGATCCGTTCCGCGAACTCGCCGACATTGACCTGTACAACAACGTATGGGGCGGCGATGCCGACCTTCATCTGGAAGCGCTTCCGAAGCCAACCGGAGCTCAGCTATGGCGGAGCAATCCGATGCGCGACGCACGCAACTAGCGCCTAATTTTGGGGCATGAAGTACGCACTGATTGCCGCCGCTGCTGTGCTGGCCGCTTGTTCCACACCCGAAGACCAAGAATCCACCACTCGTGCAGAACCCGCGCACGGAACCTACCTAAAGGACTCCTACGCCGAGGTTCCGATGGACCAGTACATGCGCATCAAAGACGCGTTGGTCTCTTCGAATCCCACAGAAGCCCAAAACGCCGCTAAGCACTTGGATTCGCTCTGGACAGCCAACAGTCCCGGCGAGCAACTTCTGTCGTCGGTGCGTCAAATTGCGTCGACCTCAGACCTCTCAGCGCAGCGCGAAGCCTTTTACAGCCTCACCCAAGCCTACCTGGTCTCGCTTGAATCCAAGCCCGGCGAAGACACACTTTACCTGCAGTTCTGCCCAATGGCCTTTGACTACGAGGGTGCGACGTGGATTAGCCGCGAAAAAGTGGTCATGAACCCCTACTTCGGAGACGAAATGCTCCACTGCGGCGTGGTGCGAACGGCGATTGCTCCCCGCACCGGAGCAAAGGATTAAGTTTTCCACAAGCCGCGAGTAGGTCCGGGTCTCGCGCTACCTTCGCCGCTGTGGGAAAAATCATCGCCGTTGCAAACCAAAAAGGCGGAGTCGGCAAGACGACTACCGCGGTCAACCTGGCCAGCGCCTTGGGCGTTTTGGAGCAGCGCGTGCTGCTCATCGATGCCGATCCTCAGGCCAATGCGACGTCGGCCTTGGGCTACGACCCAACCGAACCAAAAACGGGCACCTACCACGTGCTCGAGCACGCTGTGCCCCCCGGCCAGGCCATTGTCGACGGGCGCAACCCCAATTTGAGCCTGATGCCCGCGCACCTCGACCTCGTTGCGGCTGAGCTCGAGCTGGTGGATAAGCCCCGCCGAGAGTACATGCTTCAGTCTGCCCTTGCCGAGGTAAAGGCCGACTACGACTACATTTTGATCGACTGCGCGCCTTCCCTGGGACTCGTTACGCTCAACGCGCTGACTGCCGCTGATTCGGTCATCATTCCCATTCAGTGCGAGTACTTTGCCCTCGAGGGACTAGGTAAGTTGCTCAACACGGTTCGTTCAGTACAAAGCCTGCAGAATGCCCAGCTGCAGATCGAAGGCATGCTCCTCACGATGTACGATTCGCGCCTTCGGTTGAGTAATCAAGTGGTCGACGAGGTGCGCCAGCATTTTCAGCAGCTCGTGTTTGACACCGTCATATCGCGCAACGTTCGGTTGAGCGAGGCGCCCTCGTTTGGCGAGCCGATTATGGTTTACGACGCGGCGTCGACCGGCGCAGAGAACTACCTCAACTTGGCCCGTGAACTTTTGGCACGAAATGCGCACGTAGGCGCCTAAGTTTTGATCCGCCGTACGTTTGCCCTTGCTATGCCCATGACCATTCGCTCCCTATTCGCCGCCTCGATCTTCGCGGTAGCATTTTGCCATTCCGCCCTAGCACAGCCCATACTGGCCGACGGCGTCGTCGCCGTGGTGGGCAACGAGTTGATTTTGCAGTCAGACGTCAGCATCATGCGCGAGACCCTCAAGCGCGAAGGTCAAGACCGCAGCGACTGCGACGTGCTTCAAGAACTCATTCTTGAAAAGCTCTTAATTCACCATGCCGCCATCGATTCGGTCGTGGTGAGCGACTCAGAGATCGACGACAACATCTCCCGCCGCATCGAACAGCTCGTCGCGCAAATTGGCAGCGAGCGACGCCTCACGGAATACTACAAAAAGTCCATTCTCGAGATCAAAGAGGAGATGCGTCCCCTGATGAAGAACCAGATGACGGCGCAGCGCATGCAGGGCACCTTGACCGAGAACGTAAAAGTGACCCCAGTTGAAGTTGAGCAAGAAATCCGCAAGCTTCCGCTCGATTCCCTGCCCCTCATTGGTACTGAAGTTGAGTTGGCGCAGATCATCTTAAACCCGATTGTGAGCGAAAAAGCCGAAAAGGAGGCCATGGAACGGCTCGAGCAGCTGCGCACACGCATTCTCAACGGTTCCAGCTTTGCGACCATGGCCATTTTGTATTCCGAGGATCCGGGTTCCAACCGAAATGGCGGCGAGTACAAGGGGATTAAGCGCGGACAATTCGTCAAGGAATTTGATGCCGTGTCGTACAACCTGGCCATTGGAGAAATTTCTAAGCCGTTCCGCACAGAGTTTGGGTACCACATTGTGCAGCTTCAGGCGAAGCGCGGCGAAGAATTGGACCTGCGCCACATTTTGGTCAAGCCCAAGCTGGAGCAAAAAGATTTAGATGCCGCGCAGAAGCGCCTTGACAGCATTCGCAGCGCCGTCGTGGCCGGAACCTTGACGTTTGAAGCCGCCGCCCAGCAGTTTTCTCAAGACGAAGAAACCAAGCTTAACGCAGGCATCATGCTGAATCCCAACACCATGGACGTGAAGTTCAGCATAGATCAACTCGACCGCGGCGTTTTTTATGCGATTCAAAACTTAGCGACCGGCAGCATCAGCGAGGCCTCTTTGGTTCGCGACCCCCAAGGCAAGGAGTTCTTTCGCATCATTCAGCTGCGCAGCAAAGTCGAGCCCCACCGCGCCAATCTGGACCAAGACTTGGCCTTGCTAAAAAATTACGTGGAAAACAAGCGCCGCCAGGAAGTGCTCGAAGCCTGGGTGGCGCGCAAGAAGGCCGAAACGGCCCTTCGCGTTAGCCCGAACTACCAAGATTGCGCGGGTAGTTAATAACGTCGTTTTTCGCACTACCTTTGCCGCCCCTGGAGGAACTACGCCAAAAGGGATTCCGCAGACCCAACCTCTGCTTCAAAGTGAAGTACGTTGCCGTTTGAATTGCATAATTTCTAGATCATGGATCTGATTAAGTACGTTCAGGAGACCTACATTGAGAAGAAGGACTTCCCTTCATTCAAGGCGGGTGACACCATTACGGTTTACTACAAAATTGTCGAAGGCGAAAAAACGCGTACGCAGTTCTTTCGCGGTGACGTGATTCAGCGCAGCGGCGCCGGAGCCACCGAAACCTTCACCATTCGCAAAATGTCAGGCGCCATCGGCGTTGAGCGCATTTTCCCGGTGAACATGCCCAACCTCGAGAAAATCGAAGTGAACAAGACGGGTAAGGTTCGCCGCGCACGCATCTTCTACCAGCGCGACCGCACTGGTAAGAGCGCACGCATCAAGGAGCGCCGCGTTTAATTCGCAGCCCCCTTTTTACGGCACGATTTCGAAGGCCGTTCGCCGATTGCGCGAGCGGCCTTCTTCGTTTTGGTTACTGGCAATCGGTCGCGCGGAACCGTACCCCTTGGCCGAAAGGCGCGAGCGAGAAACGCCGAGCTGAACCAAGTGGTCGAGGACCCGCTGGGCGCGCTGCTGCGACAGACTGACGTTGGCTGCGGCCGAGCCCACGTTGTCGGTATGGCCTTGAATTTCAACGCGGAATTCCGGATGGCGCTCCAGGTAGCGCGCAAAGCCCTCGAGGGCGCGCTGGTCCTCGGAACGGAGTTCGGAACTCGAAGTCTGAAACAAAATGCTACGCAGAGCGAATTCGGTTCCGGGTTGGGCCTTGCGGGCTACCAACGCAGGAATTTCTTCGTCGTCGGTATATTCCTCAAGGCGGAGGGCCGTGTACCCCAGTTCGGGGTGGTCCAACTCAAGCACCGACTCCGCGAGGTCGGCGCGGGCAATGACCGCCGTGAAGGTTTTGGTTCCCGGATCCACCACCACCGATTGACTCGTTTTGGTGCGCAGGTTTTCGATGCGGATTTGGGCGGGTCGTCCGTCGTCGGGGATTTCGCCGTCGATGCTTCCGCGCACAAACGCCACCTCACGACCGGCCGCCGAACCCGGCAGCGCAAAGCGCATCATGTCGTAACCGCCGGCATCCCGACGGGCACTAAAGTAGCCGAGCGGTTCGTTGGCATGCACGCCAAAGCCAACCTCATCACCTTCGGTATTGATCGGGAAGCCCAAATTCAGTGGCGCATACTTCTGGGTCCAGTCAGCGTAGTAGACGTCAAAGCCGCCCACACCCGGATGGCCGTTGGAGGAGAAAAAAAGCGTTGTGCCGTCGGCGTGCAGAAAGGGCGACTTTTCGTCGCCGTCCGTGTTGATCGCTGGACCGAGGTTTTCGGGTGCGGACCAGGTTCCGCCAGCGGTGCGGACCGACATCCACAAGTCCAATCCTCCGCGTCCCCCGGGGCGGTCGCTCGAAAAAATGATGCGATCTCCGTTGGCCGAAAGGGCCGCCTGCGAGTCCCACGAGGCAGGCAGCGAAAGTTCGTCCATGCGTTTGAGCGTAGACCATTCGCCGTATTTGCGGTGCGCCAAGAAAACGTCGCAGTTGCGGTAGCCGCTAGCGTCGGGCGCACACGACGTCAGCACCATCCACTGGTCGTCCGCGCTGACCGAGGGGCCTCCTTCGTTCATTCCGGCATTAAACGGTCGGTCCAAGGGACGCACGTCCAGCCCCTGGGGACCCGATACCGCCTCACACAGCACTTCTTCGAGCCGGGTCAGTGCAGCGGGACCGCTCTTGCGGTCAACGACGGTTCGGCGACGGGTAAAGTACCATTTGCTCCCGTCAGGGCTGCGAACGCCCAAGAATTCGTCTGCAGCGGTAGCCAAGCCGTCGATGGGTTCAGGACTAAAGGGAACGGGGTGCGCACGCAGCGAGTCTTCGATGGCGAAGCGGCGAAGCCAACGCCGGGCCTCCGCCCCGGCGTTGGGCGCGGCCCAGTAACGCTGTGCCTCGGCGCGTCGACTTTGGCCCGCATGGAGCGCTCCGATGCGAAATGCCAGGTCGCTCAGGTAGTCCGGGCAGGCCGCGTAGACTTTTTCGTACAGGGCCAAGGCGGCGCGCTCTTCGCCGAGGAGCAGCGCGAGTTCCGCGTCGAGGTACCAAACGTGGACCGACTCGGGTTCCTTGCGGCGCAAACTCGAAACGTAGACCTGGGCCATTGGGCGGTCGCCTTTGGCTAAAGCCCCTTCGGCCTTGAGCACTTGCGCAGAAGGAACTCCTGCTTTGTCGCAATCTCCTAATTGAACTTGGGCCTCAGCGGCAAAGGAAAGCAACCAGCAGCTAGCAACCAGCAGCTGCCGGCCTGCGGCCGGCAACCAGCAGCTAGCAACCAGCAACTGCCAGCCTGCGGCCGGCAAACTCACTCCGCTCCGTGCCATTGGTCCTCGCTGGCCGCCACCGTCAGTGCGACGGCCGCATCGCTCGAAACGTTGACTACGGTGCGGCACATATCGAGAATCCGGTCCACCGGAAAAATCAGGGCGATCCACGCCGGGTTGAGTCCGACGGCGTCGAGCACCAAGATGAGCATGATGAGTCCGGCGGAAGGAATGGCTGCAGCCCCTACCGAGGCGGCTACCGCCGTGACGACGATGGTCACCTGCTGGGCGAGGCTCAGGTCCACGAGGTGAAACTGGGCCAAGAAAATCACGGCAACCGCTTGGTACAGACTGGTTCCGTCCATGTTTACGGTGGCCCCGATGGGCAGCGTGAACTGGCTTACTTGCTCGTCGACCTTAAGGTTGTCGTGCACACATTCCAAGGTGACGGGCAGCGTTGCGGCCGAAGACGAGGTACTGAACGCGAGCAGCTGGGCCGGACGCATTCCGCGAAAGAAAAAGCTAAAGCTCTTGATCCAGGACCAGCCGTGCTTGCGGGTTCCGAGCCACACCAGCGTGGGGTACAGCGTGAGCAGGAGCACGACAAGTCCGCCAAAAACGGTAAGCATGTAGGTTCCGTAGGTTTGAAGCAGGTTGGGCAGGCGCGCGGGGTCGTCGCCCGTGAGCTGCGTGAGGGTTCCGGCCATGAGCGCGAAGACGAAAAAGGGCGCCGCATTCATAACAACCACCACCATGTGCACAAAAACGGCCGAAAGTTGCGCCATCAACGGGCGAACGCGATCGGTTTGCTCGCGCGGCATAAGGACCAGTATCACGCCAAAAAAGATGGCAAACACAATGATTTGGAGCATGCTGCCGTCCGAAAGGGCTTCAAAGACGTTGCTCGGAACCATTTCGTGCAAAAACTCGAGGGGACCGCGGTCGCCTGCGCGCACGTCGGCGATTTGGGCGTCGAGCTTGGCATCAACCGATGTTACTGCTTCAGTCGCGGTCGCGTCGGTGAGCCATTGGCCGTCTGGGGACGGACGGTCGTTGGCGTGCAGCCACGCTTCAAATCCCCGCCGGTTTTCCATGCGCTGTTCGGGGGAAGCTGTTTTTCCCGGCTGAACCAGGTTGACGGCAAACACGCCCATGAGGATGGCCGCCAGCGTGGTAAACAAGTAAAGACCTAGGGTTTTTCCGCCAATGCGCCCCAAGGCTCGAGGGTTGCCCACCTGCCCCACTCCGTCGATGATGCTAAAAAGCACCAGCGGAACAGCGATCAGCTTCATCGCATTAATGAACAAGGTTCCAAATGGAGCGATCCAGTCGGCGGTGAATTCCGCTCCGCCGATGAAGGCGGATGCGACGGCCCACAGGAGGCCAAGGAGCATACCGAGCAGGATTTTGTGGTGCAGCTTCATGGGTTTAGTGGGAATGAATGTGTTGCAGGAGCATGGCGTCGGCGAGTGTCAAGGCAGCCATCGCCTCTACGATTGGCAGGGCGCGCGGAACCACCAACGCGTCGTGGCGCCCCGAAATGCTCAAGGTTTGAAGCTCACCTTCAGCATTGAACGCGTTTTGTGCTAAAGCGATGCTTGATACGGGCTTAAACGCTATTCGCGCCGTGATCGTACGGCCGTTGCTGATTCCGCCCGTGATTCCGCCTTCGCGGTTTTGGCGAACGATGCCGTCGGCGTCGGGGGCGTCGTTGTGCTGGCTTCCGCGCAGGTCGGCGCCCGCAAAGCCAGCTCCAAATTCGACACCCTTCACTGCATTAATGCTCAGCAGTGAATGACCGAGTACGGCGTGCAGCTTGTCAAACACGGGTTCGCCCCATCCGGCGGGGATTCCAAGGACTTCGAGGTAGACCACTCCGCCGGCCGAGTCGCCTTGGCCGCGGCGGTGCGCAACTTCGGCTTCGATGGCGGCCGAGGCGGCCAAATCAGGACAGCCCACCGGGCTTTGTTCGCGCAAGGACCAATCCCAAGTGGCCGGAGCGCTCGCCGAGATGCCTGCCGCACGTTCCACCGCGGCGCGCACCGTGACTTTTGGGCCGAGCAGCTGCTTGGCTAGGGCCCCGGCAACCACCCGCGCGACGGTTTCGCGGGCCGAACTTCGGCCGCCGCCCCGCACGTCACGGATTCCGTACTTGGCCTGGTAGGTGGCGTCGGCATGGCCCGGGCGGAACACTTCAGTAAGGGCGGCGTAGTCCCCCGACTGCGTGTTCTGGTTCCGCACCAAGAAGGCGATGGGTGTACCGAGGCTGATCCGCCGTCCGTGGGCGTCCGCCTCCGGATGAAGCCCCGAAAGCCATTCGACGGCGTCGGCCTCGCGGCGCGGCGTTCCGGCCGCCCCGCGGGGCTTGCGTCGTTCCAGTTCCGCACCGACAGCGTCGAGGTCCAAAGCGATTCCCGCGGGAAAACCGTCGAGCACTCCGCCCACCGCCGGGCCGTGCGATTCGCCCCACGTAGTCAGTCGAAGCTGCGTTCCAAAAGTGTTGCCGGCCATCCTTCAAAAATACGCGAAGCGTACCTTCGTATCATGCGCATTCGCTTTACCGAACTTGCCGGCGTGGTCGGCAGTGCCCAAAACCTTGGCCACGGGCCGCTGTGCGGTGCTGAAATGGCCTCGCTGCCGGTGATCCACGACGCTTTTGTCGAGGTGGTCGACGGCCGAATTGCCGCGCTTGGGCCGATGGCAGCGTGCCCCGACGCCGACGCCGGGTGGGAAGTGCGTCGGTGCCCGGGCCAATGGATGCTGCCCGGTTTTGTCGACAGCCACACGCACTTGGTTTATGCTGCTCCCCGCGTCACCGAGTTTCGCATGCGGCTCGACGGCGCCAGCTACCACGACATTGCGGCGGCGGGCGGCGGAATTTTGAATTCTGCGGCGGCGATTGCGGCGGCCGAAGAGTCCGCGCTGCTCGAAGCACTGCTTGCGCGCCTCGAAACGGCCCGATCCACAGGAACCGTCGCGGCAGAAATTAAAAGCGGGTACGGTTTGACGCTCGAGGCGGAACGCAAGATGCTGCGCGTGGTGCAGCGCGCCCGTGAGCTTCAGCCCATGCCGTTGTGGGCGACTTTTTTGGCGCTTCACGCCCTGCCCAAAGCTGCAAACCTCGACGATTTTGTGGCGACCGTCGTCGACCGCTGGCTTCCTGCACTGGCCGACGACGGGCTCGTCGACTTCGTAGACGTGTTTTGCGAAGCCAACTACTTTAGGCCGAGCGATCTGGTGCGCCTTGCCGAGGCCGCGGCGAAGCGCGGCATTCCGCTCAAAGCCCACGTCAATCAATTTCAAAGCATTGGCGGCATTCAAGCCTCCGTGGCCGCAGGAGCACGCAGCGTCGACCACCTCGAGGTCCTCACCGACGCCGACCTGCAGGACCTCCAAACGGCCTGGGCCCACGGCGACGGCCCGATGCCGGTGGCCCTACCCCACTGCTCGCTGTTTTTGAACATTCCCTACACGCCGGGTCGGGCGCTCATTGATGCCGGATTGCCGTTGGCCATCGCGTCAGACTGCAACCCGGGTTCGGCGCCATCGAGCGACCTGCGCATGGCTTGGAGCCTTGCTGCGCACCAAATGAAGCTGCGCGTCGACGAAGGCTTGGCGGCCCTCACCGCCAACGCCGCCTGCGCGGTTGGAGCCGAAGGACACATGGGCCGCATCCAACCGGGAATGGACGCGCACCTAATCCTGACGCAACCGATGGCGGACTATGCCGAGCTCCCCTACTTCACCAGCGAAAACCGCATCGCCCAAACCTTGATATATGGCCGATAATCCTAGGTCCCACCTGTACACGCCCCGTGCCGGCGAGGTTCGTCTGGGCGACGCGCTCGCCCCGACGGGCAAGGCGCCCTTTGTGCTCTTTGGCGTTGCCGAAGACCTTGGCGTGCGCGCCAACGGCGGGCGACCTGGTGCCGCCGAGAGCCCCGAAGCAGTGCTGCGGGCGCTGCTAAACATTCCGTGCAACGACTGGGTGCGTGGGTCTGACTTCGCCTGGGGCGGAATATTGGACCTGCGCCAGGCCGGCAGCGTCGAAGCGGTGGACGAGGCAGTGCACGCCGCGGTGCTTCCGTGGATGAAGGCTGGCGCCGTTCCATTGGTGGTGGGCGGCGGACACAACAACGCCCTTCCCTTGCTTTGGGCCGCCGCAGAGGCGGCGGGGCGGCCGGTACATGCCTTGAACCTGGATCCGCACCCCGATGTGCGCGACCTTGAAGGGCGCCACAGCGGCAACGGCTTCAGCTATGCCCATGCGCGGGGCTACCTCGACCGTTACGCGGTACTGGGCCTTAGCGAATACGCGGTAAACGCTGCGAGCCTTGAACGGCTGACGACCACCAACGGCTGGGCGTTTGAAACCTTTGAATCCTGGGCAGTACGCGGCGAAACCTCGTGGGAATCAGCGTTGGAGCGCATGCTTGGCCACGTGCAGATGGGGCCATTTGGCCTCGAAATCGACGTCGACGGCATTACGGGCGCCCCCTCGAGCGCGCAAACCGCAAGCGGATGGTCCTGGCTTCAGGCCCGCGAACTCGCCTACCGCGCAGGGCAAACGGGCCAAGTTGCCTACGTCCACCTCACTGAACTCGCCTTAAGATACGCCTCTGAAGGCGAACGCCCCGGTCAGGCCAAGGCGGCGGCCATGCTGCTGCTCGATTTTGTGCGCGGAACCCAAAACCTTCCCTGGTAGTGCGGGCACCGGCGGGCTGGCTCGAGTGCGTGGCCAACGTGTCTGAGGGACGCGACCCCGCCGTACTCGATGCGCTGAGTTCCGCGCTGCATTCTGTCCCCAAGCTTCAACTTTGGCACCGCGACGCGGGTTGGGACGCCCACCGAACCGTGTACACCTTTGCCGGGCCCGCCGAGGCCGTGGTAGACGGATGCATCGCTTTCGTTGCCGCCGCAGCCGTTCACATTGACCTTCGCCTGCACCACGGAGCGCACCCGCGCATCGGCGCCGTAGACGTTTGCCCGTTGGTAGCCTTGCGACCTGAAGATTCCGCCCTCGCAGACCGCGCAGCCGAACAGGTTGCGGCAGGATTGGCTGGGCTGCCGGCCGGCGGTTGGTTTTATTCCCGCAACGCCCGTCGCCCCGAATTCCGCCTGCTCGCCAACGTGCGAAAGGGCCAGTACGAGGGCGTCGAAGCCCGCCAAAGCACGTTTGATTTTGGCACCTACCACCCTTCGTTTGGGGCTATGGCCTTGGGAGCCCGCGACTTTTTGCTCGCCTACAACGTCAACCTTTCGGCGGTCAACCTCGACGCCGCGCGCGCCATTGCCGCCGAGGTTCGCGAGCACGCGTCGGGCGGACTCCCCGGCGTACGCGCCATCGGCTGGGACACTCCGGCGTTTGGTTGCAGTCAGGTTAGCTGCAACATCACCGACCTCAACCGAACGGTGCTCAAACAAGTGTACGACGCGGTCGACCGCTTGGCGCGGATTCATGGACTCGAAGCTCGAGGCTCTGAACTTATTGGCATGCCCCCGCTTAGCGCATTTCGCGGATTCTCATCAGCCGAAGACGGAGCCAACTACCTCGGACTAAGCTCTGTGGTTCCGTTTGACGTGCGCGAGCGCGTCATTGAGCACCGGTTCTCGTGAACTGGCACCGCCCACATCCGTTACCATTTTAACTACGATACATGGAATTCACCAATGCCCGCATTCTGATCACCGGAGGCTCTTCAGGCCTGGGTAAAGCCACTGCGCACCTTCTTATCGAGCTCGGAGCCCGCGTCGCCATCACCGGCCGCGACCGCAGCAAGCTGGAACGCGTAGCCGCTGAACTCGGCGCTTGGCCCCTGCACTACAACGCCAGCAAGGAATCTGACATCCTAGCGATGTATGCCGAAATCGACCGCGAATGGGGTGGGCTTGACGTACTCGTCAACAACGCCGGAATCGGATTTTTTGGGCCTGTGGACGAGGTTTCGTGGTCGGATTTTGAGAAAATTTTTCACACCAACGTGTTTGGCGCAGCCATCGTCGGTCGCGAAGCCGCCCGGCGGATGAAGGCCCAAAACAAGGGCAACATCATCAACATCGCTTCAAGCGCTGGGGTGCGTGGATTCAAGAACGGAACCGTGTATGCCGCCTCGAAATTCGCGGTGCGCGGAATGACGGAATGCTGGCGCGACGAACTCCGTCCGTTCAACATCCGCGTAATGCTCGTGAACCCGTCTGCGGTACCCACGGCCTTTAATGTCGAAAGCCGCGAAGAAAAACCGCTCAAAGACAACATGCTCCGGCCCGAAGAGTTGGCGCATGCCATGGTGAGTGCTTTGGCCATGGATGACCGCGGATTTATTCCCGAATTGGGCGTTTGGGCGACCAACCCTTTCTAGTTTCTTGCTACTAGTTGCTAGCTGCTGGCTTTAGCCTCGGATTCATCACCCGAAACCACAAGGGCGGAACCGCCGCCAGCACCATCATCGCAGGATAGCCCGCGGGCATTTGGAGCGCCTCGTCGAAGTGATCGAGGACCGGATAAGGCTTGTGGGGGTGCGCGTGGTGGTCGGAATGGCGCGTGAGCTCAAACAGCATAAACCGACCAAGCGGGTGGTTCGAATTCCACGAGTGCGCCGGCTGGGCGTTTTCGTAGCGGAATTCGCTCACTTTGCTGCGCAGCAGACCGTAGTGTTCAATGTAGTTAACCGTTTCAAGCAGCAAAATGCCCATAGCAGCGGCACCTAAAAACGGCAGCAGCGCGTGCGGAGCGACGAGCCAAAGCGCCAGCAGCATCAGCGATTCCGCGGCAAACAGTACCGACATCAATCCCGGCTTTAGCCGCCATGCGGTGCGCCAAACGCCGAATATGCTCCGCAGCCAAAAAACATAAAGCAGTTCGCCATATCGGGCAGTGGAGGCATCTTCGGGTGTCGCCACGTTTTTGTGGTGGCCCAAGTTGTGGTCGATAAAAAACTGACCGTAGAGCGTGGTGACCAGCAATCCTTGGGCTAAGCGCTGGTAGGTAGCGTTTGGACGGTGGCCCAGTTCGTGGGCAATGTTGATGGCTAAGGATCCGCACGAAACCCCCATGGCGGTAATGTGCCCAACCAGCGAGAGGACGTCACCTGCCGCGCGGTCCTGAGGAACCACGTGCACAAAAAGCGCAATCGCCCCGAGGTGCAAGGGAATTTGGGCAAGCACCAGCGCGTCGTACCAAGGCTGCCTCAGGCGCTCGGCCCGCTGGGCCTCGCTTAGATTGGCGGCAAAGGCAGGCAAAACCGCTTCGAGCAAGGGCACTACACCAAACGCAAACCCCAAGGCTGCAAAGGCCAAAGGGCCGCGGCTAAGTAGCCCGAGGTAAATCGACGCAGGAAGAAGTAGCGAAAGCAGGTAGCGCAGTCCGGTCATGCACCCAAGATAGGGCGAGGTTCCCAACGTTCCAAGACCTTCATCCTGAGGAACATTTCTTCGCTGTACCAGCCGAAGTCGCGGGTTTTGCGCACCATCGGCGCGTGCTCCCGGCTGCGGTAGGCAAAGGCGTCGAGGGCCTCCGCGCTGCGCCAAACGCTTAACGTGGCTTGCTCGACCAGGGGTAATTCGCCCACGCCCTTGCGGTAAATCAAATCGGACAGGCGATCGAGGTTACGGCTGGCCCCGGGAACGTTCCACCAAAATCTAAGAGCTTGAGACCACTTGATGCGCGCTCGGGTGAGTACGGCTACTTCGTCGTCGGGTCCCAACGCCGCAAGGTCCGCGGCCTCGAGCACGTTCAGGCCGCCCCAGCTTCCGTGGCCGCGCACGGGTTGAGCGTTCCAACCCCATTCCTCGTGGGCCGAGGCGCGCCATTCTGCCCATCGCCCGTCGCCCGCAAAAAACGCCGAGGCCTGGGCCTCTGAGTCCCAAACACCGAACCATGCGTAGGTGCTGAAGTCCGGCCAAACCGAAAATCCGCCACCCGCACCGCTTCCAAGCTGCTTGGCAAAGCGCAAACCTTCGGCCGACCACGGCTGGCGAAGGGCAAATCCCTGAGCGCCAAAGGCCCACCACTGGGCCTTGAGGCCCCGCCAGCGAAAAAAGCGCACAGTAATAAAGGGAGGGTTTGCCATTTTGTCAGTTGCCGTGCTAAGGTAACCGCCGTGGCATACCGCTTGTTCCCTGCTGAGCGCACTAAACGATTAAAAAATGGCTACAGGTAAAATCAACGTATCGGCGGACAACATCTTTCCCGTCATCAAGAAGTTTCTCTACAGCGACCACGAGATTTTTCTGCGCGAACTAATTTCGAACGCGGTAGATGCCACCAACAAGCTCAAAACCCTGAGCAACCTCGGGGAATTCGCTGGTGAATTGGGCGACCTCAGCATTCACGTAGAACTCGACAAAAAGAAAAAGACCCTAACGATTCGCGACCGCGGCATCGGTATGACTTCAGAGGAAGTCAACAAGTACATCAACGACGTAGCCTTCTCGGGTGCCACCGAATTTGTCAACGCCTATGAAGGTAAAATCGACAAAGGCGCCATGATTGGCCACTTTGGACTCGGATTTTACTCCAGCTTCATGGTTTCAAGCAAGGTCGAGATCCATACCCGCAGCTGGAAGTCGACGGAAGCCGAGGGCGCTTTTTGGTCGTGCGACGGATCGCCCGAATACAGCCTCGACACCAAAAAGAAGAAGGACCGCGGAACCGACATTATTCTTCACATTGACGGCGATTCCGAAGAGTTTCTCGAAGAATTCAAGATCAACGAGCTGCTCAAGAAGTACGCCCGATTCATGAGCGTGCCCATCGTCTGCGGCGAAAAAGACGAACGCTACAACGCGGCCGCCGAGGGCGAAGACGCCAAGTGGGAAACCAAGAAGGTGCCCAACGTCATCAACCCCGACAGCCCCGCGTGGACCAAAAAGCCGAGCGAACTGAGCGACGAAGACTACAAAACGTTTTACAAGGCCCTTTACCCCTACACGTTTGAGGAGCCCCTCTTCCACATTCACATGAACGTGGATTATCCGTTTGATTTGACCGGAATACTGTTCTTCCCGAAAATCAAGCCCAACATGGAGCTCAACAAGAACAAAATCCAGCTCTACCAGTCGCAAGTTTTTGTGACCGACAATGTGGAGGGAATCGTTCCTGAATTCCTGATGCTGCTGCACGGGGTTATTGATTCCAAGGACATTCCGCTCAACGTGTCGCGCAGCTACTTGCAGGCCGACGGAAACGTCAAAAAAATCAGCGGCCACATCACCAAAAAAGTGGCCGACAAACTCGAAGATATGTTTAAGGCGGACCGCGCCGACTTCGAGCAGAAGTTCAAGGACATCGCCGTCATTATCGAGTACGGAATGGTAACCGACGACAAGTTTTTTGAGCGCGCCCAAAAGTTCAGCCTCCTGTGCAGCGCGGTTGATGACCAAACCTACACGTTGGAGGAGTACCTGGCCAAAATCAGCACGCTGCAGACCGACAAAGAGGGTACGCGCGTGGTCCTTTATTCTTCGAACAAAGACAGCCAGCACAGCTACATCCAAAAGGCCAAGGCCGAGGGATACGACGTGGTGCTGCTCGATTCGCCAATTGCTGGCCACTGGATTCAAAAAATCGAAGGTTCGCAAGAAAAAGTCCGCTTTGCCCGCGTCGACAGCGACATGCTTGACAAGCTCATTCCAAAGGAGGGTGAACGCGCCCACCTTCTTACCGACAGCGAGAAAGAAAGCCTCAAAGGCTATGTCGAAGGGGCGATCAACGACAAAAACTACAGCGTCCGCGTCGAGGCATTGGCGAGCGACGACGTGCCCATGATGGTGGTAATGCCCGAGTACATGCGCCGCATGAAAGAAATGAGCGCCGCGGGCGGCGGGGGTTTTATGGGCATGGGGGACTTTCCCGACCACTACGATGTGGTGGTGAACGGAAACCACGCGCTGGCCGGCAAAATCTTGAAGTCTGAGGAGCCCGCTGAACGCGACCAACTCATTCTGCACGCCAAGGACCTCGCGCTGCTGCAGCAGGGCCTGTTGACCGGCGAGCGATTGACTGCGTTTGTATACCGTTCGCTCGAGCGCCTCGTGTAATCCGGTAAACCGTTTAAACGCTTAAATTGGTCGCATGAAAAAATTCGCTCTACTCGCCGCACTCAGCACTTTGCCGCTGCTTGCGCAAGACCTGCCCCAGCTTTCACCGAAAGCCGTGGTTGAACAACGTATCGGTCTCACCGACACCAAGCTGACCTACTGGCGCCCAAGCGCCCGCGGTCGCGATGTATTTAATGAAGTCGTGCCTTCAGGTCAGCACTGGAGACTAGGTGCCAACAGCAATACACTGCTTACCACGAGCACCGACCTTCAGTTTCGGGGCGGAAACGTACCCGCCGGCACCTACGGTCTATCGTTATTTACGACGGACGGTGAATGGACGTTAGCCATCAACCGCGACACCGAGGGCTGGGGCGTTTCTAGCTATGATGCTAAAAAAGATGTTATTCGCGTTTCTGCTCCTATCGAAATGAATCAGAGCCAAACCGAAACCATGCTTATTTACTGGGACAACATCCAAAAGAGCTCGGCCGACCTTGTGGTTTCATGGGGTGACCGATCCGCCCGGTTTACTGTTATCGTGCCCACGGAACGCTTAGCTAAAGAGAACTTGGACAAGGCCCTTGCCGATCCCAAGGCAGAATGGACGGTGTACCGCAACGCCGCACGCTACGGCTGGGAAAACAAGCTTCCGCAGGCCGAAGAATGGGCACGGAAAGCCGTTAGCATGAAGCCGGACAATTGGTACAACCACTACTTGCTAGCCCAAATTTTAGAGTCCAACGGTAAAAAACCTGAGGCCTTAAAGTCAGCACAAAAGGCATTAGAAGTTGGTCTAGCCGATGCCAAAAAGGCTTCGAAGCCCTTCGGTAGCGAAACCGATGTTCAGACGCTAATTCGCCGACTGAAATAAGATTAGCAACCTACCCAATGGGGCATGAGTGCAATTTTTCGCATTCATGCCCTTTTTTGTTGAACCAATACCCCGAAAAGTGGTTAAAAGGGGTATGAAGATTAAACAAAGTTTGCGTTTTGCGGCGTTTTTCGCCTTCAGCCTCTTGTCGTTCAATGCCTTAGCTCAGGCAAGCCTGAGAGGTAGCGTGGTCGACAACATGACCAACGAGCCCATACCTGGGGCTGTGGTGCGCGTCGACGGGCGCCAAGCCACCGGAACGACCGACATGGACGGAAAATTCCGCATCGACAACCTCGCCCCTGGCCTCGTCAACGTGCGCATTGAGTCCTTTGGATATGAAGCCTACACGGCCTTTGAGGTTCAGCTTACGCGCGCCAAACCGGCCGAACTCGAAGTGCGCCTCAAAGAGTCCGCCCAGCAGCTCCAAGAAGTAGAAATCACCGCCCAATCGCAGTTTCAGCGGGTGGACCAGTCGCCGGTCAGTGTGCAAAGCATCGGCATCAACGAAATTCGCCGCAATCCGGGCGCCAACCAGGATATTTCTAAAGTGATCCAATCGCTTCCGGGCGTTGCGAGCGGCGGTGCAGCCTTTCGCAACGACTTGGTGATTCGCGGCGGAGGCCCCAACGAGAACATTTTCTTTTTGGACGGAATCGAAATTCCCGCCATTAACCACTTCGCCACGCAGGGTGCGAGCGGCGGTCCGGTGGGCATGATCAACGTCAACTTCATTCGCGACGTCGATTTCTACACCAGCGCCTTCCCGGTGCAGCGCGGCGGAAGCCTGAGCTCGGTCATGGAGCTGAACCTGCGCGACGGGTCCGAAGAAAAAGTCAACGGAATTTTTCAGGTCGGGGCCTCTGAGGTGGGCTTGACGTTGGACGGTCCGCTCTCGAAAAAAACCACCTACCTGGCGAGCGTGCGCCGCAGCTACCTGCAGTACCTGTTTGGCGTCATTGGCCTTCCGTTTTTGCCTACCTACAACGACTACCAGGTAAAAATCAAGCACAAAATTGACCGCAAGAACCAGATCACGTTTCTGAGCCTGGGCGCCTACGACGTGAGCGTGCTCAACCTAGAGCGCGACGAAACGGAGGACCAGCGCTACATTCTCAACTACCTGCCGTCGTACACCCAGTGGAACTACTCCATTGGCGCCAAGTACACGCACTTCGGACGCTTTGGGGCGACCAACGTCGTACTGAGCCGGTTCATGCTCGACAACCAGTCAGAGAAGTACGCCAACAACGACGCCAACGGCGACCTACTGCTGAACTACGGCAGCCAAGAAATTGCCAACAAACTTCGCGTCGAGCAGCCCTGGAAGTTCAAGAACTGGGGAGGCCTCGTGGGTTTTGGCGGCGAACAGCTGAAGTACAACACCAACACGTTTGACAAGCGTTTTCCGGGCGGATTTGTGCTGGACTATTCCACCGAAGCGGTTTACTACCGCGGGTCGGTGTTTGCCAACGCCGTCGGCACGTTCGCCGATGGTCGGCTTAAGCTTTCGCTCGGATTGCGCACGGACTTCGGCAACTTCAACGAAAACACCCAAAACCCCCTAGACCAGCTTTCGCCGCGGGCTGCGATTAGCTACAACCTTACCGAGAACTGGACGCTCGACGCCAACGTGGGACGCTACTTCCAGCTACCGCCGTTCACGGCCCTAGGCTACGTGGGCGTTGACGGCGACAATTCGTCGCTCCGCTACATCCAGGCCGACCACTACGTGCTGGGAAGCACCCGGTTCTTGCCCTGGAACGCCAAGGCGAGCGTCGAAGGTTTTTACAAGGCCTACCAGTACTACCCGCTCTTGCTGCGCGACAGCATTTCGCTTGCGACGTTGGGCGGAGACTTTGGTGTGATCGGCAACCAGCTGGCCACCCCAACGAGCGCCGGCCGAGCCTACGGTGCCGAATTCACCTACCAGCAAAAGCTGTTCAAGGGTTGGTTCGGTATCGCGGCAGTAACACTGGTGCGCAGCGAGTTTGCCAATTTCACGGGCGACTACGTCCCTTCTTCGTGGGACAACCGCATGATTGCCACGTTCACCTTTGGCAAGAAATTCGGCAAAAACTGGGAGTTCGGCGGGCAGTACCAGCACCTTGGAGGCGCCCCCTATACACCTTTTGACTTGGAGCGCACGGCCAACATCCAGAACTGGAACGTGTTTGGCCGCGGATTACCCGACTACAGTCGTTTGAATTCAGAACGATTTGGAGAATTTGACCGACTCAACCTGCGAATCGACAAAAAATGGTTCCTCAAAAAATGGAACCTCGATCTGTACTTCGACGTGCAAAATGCGCTAGCCTACAAGCTCGAGGGCCCCAAATTCATCGACGTCGTGCGCGACGCCAACGGAACCCCCGTCGTCGACTCCAACAATCCGACGCAGTACCTCACCAAGTTTCTCGACAATACCCAAGGCATCGTTCAGCCCGGACTCGGAATCATCGTCGATTTCTAAGTTCGGTTAACCGGACTTTTTGCCGAAGAGGCCTCGGAGTCGGCGCGTGCGGCGCGGCTTCGGGGCCTCTTCGGGCATTGGAACCTGTAGGGGCGCGGCCTCGCTCGGCTGGTAGTCGGTAGCCGACTCGTACAGCACGTAGCGCTGGCGGGCAAAATTGTAGCGCATCACGTCGGTGAAGTACGACGTGCGAAACTGCTCGTGGGACCAGCCCTCGTTTAGCGCCGTCATGAGGGCGCTCGTTCCAGCAAGGCGATTTAAAAAACTCCGCGCAAAGGGCGGGCGCAGCGTCAGGCTGTCGACCACCTTCACGGAATCGTAGCGGTACTTGGCCTCCCAAAGGTGCGACCAGTCAATGCCCAAAGGCGCGGGGGTTGCGCGGAGGTCGACGCCGTAGCACGTAACCCCCTCGTGCGGAGGCTGGCTCGCCCCCACCCGGGATTGGGGCACAAACGAAAAGCTCGAATCACCCCACCAAGGCGCGCCGTACTGCTCAAAAGGGTGGCCAGTTCCGCGCCCCACCGAAACGTCGGTGGCCTCAAAAAAGCAGAGCGACGGATACCAATCGATGGCGTTCCGTGTGGCCAAATTGGGGGAAGGCGGGAATGACGGATAGATGCGTTCGCGGCGGTAGTGCTCCACCGGAACCACCCTTAGCGATAAGGAGTCCGCAGCCTTAATCCAGCCCTCGCCTTTGGCCATCAGCGCATACTCACCTGAGGTGAGCCCGTAGAGCACAGGCACGGGGTGAAGGCCCACAAAACTGCGGTGGGCCGCCGTGTCGAGCAGGGGGCCGTCGACCACGTCGGCAAACGGCGTTGGGCGGTCAAGTACCACCAACTCTTTGCGGTGCTCCGCGCAGGCCTCCATCACGTAGGCAAGGGTCGACACGTAGGTGTAAAAGCGAATGCTCAAGTCCTGAAGGTCGTAGACCAGGGCGTCAACGCTGTCGAGGTCAGCTTTTGAAGGCTTTCGGCGCTCTCCGTACAGCGAAACCAAGCGCAGTCCGGTGGCGGAATCCCGCACCGCATCGACCTTTTCGCCGGCGGAGGCGGTTCCGCGAAACCCGTGTTCGGGCGTAAATACAAAGCGCACGTCGATGCCACGGCGCATCAGTCGGTCTACTGTGCTCTCGCCGTCGGCAACCGAGGCCGCGTGCGCCACGACCGCCACCCGCTTTCCGCGTAGTTCAGGGATGTAGAGCCGCTCGCGCTCGGCCCCGTAGCGAAGGTGCTGCGCCGCAAGCCCAGGAAGTAGCAGCACGACCAGCGCCAACGCGAGGGCAGTCCGCGTACTTTTGTATTCTATGGCTCGATTCCAACGCATGCGTACTTCGTGGCAGCTCGGTCGCCGCTGGAACCAATCCAGCCGCCGGCAGCGCAGAGCCAAGATAATCGCCACGGCGGTCGTCGCAAGCACCTTTGCAATCCTCACCCTGGCGACCTCTTTTTCAGGCGGACTGCAGCAGGCTATCCGCAGCAAAATCGGACTTTTTTACGGCCAGGCGCAAATTCGGCTCCTCGAACAGCACAGTCCCTACGAAACCAACGTGCACTTCGAGCGCCTGGACCTCGATACCGCCCAATGGATGCAAATGGCCTGGAAGGCCGGTGTCGCCACCGGCCCCGAAGGTATGGAGGGCATACAATGGCTCGGTTGGGAGCGCTGGAATCCGCAGTGGAACGTGCTGCTGGTCGAGGGCCGCGCGCCTGAGTCCGCCTATGAAGTACTGCTAAGCCGCAAACTCAGTAAGCGCCTAGGTATCGACGTGGGGGGCGAAATGCCCTACTACGCCAGCCGCGAAGCCGGCGCCCCACCTACCCTGCGCTACCTCTCGGTAACGGGGCTGTACGAAACCGGCCTTGCGGAGTGGGATGCCCAAACCGCCGTTGGGCTCATCGAGGGAATTCGCAACCTGCAGCGCTGGCCGGACTCGGCGCAGGCCACCTGGGTGTGCTGGGGATCTTCCCCCCGTGTGGCGGCAGACTTTGAGGCGCTACGCAGCCAGCTCCCGGTACAGCTCGAAGTATACCGTCCTCAAGATGACCTGCCTGCCTTATACCAGTGGCTCGATTTGTTTGACGCCAACGTGGCAATCCTCGCGGTGGTTTTAATCGTGGTGGGCGCGGTGAATTTGGGCGGAACCTTACTCATCCTTTCCCTTGAGCAGCAGCGGGCCCTCGCCCTGCTGCGCGCGGTGGGTTGGTCCGCATCCCAAGCGCCCGTGGCGTTGGCCGGAATGCTTGTACCCATGCTGCTTCGCGGGGCCTTGTGGGGCATTGTGGTCGCCATTGCCGTGCTCGGAATTCAAGATGCAACCGGCGTGATCACCCTAAATCCCGAGACCTACTACGTGAATGAGGTGCCCGTTTCATGGAGTTTTGGACGCTTTGCACAACTCTATTTTCTTGTATTCCTGAGCTTTACTCCTTCGATTTTGGTGCCCTGGCTTTGGATTCGTAAAATGAGGCCCGCGGGAATTTTGAAATCTGCGTAACCGCATTATATTTGCAGCCCTTCTGGTGCGGTAGTTCAGTTGGTTAGAATACCGGCCTGTCACGCCGGGGGTCGCGGGTTCGAGCCCCGTCCGCACCGCTAGAAGATCAAAGGCCTGCAGTAATGCAGGCTTTTTTTGTTTTCCTTCCGTTGTACGGCGCAATAAAGTTCGCTTGGCTTAGTTGCCGCACTCGCCCGGGGTCCACGACTTGACCCCAGCGCACTCCGCCTCGCAGCTGTTGCCGTAGGTTTCGCCGTCGCAGCCGCAGACAGGGGCGTAGATTTTTGGACAAATGCAGTCAGTGTTGCGTTCTCCTTTACAATCGGGGTCTACGGGTTTTTCGCATCCCCAAAAGGTTAAAAAGCAAATTGTGGCAAGGACGATGTTTCTCATACTCCAAAGATGCAAATTTTCATGAAACAGTTGCACCAGTAAGGCGGTTTTTTTGTGCCTTAGGTTCCACAAGGGGTTCCTGAAATTCGTATCTTTGCGTCTCAAATTTTTATACTATGGCACTCGAATTTACTACGTCAAACTTCCAAGATCTCGTACTGAACTCTGACAAGCCCGTGCTTGTTGACTTCTGGGCAGAATGGTGCGGCCCTTGCCGCGTAGTTGGCCCCATCGTTTCAGAGCTCGCTGACGATTTTGAAGGTCGTGCCGTGGTCGGTAAAGTGAACGTAGACACCGAGGGTGACCTCGCTACGCAGTTCGGAATCCGCAACATTCCCACTCTGATGGTATTCAAGGGCGGACAAGTCGTCGACAAGCAAGTGGGCGTAGCCCCCAAGAACGTGCTCGCGGCCAAAATCGAAGCCCAGCTCTAATTCGCATGACCGGAGTTTCCACCGCAGTCGTGTTGGCGGGCGGCAAGGGAACCCGGCTCGCGTCGGCCTTCCCCGACCTAGCTAAGCCCATGGTTCCGGTGGACGGCATTCCGATTGCCGAACACCTTGTGCGCACCTATGCGGCTCAGGGTGTTCGGCGCTTCATTTTTACGCTAGGGTACCGAGGGGACCAACTTCGGGCGCATTTTGGCGACGGTTCCGCCTGGGGCGTGAACATCAGTTACTACGAAGAATCCGAACCCCTCGGCACCGCCGGGGCTCTGGCCGAACTGAGCGGCGAACTCAAGTCCGCACCTTTTTGGGTTTTTTATGCCGACACACTGAGCGACGTCGACCTCGGCCGCATGGAGGAGTTTCACCGTCGCCACGGGGCCGACGCCACCTTGCTCGTTCACCCCAACGACCACCCCTACGACAGCGACCTTGTCGAAGCAGACCCGCATGGCCGCGTTCGCGCGGTGCACGGCAAGCCGCATTCGGCTAACCTTGAGGTTAGAAACTCCGTGAACGCAGCACTTTACCTCATTGAACCTCAGCTTCTTTCGGCTATTCCACGCGGAGAAGCCAGCGACTTCGGGCGCGATCTTTTTCCGCGTTGGGCCCTGCAGCACCGCCTGTTCGCCTACTCCACTCCGGAGTACATTAAAGACATGGGCAAACCCGAGCGGCTTGCCCAGGTCGAAGTGGCGCTGCGCAGCGGCAAGGTGGCGGCCCGCAACCTGAGTAAGCGGCAGCGCGCGGTTTTTTTAGACCGTGACGGGGTGATCAACGTCGATTCCGACCTCATCAAGCATCCCAATGAGCTTCAGCTCATTCCCGGGACGGCAGAGGCCATTCACGCGCTCAACCAGAGCCCCTTTATTGTTGTCGTCGTCACCAACCAAAGCGTGGTCGCCCGCAACCTGACCGACGAGGCCGGCGTCGACCGAATTCATGCACGCATGGAACGCTTATTGGCCGAAGAGGCCGGTGCCTTGGTTGACGCGATTTACTACTGTCCGCACCACCCGCACGGCGGATTCCCCGAAGAAAACCCCGCCTACAAGATCGAGTGCAGCTGCCGCAAGCCTAAACCCGGCATGCTCCTTGAGGCCGCCGAGCGCTTTAACATTGACCTGAGCACCAGCTACATGGTCGGTGATTCGCCGCGCGACATTGAGGCAGGCCATGCTGCGGGCGTGCTCGCGACGGTCCGCGTGCGCACCGGCCACGGCCTCAAGCCAAGCGCCGTCCAACCCAGCGTGCAGGTCGACGACTTGAGCGCCGCGGTTGACTGGATCTTGGAACGAGAAAAGTCCCGAACTTCGCCCCAATGATCATCAGCCGTACGCCCTTTCGCATCTCCTACGTCGGCGGAGGCTCTGACCTGCCCGCCTACTACCGCGAGCACGGCGGAGCGGTCCTTTCGAGCACCATCGCTAAGTACCTGTATGTCAGCAGCCACGACTACTTCGAGGCCGGGCAAATCCGCACCAAGTACTCGAGTACCGAAACCGTTTCGAGCGTAGCGGAACTTCAGCACCCCCTACTCCGGGCCATTCTCACGCGGCTCCAATTGAGCACCGGACTCGAAATCAGTTCCATCGCTGACGTGCCGGCGGGCACCGGCATGGGCTCGTCGTCGTCGTTCACCGTCGGAACCTTGCACAACCTCATGGCCCGCATTGGGCGTTCTGACGAAGCCACCAAAGCGTGGTTGGCCGAGCAGGCCTGCGCCGTAGAACTCGGCGACTTGGGCGAGCCCATCGGAAAGCAAGACCAGTACGCTGCCGCTTTTGGTGGGTTCAACATTTTTAGGTTTCACGGCGACGAACGCGTGTCGGTAGAGCCGGTGGTCCTTCCCGACCCTGAGGGCTGGCTTCGACACCTTCGGCTCTACTACCTGGGCAACCAGCGGTCAGCTTCAGCCATATTGGCCGAGCAAAGCCGCGAAAGCGCCACGCGCAGCAAGCAAGAGGTTCTTCGCGACATGGTTGACCTGGTGGACCCCTTGGCGGTGGCCCTGGGCCAGAGCAATTGGGCGGAATGCGGCCGGCTGATGCACGAAAACTGGCAGCTCAAGCAGAGCCTCGCCAGCGGAATCAGCGACCTCAGCATTCAAGATGCCTACGAGCGCGGACTTCGCGCGGGCGCCCTGGGCGGCAAGCTTTTGGGGGCCGGTGGGGGCGGATTCATGCTCTTTGTTGCCCGCCCCGAAGACCACACGCAGATCGACAACGCCTTGAGCGACCTGCGCCCCTTCCCATTTCAGTGGGATTTTGAGGGATCGCGTATTATTTATTCCGACGAAGTACCGAACTTTCTGAGATAAACCCGTTTTACTATGAATCCGACCGAATACCGCCAACTCCTGACGCAAACGCTTGAGGCGCTCGACATGGCCGCCGTCGACCGCCTGGTTCAACTTTTTATTGATGCCCACGCACGGGGTGCCCAAATTTTCACCATGGGCAATGGCGGGTCGGGAGCAAGTGCCAGCCACGCGGCGGGCGACTTTCTTAAGGGGGCGTCCTACGGGCTCGATCAGCGCTTCAAAATGATCTGCCTGAACGACAACCTTCCCAGCATGATGGCGATTGCCAACGACATTGGTTGGGACGACATTTTTGTCGAACCCCTTAAAAACTATCTCAAGCCGGGCGACCTTGTAATCGGGATTAGCGGCAGCGGAAACTCCCTAAACGTGCTCAAAGCCGGCCACTACGCCAAGGACCACGGCGCCACCCTTGTCGGCATGACGGGCTTCAAGGGCGGAAAACTCCGAGAAATGGCCGACCTAAGCATACACTCCGACGCCATGGACATGGAAGTCGCAGAAGACGTGCACATGGCCGTGTTCAACATGGTCAAAAAAGCATGCATAGCACGGCTGATGGGTGACGCGCCGAGCATGGGCGGAACCTACGACGCCCGCATTGCCTGAGGCGTCCGCACCTGCGTTTTACTACCCCCCAACACCCTTGAATACTGAATTAGCTGCCCGCAGCGAAGTACGCTGTGAGCTTTGCGGCGTGACTGCACCCTTGACCGAACAGGCCGTAGCGCCCAAAAAAGGCACGGTGGTCCGCAACATTCGCCTCGACCGCAGCAACGCCGACTACATCGAAGGCCGGGTCGAGGGCCAAGAAATCGTGATTTTGACCAAGTTTGTCAAGCGCCAAGCGCGCGACTAAGTTGGCTACGTACCCCGCCGCAGAAGTGCCTCACACATTTGGGCGGTTTCGCGGACCACGTCAGCGGCTGGCTTCAGTTCGTTGATGCGAGCGGCTACCTGGCCAATTTCGAGCTCCCCATCGACGAGGTCGCCCTCGCGCATGCCCTTTTTAGCCCGACCGCGGCCCAAAAGGGCTGCGAGTTCTTCGGCTTGGGCGCCGCGCGCGTAGGCCGCGGCGACCTCCGCATAAAAGGGATTTTTCAGCAAGCGAACCGGAGCCAGTTCCTTCAACGTCAGCTGGGTCGATCCTTCACCGGCGCTCAGCACCTCGCCCTTGAAGGCTTCGTGGGCCGAGGCTTCGGGGGTAGCGACAAAGCGGGAGCCCATTTGAACGCCTTCGGCGCCCAGCATTAGGGCGGCCGCCATGCTGCGGCCGTCAGCGATACCGCCGGCAGCCACGACCGGTATCGACACCGCATCGACCACCGCCGGAACCAAGACCATCGTGGTGGTTTCGTCGCGACCGTTGTGTCCGCCCGCCTCAAAACCTTCGGCAATAACCGCGTCGACGCCAGCCGCCTCGGCTTTTACGGCAAAGGCGCTCGAGGCCACCACGTGAAGCACGGTGCGGCCCCGCTCCTTGAGCCAGGCGGTGTGCAGCTTGGGGTTGCCCGCCGACGTGATGACCACCGGCACGTCGAAATCGATACAGGACTGCAAGTGCTCCTCGATGTTGGGGTAGAGCATCGGAATGTTCACAGCAAACGGCCGGTCCGTGGCCGAGCGTAAGGCTGCGAGCTGCGCCCGCAGCTCGTCAGGGTACATGCTGCCCGAGCCCAGGGTTCCAAGGCCGCCGGTGTTGGAGACCGCTGCCGCCAGCTCCCAGCCGGAGCACCAAATCATTCCGCCCTGGATGATGGGATGCTCGATTCCCAAAAGTTGGGTGAGGCGCGTGGTCATGCGGTGCTTCAGTTGGCGGGAACTGTGACGACCTGGGTGCGGCTGCGCACGGTGCACCAAAAGGAGCGGGCGTCGAGTCGGACTTCGTTTTGGCCCGAAGGCACGTCAAGGCGGTCCAGGAGGCGGCCGTCGACCGCAATGATCTCGAGGGCGTCCGCGGAGCGGGCGTCGGAACGGCGAAGCACCCAGCCGCCCTGGTTGAGGGAGTGAAGGGTCCAGCCACGCTGGGCGTCGGGCTGCTCGATTCCGAGTCCGTTTAGTACCGTGGCAAAGTTGGGAATTCCGTAGCCTAAAAAGGAATCGGGCGCAAACGAACGGTGCGCCGACATGCGCACCCGGTGAATCAGGTCGTTGGCCGTGTATCCGTTGGGGAACGTTTTAGCCGCTTGCACCAAGCTGGCCATCGCCCCAGCCATGATAGGCGACGAGAAACTCGTGCCCGAAGAAGTCGCCACGTTGCCCGAAGAATTGACTACGGTTGCGCCCAGTCCGCGCGCGGCTACGTCGGGCTTGATCCGGCCGTCAGCCGACGGACCTTGGCTGCTGAAGCTCGCACGCACCCCGAACTCATCGACGGCACCCACCGCCAGAATGGAATCGGCGTCGGCGGGTGCCGAAATGTACTTCCACGACGACGCGCCTTCGTTACCGGCCGAAATGCAGAGAATCATGCCGGTGCGCGCCGCGGCGACGGCGGCAATCGAAATCGGCGTGGTACGACCGTCCATATCGGCGTAGCTGTGGTCCCCCACTCCGTTGTCAAACGTGGTGTAGCCAAGCGACGTGTTAATGACGTCAACACCCAGCGAGTCGGCGCGTTCCGCGGCCATAACCCAGTTGTACTCTTCAGCAATGGTCTCGGTGAGTTGATTTTCGGTTTTAAACAGGTAAAACGACGCTTTGGGGGCGGTGCCCACGAAGGTGGCGTCTAAGTCCGCACAAATGGTGCTCCAGACGCTCATCCCGTGGCTGCCCAAGTGAAAGACGTTGGTGTCGCCGTCGATGTAGTCCCAGGTTCCGAGCACGCGGCCTTGCTGCCAAGCACCCTGAAAGGCCGTGTAGGTATCGGCACCGGTGAACCCGGCATCCATCAGGGCCACCTTCACCCCGGCGCCGTCAAACCCCGCGTCGTGCAGGGCGTTCACTTGAATTTGGTTGACCTGCTGGGTCGAGGCTCCGTACTGGTAACCGTGCACCCCATCTTCTTCGCTGCCTACGGCGGACCGGGGCGCTTCAGACCCCAAAGCTGGGGCTGCAGATGTGGGCGGAACTCCCGGCGCTTCGGTAAGGCTTCGCCTCATGATTCCCACGGGCTGGGTGGACTGAACCCAAGGGAGTGCGCGGAGCTGCGTAAGCTGCGCCGCGTCGGCTTCGACCACCAGGGCGCGCAGCCAACGGCTCCGGCCGACCGTAGGCGCAACGTTGGCAACGGCGGCAACGGCCTCGGGCTGCAGGGCAAAATCAGAATTCCGCAGCGCGATTCCTTGGGCCGCTCGGCGCGTCAACGCGTCGGTCCCCAGCATCGGCTCCGCATAATTAACGCTGGTTTCGCGCAAAAAAACCCAGTGCTTCCTCGGTGCATCCTGGGCCCAAGCAGAAATTGAACCAATACTTAAATAAAGCAAGATTAAATTTTTCATAGTCAGTTTGTTATAACACCCGAGCCCACCAGATCGTCGCCGCGGTACCAGGCCGCAAACTGGCCTGGCGCCACCGCCTTCATGGGTTGGCTGAAGGTAATCCAAAGTCCGCCCTCGTCGGCCCGAAGTTGGGCTGGGACGAGCGTTTGGCGGTAGCGAATTCGCACGAGTTGGTCTGCCTGCTCGCCGGGCTGAAGCGACTGCCAGGGCTGAACCCAGTGCACGTCGTCGGCCGCAATCCATAGCACCGAGCGGTAGAGGCCCGGGTGGTCTTCGCCCTGGCCAACATAGACCACGTTGCGCACCACGTCCGTAGCAAGCACGAAGAGCGGCAGCGGTTTTCCGCCCACAAGCAGGCCCTTGCGCTGCCCCACCGTGAAGTAGTGTGCGCCCTGATGCTCACCCACCTCTACCCCGTCTTCAGGCATAAAACCCCAGGGCCGGCCGGGAGCTACGGCCTGAATTTTGGCGGAATCCCGAGGAATCTCCACGATCTGGCCGCGCTTGGGCTTGAGCTGCTGCTGCAAAAAATCGGGAAGGCGCACGTGGCCAATGAAGCAAAGGCCTTGGGAATCCTTCTTGGCGGCCGTCACGAGCCCGGCTTCAGCGGCAATCCGTCGCACCTCAGACTTCTGATGTCCGCCAATGGGAAACACGGCGTGGGCCAGCTGCTCTTGGTTGAGCTGGCATAAAAAGTAGGACTGGTCCTTGCCGGCATCGAGGCCCGCCCGCAAGTGCATGCGGCCGTCGGCGTCGCGCTCCACCCGGGCGTAGTGGCCCGTCGCAACCAAATCAGCGCCAAGGCTCCGAGCAGCATCGAGGAACAAATCAAACTTGATTTCGCGGTTGCACAGCACGTCGGGATTGGGGGTGCGGCCGGCCTGGTACTCGGCAAACATGTAGTCGACGATGCGCTCCTTGTAGGCCACCGAGAGGTCGAGCACCTGAAAGGGGATTCCGAGTTTTTCGGCGACGAGCAGGGCGTCGTTGGAGTCTTCAATCCACGGGCATTCGTCTTCTAAGGTGGGCGACGCGTCGTTCCAGTTGCGCATGAATATTCCGATGACCTCGTGGCCCGCCTGCTGCATCAGCAAGGCGGCGACCGACGAATCCACTCCGCCCGAAAGACCGACGACCACGCGCGCCATTAGGGCTTGGGCTTTTGCAGGATTCCGCGCCGGTAGCTCTCCGTGCGCACGACGCTGCCGCGCTCGAGGTAGGTCCACGCGCCGTGGCGCAGGTCGTTCACGTAGCTTCCCGTGACCGCCACGCGGCCGTCGGCATCAAACTCCGTCCAGGCGCCGTGCAGCCGGCCGGCCTCCCAGGTCGAGCTGCGCTCCTTGCTGCCGGTATCTGAAAACCGAATCCAGGTGCCCTGCTTCGCGCCGTCGACGTACTCGCCGCGCTCCATCACCTTGCCGTCGGGGTAAAACATCGTGTAGGCCCCGTGCAGCTCGCCCTTGCGGTAGGGCGCATGCTCAAGCTTGGTGCCGTCAAACGCATAGGTCACCCAAAGGCTGTCGCGCTGCCGCTGGACGTTGTAGATTCCGCGTGCCATGAGCTTGCCCTTTTCGTCGTACTGTTCCGTGGCGCACACCCCGCTGCGCCCGCGGTAGTCCATTTGGGCGCTGCGAAACCCGTTGTCGTGGTAGTACACAAACCTTCCGACCGGAACGCCCGCGTCAAACTGCCCTTCGTATCGGGGCTGCCCGTTGGGGTGCTTGGCCGACCAGGGTCCGGTTCTACGCCCTTGGGCGTCCACCGCATTTTGCCCAACGGCCATCGTGGCGAGGAACCAGAATCCGAGTGCTGCTATGGCCTGCTTCATGCTAATCAAGGCGTACCGCCGCGTGAAAGTGTTTGAGTTCGTCGAGGTGACCTAAAAGTTCGCGGCTAATCTGCACTCCGCTCCCGCGGCTGGGCAGGCGAAGCTGCGTTTGGCTCGCCGCGTCGCCAATGTGGAACTGCAGACGCTGCTTGCCGGGATGCGCGCGCAAAATCTGCGCCAGCTCGCCCCAGGTGGCGGGAGTTATGTCTTGAACGGCCGCAAACAGCGTCAGTCCGCGCGCTTCGCGATCAAATAACTCGCTGAGCAGCTGAATCTTGTGGATGTCGGCAACCAACTTAGCCTGATTGTCGTCGCGGGCCCAGGCGGGGCGCTGCACGCGTCCGCGCACCAGCACCATGAGGTCGTTGACAAAAAAACTTCGCAGATCGAGAAACTGCTGGCCAAACAGCACGAATTCAGTGGCTCCCTCTTCGTCTTCGAGCACAAAACTGCCCATTTCGCGGCCCGTGCGGGTGGTGCGCACCTGGGCGTTTGTGACGATTCCGGCGACCACAAAATCGCGGGCGCCCTTGCCCTGAACAAACGCGTCGAGCGACGAAAGTTCGCCGACCGATTGCTTGCGGAACGTTTTAAGCTCAAACCGGAAGGCGTCGAGCGGGTGCGCGCTCACATAGATCCCGATCACCTCTTTTTCGCGCTTGAGCAGCTCGAGGTTGTTCCAGGTCGGAACCTGCGGCAGCGCCGGCTCGGGCGTGTCAACCCCGCTGTCTTCGCCAAACAAGCTTACCTGAGCGGAATTTAGCTGGTCCTGGTAGGCCTGGCCGTAGCGGCGCAGGCGCTCGACAAAAGGTCGGCCATCTGACTCCTCGGCAAAGAACATCGCTCGGTGCACGCCCTCAAACCGGTCAAAGGCTCCCCCGAGTGCGAGCGACTCCCAGGTGCCCTTGTTGACCACCCGTAGGTCGAGGCGGCGGGCGGCGTCAAACACACTGGTGTAGGGTCCGTGGTCCGCGCGATCCTGCAGCAAAAAGTCAACGGCTGCCGCCCCTACTCCCTTCATGCCCAGCAGGCCAAAGCGAATAGCCCCTTCGCGGTTGACCGTAAAGGAACCCTCCGATTCGTTGATGTCGGGACCGAGCACATGAAGCTTCATGCGACGGCACTCCTCCATAAAAAACGTCACCTGCTTGATGTCGTTCATGTTGTTGGAGAGCACTGCCGCCATGTACTCGGCGGGATAGTGCGCCTTGAGGTAGGCCGTCTGGTAGGCAATCCACGCGTAGCAGGTCGAGTGCGACTTGTTGAAGGCATACGAAGCAAAAGCCTCCCAGTCCTTCCAAACCTTATCGAGAATGGGTTCGGCGTGGCCGCGCTCGATTCCGCCCTGAACAAATTGGGGCTTCATCTGGTCGAGGACCGCCTTGATCTTCTTGCCCATCGCCTTGCGGAGCATGTCAGCCTGCCCCTTGGTGAAGCCCGCGAGCTTTTGCGACAGCAGCATCACCTGCTCCTGATAGACGGTGATGCCGTAGGTCTCGCTGAGGTACTCCTCCATGTCGACCAGGTCGTACGAAATCGGCTCCACGCCGTGCTTGCGCCGAATGAAGCTCGGAATGTACTCGAGCGGACCCGGTCGGTACAGGGCGTTCATGGCGATCAGGTCGCCAAAGACCGTCGGCTTAAGGTCCTTGAGGTGCTTCTGCATCCCGGGCGATTCGTACTGAAAGATGCCGACGGTGTCTCCGCGCTGAAAGAGCTCGTAGGTGGCGACGTCGTCGAGCGGAATCGCCTCAATATCAATCTCGACCCCGTGGCGCTTGCGCACGAGCTCGAGGCTGTCCTTGATTAGCGTCAGGGTTTTGAGGCCCAAGAAGTCCATCTTGAGTAGGCCCGCAGACTCGACCACGGCGTTGTCAAACTGAGTGGTCCACATCGCGCTGTCTTTGGCGGTGGCCACTGGAATCAGTTCGCGAATGTCGCTCGGGGTGATGATGACTCCGCAGGCGTGAATGCCCGTGTTGCGCAGCGAGCCTTCGAGCACCTTGGCCTGCTGCAGCGTTGCTGCCTTGAGGTCGTTACCCTTGGCCATTTGGCGCAACGCCACCGCCTTGTCGTAGTCTTCGTTGCGGAACTTTTCGCGGATCGTCGCGTCATCGGCGTCGAGAATGGCCGGCAGGCTCGAATTGTCGGGCACGGACTTGGTCAACCGGTCGGCCTCATCAAATGGAAGGTCCAGGGCACGCCCCGCATCTTTGATGGCCGACTTGGCCGCCATCGATCCGTAGGTAATAATCTGGGCGACTTGGTTGGATCCGTACTTGTCGATCACGTACTGAATCACCTTGTCGCGACCCCGATCGTCGAAGTCGATATCAATATCGGGCAAGCTTACCCGGTCCGGATTCAAAAAACGTTCGAACAGCAGGTCGTAGGTGATCGGATCCACGTTGGTAATTCCGGTCGCGTAGGCCACTGCCGAGCCCGCCGCCGAACCGCGCCCCGGCCCCACACTGACGCCCATGTCGCGCGCCGCTTGGCAGAAGTCCTGCACGATCAAAAAGTATCCGGGGTAGCCGGTGCGCTCGATGGTTTCGAGCTCAAAATCAAGGCGTTCCGCGATCTCGGTCGGAACCGGGTCGCCCCAGCGCTTTTTGGCTCCGACGTAGGTCAAATGCCGCAGGTAGGCGTTTTCGCCGCGCTTGCCGCCGTCGGTGGCGTCGTCGGGGTGCACAAACTCCTGCGGAATCTCAAAGGCCGGCAGCAGCACGTCGCGGGCTAGCCCGAAGTTTTCGACCTTCTCGAGGATTTCGCCCAAATTCGCCAGCGCCTCGGGCCAATCTGCGAAGCGTTGGCGCATTTCGGCCTGCGTGGTGAGGTAGAACTTGCTGTTGGGTAATCCGTAGCGAAATCCGCGTCCGCGCCCAATAGGGGTAGCCTTTTTCTCGGACTCCTTGACGCACAGCAAGATGTCGTGCGCCTCGGCTTGCGCCTCGTCCAGGTAGAACGAATTGTTGGCGGCTACCGCCTTAACCCCGTGGCGGTCGCAAAAGCGACGCAGCACCTCGTTGATGGCATCCTCTTCGGGCAAGCCGTGGCGGTTGATTTCGGCATAAAAATCAGCGCCAAACTGCTCTTTCCACCACAAAAACGCCTCTTCGGCTTGCTTTTCGCCCACGTTTAAGATGAGCTGGGGCACCTCACCCATTATTCCGCCGGTCGTGACCATCACGCCTTCTTTGTGGGCGAGCAGCAGGTCGCGGTCGATGCGCGGAACGTAGTAAAATCCAGTGATGTAGGCGATGGAACTCAGCTTGGCCAAGTTGTGGTAGCCCGTCTTGTTCTTAGCCAGCAGCGGAATCTGGTATCCGTCGTCTTTTTGGCTGCGGTCGAGGTGGTTGCGGCACACGTAGGCGTCCATGCCCATTATTGCCTTGAGTTCGGGCGTTCCCTCTGGGCGGTTTTTGTTGTGGGTCTGCACCCCCTGCACGAACTGAAACGCGCCCATCATGTTGCCCAGGTCGGTCAGCGCCACGGCGGGCTGGCCGTCGGCGGCGACGCGCTTAATCAGTTCGGGAACCTTGGTGGTCGCTTGCAGCACACTGAACTGGCTGTGCACGTGCAGGTGAAAAAAGGGCGTATCCTGATAAGCCACGGCAGCAGCGGGCGCTTCAGTCGGAGCCGCAGGGGCCGAAACGCGGGCCTTGAGGGCTGCGCTTGCCGCCTTGAGGTTGCGGTGCGTAAGCCCAATGGGCGAAACCAGGTGCGGATGGGCCGCAATAAACGACTCGAGTTGGTCGGGCTGCACCCCAAGCTGGGCCGGCTGCCAGTGGCGAATCCGAACCAATTCCCAAAAGCAGCGTGCGGTGGCTTCGACGTCGGCCGTGGCGTTGTGGGCCTCGGAGAACTCCTGGCCAAAAAGCTTGGCGTGCAATTCCCCCAACTTCGCCGGCTTGAAGCCGCTGCGTCCTGGAATTCCCACCAAGGCCGCCGTCTGGGGCGTCATGGTGTCGAGTACCGGCTTGGTGATCCACGACTCGTCCCAGCCCAGCCTGACGTATTCCGCACCCAAGGCATTCAGGTCAAACTTGAGGTTGTGGCCCACCATAAACTGGGTCCGATCCAGGGCCGATTGAAACGCTGCAAGCGCATCTGGGGCCGAAACGCCTTCAGTACGAGCGAGTTCTGTGCTGATGCCGTGGATTTCTTCGGCGCCAAACGGAATGTTGAATCCCTCGGGCTTAATCAAGAAGTCGCGCGCCTCAATCAGGGCTCCGTCGGGGTCGTGCAGCTGCCACGCCACCTGAACCACGCGGGGCCAATTGTCGACGTCGCTCAGCGGCGCGTTCCAATCCCTTGGTAATCCGGTGGTTTCAGTGTCAAAAACGAGGTACATGGTCGAGAGCTAAAGTTAGCACGACCACATCCGTTTTTCACGGCTCAAACGAGGTAAGTTGTTAACACTGATGAGGAATTGAGGCCCTACCGAACCTCAGAAGCAGGCAAGAGCAATCCGTTAAAATCGGCCCAAGCGCAGTTCTCGACGGGTGAACTTCCCTTAAGCCAAAATGGCTCCCAGTATATCGTTGCCCAAGCTCCATGATCTCCAGCAAGAACTCGAATATCGCGAACAAAATCAGCTTGCCCTTGAGGAGTTGGTGGATAACCGGGAACCAAAAGGGTAGTTGCGCCTACTAGATTGTGGGTGTTGTCGTTCCAATCACCAGTCCATGGCGCCATAAATTCAAAAATTGCGGACTGCAATCCGTGCGATTGAATAATGTCAAGGGCTGCACCAAGACTATCTAAATCAGTACCGTGCCACCACGGATAGAACGAAAGCCCCACCCCATCAACACCAAACTTCTTGGCCTCAGTGGCATACAACCCGACATCACGATAACCCGCAAAGTGCATCCATACGGACATAGTGGAATCCGCAGATCGTGCAGCGCGCACGGCGGTGGACATGGTAGCTTCCCAACCCGTCGGGTTGGACCATCGGTTCCCACGAGGCCACATCCAGCCGTTATTCGTCTCATTACCCAACTGCAGGGCATCAGGATTCACCGCTGCGACGCAACGTACCACGTACGCTGTAATGCTATCGTTGAGCATCGAATCCGGCAGTTGGGACCAAGTAGCCGGAAGGCTCTGCTGGCCGGGATCTGCCCACGTATCCGAAAAATGGATATCCAAAAGAACCTTGGCTCCATGTTCTCGGGCTTTAGCTGCCATGAGAGCCACTTCACCTAAACTGCCCGAAGATGACGATGGACTGTGCCAAAGCCTAAGCCGAACTAAGCCAACGCATCCCTCTTCAACTTCGGACCATGGATCCGTAGGTCTACCATCGCGTTGCAGTTCAGATGCGTCCACAGACGGCAAACTCGAAAGATCAACGCCAATGAGCACACTCCTCGGCGGACAGAATTCTACCTGCGGCCTACAGCCCCAAAGAGCAATAAAAACTGCAATCAACCCGATCCTCATGCCAACTCCGCCTCGAGGTCGTATTCTGTAGCGCCTACAATTTTGGCGCTGACAAAGGTTCCACGCTTCAGGTGCAGGCCAGGAGCCTCAATGCGCACTTCGTTGTCGACGTCAGGCGAGTCAAATTCGGTGCGTCCGATGTAGGCATCGCCCTCGGCCCGGTCGATGATCACAGTCATCGTTTGGCCGATCAGGGCCTCGTTGCGCTCGAGCGAGATTTCGCGCTGCACCTCCATTACGGCCTGCTGGCGGGCCATTTTAACTTCGGCCGGAACGTCATCTTCCAGGGCAAACGCGTGCGTATTCTCCTCGTGGCTGTAGGTAAACACTCCGAGGCGCTCAAAGCGCTGGGTGCGCACCCAATCGAGAAGCTCGTCGAAATCAGCCTCTGTTTCGCCCGGATACCCCACGATGAGCGTCGTGCGGACGGCGATTCCGTGCACCTTCTCGCGCATCGCCGCCAGCAGCTTATCGGTTTTGGCGTGGGTGGTTCCGCGCCGCATGCTCTTGAGCACGTTGTCGGCAATGTGCTGTAGCGGAATGTCGATGTAGCGGCACACCTTGGGGTTTTCGCGAATCACGTCGAGCACGTCTTCGGGGAAGCCCGCCGGAAAAAGGTAGTGCAAGCGAATCCACTGGATGCCGTCGACCGCACTCAGGGCCGTAACCAGCTCGGCCAGACGGCGTTCGCCATAAATATCGAGTCCGTAGTAGGTCAGGTCCTGGGCGATCAAAATCAGCTCGACCACGCCCTTGGCGGCCAGCTTTTGGGCCTCGGTCACGAGGTCCTCAATCGGCGTCGAACGGTGCTTACCGCGCATGAGCGGAATGGCACAAAACGAGCAGGGACGGTCGCAGCCTTCCGAAATTTTGAGGTAGGCGAAGTGCTGGGGTGTGGTGGTAAGGCGCTCCCCGACCAACTCTTTTTTGTAGTCGGCTCCGAGGGCCTTGAGCAGCAGGGGCAGGTCGCGGGTGCCGAAGTACTGGTCGACGTTGGGAATTTCGCGCTCCAAATCGGGCTTGTAGCGCTCGCTGAGGCAGCCGGTCACAAAAACTTTGTCGAGCAGCCCGGCCTCCTTCGCCTCGACTGCTTCGAGGATGGTGTTGATCGACTCCTCTTTGGCGTTTTCAATGAACCCGCAGGTGTTAATGACTACAATTCGTCCCTCTTCTTCGTGCACGACGTCTTTGCCGGCGGCCTTGAGCTGGCCCATCAGAACCTCGCTGTCGTACACGTTTTTGGAACAGCCTAGAGTAATGACGTTGATGCGGTTTTTGGCCGCGGACTTGGTGCGCATAAGCTTAACTTAAAACTTGAGGTGTCTGACTGAAAGACCTTGATTCTTAATTTCTTCGAGGGTCTCAATACCAATGCTGATGTGGGCTCCCACAAAGTCGCTCGAGACCTTGGCGTCGCTCTCGCTCGTCTTGACGCCCTCGGGGGTCATCGGCTGGTCCGAAACCAAAAGCAAGGCCCCCAAATGCAGGCGGTTGTGAAAGCCCGCAGAGAACAGCGTCGCCGTTTCCATGTCGATGGCCATGGCGCGGGTCATGCGCAGGTACTCCTTAAACGCGTCGTCGTGCTCCCAAACTCGGCGGTTGGTGGTGTACACGGTTCCGGTCCAGTAGTCGTGGTTCCGGTTGCGAATGATGTGCGAGGTGGCGCGCTGCAGCATGAAGGCGGGCAGCGACGGAACCTCCGCCGGAAAGTACGAGTCCGACGCACCTTCGCCGCGAATCGCCCCAATGGGCACAATGAAGTCGCCAACTTTGGTGCGCTGCTTGAGTCCGCCGCACTTGCCCAAAAAAAGTATGGCCTTAGGCTGCACTATGCTCAGCAAATCGCTGATGGTCGCCGCATTCGGGCTGCCCATGCCAAAATTGATCATGGTAATCCCTTGGCCCTGAGCCGACGGCATGCTGCGGTTGGCGTCTACGATGTGTCCGCCGGTCATAGCCACAAAGCGGTGCAGGTACTCGTTGAAGTTGGTCAGAAGAATGTAGTCCGACATGTCTTCGGCCTTCACGCCGGTGTAGCGGGGCAGCCAGTTGGCGGTTATTTCTTCTTTGGTCTTCATTGGTTTAGCTGAGTAACGCGTTTAAAAATTCTTTAGCGTCAAACTCCTGGAGGTCGTCGACTCCTTCGCCGACACCGATGTAGCGCACGGGCACGCGAAGCTTTTCAGCAATCGCCAGCACCACCCCGCCGCGCGCGGTACCGTCCATTTTGGTCAGGACCAATCCGGTTAGCGGAGTGACCTTAGAAAACTCAACCGCTTGATTTACCGCATTTTGACCTGTTGACGCGTCGAGGACTAACCACGTCTCGTGGGGAGCGCCCGGCACGATTTTGTCCATAACCCGGCGAATTTTACCGAGCTCGTTCATTAGGTTGACTTTGTTGTGAAGGCGTCCCGCCGTGTCCACCAGAACGACGCCTCCGCCGTTTCGCGCTCCGGCCTCTGCGGCCGCGTAGGCTACCGCCGCCGGGTCGGTGTTCATTCCTTTTTCAATGAAGGTCGCCCCCGAGCGTTCGGCCCAGATGCGCAGCTGGTCGACGGCTGCAGCCCTAAAGGTGTCTGCGGCGCCCAAAACGACGTGATGGCCCTGCTGCCGGAACTTCTTGGCGAGTTTGCCGACCGAGGTGGTCTTACCAACTCCATTGACCCCCACGACGAGGATCACCCGGGGCTGACCTGCCGGCACGTCAATGGGCTTGACCTCGGCCCAAGCAGAAAACTGATCGGCTAACTCGGTACGGATTAGCGCTTTGAGCTCTTCTTCGCCCACATAGGTATCGCGCGCCACGCGGGCTTCGACGGCCTCAACCAGGCGAACTGCCGTTTCTACCCCGACGTCAGCGGAGATCAGGGCCTCCTCCAATGCATCCAGTGTGGTGGCATCGACCGTAGATGAGCCCCCAAACAGTTTGCTCAGCCCTCCGAAGAGAAGCTCCTTGGTTTTTCCGAGTCCAAATAATGCCATTACGAAGGATTAAGGTATAAAAAAACCGCTCGGGGAGCGGTTCAGTTCGTAGGAGTCGGAGTGACTTAGGCCTTAAAGAAGTTAGCCACGTCGTCCTTCACCATTACTTTTTCTTCAAAAGCGTAACCGCCTTTGTCGGTCTTGACCATTTTGATTGCCTTCGCGTAGGTTACGCCACCGGCCTTCTTCAGGGTTGCAACTACTTTCTTTGCCATGGTGCTTACTTAATTTCTTTGTGAACGGTCATACGCTTGAGCACGGGATTGAATTTCTTAATCTCCATGCGGTCGGGCGTGTTCTTCTTGTTCTTGGTCGTGATGTAGCGCGACGTACCCGCCATACCTGACTCTTTGTGCTCGGTGCACTCGAGGATCACCTGAACGCGATTGCCTTTTTTTGCCATGATTCCTTAAAAATTAAAGTGCTACGTTGCCGTTAGCGCGGGCCTCAGCCAGCACGGCTTCGATGCCCTTCTTGTTGATCGTCTTCAGAGCGGCGGCCGAGATGCGCAGGGTAACCCACTTATCTTCAGCAGCTACGTAAAACTTTTTACGCATCAAGTTCACGTCAAACGTGCGCTTGTTTTTCTTGTTTGAGAACGACACATGGTTCCCGACCATGGCCTTCTTACCGGTAATCTCGCAAACTCGTGACATAATCGCGCGGTGTTAATCTTTTTCTCCGTTTCGCAACGGGAGTGCAAATGTACTGCGAATTTCTCAATATTTCGCAGCCTGAGTGGCTAAAAATCCGCGCAACCGATTCAAAACTTCCAAAACAGATTTGCGCACCGTGCGTTCGCGGTGGTCGCCCATCTGAAAACGCGCGGCCCACTCCACCCCAGGCCCGCTCACGGCCAGCCAAACGGTACCAACGGGCTTTTCGGTCGAACCGCCGTCGGGACCCGCGACGCCGCTACTGGCGAGGCCCCAGTCCGCACCCAACCGCTTGCGCACGCCCCGCGCCATGGCCCGCACCACCGACTCGCTAACGGCGCCGTGCAACAGCAGGTCTGCTTCATTCACCCCGAGCAATCGAACCTTAATGTCGTTGTGGTAGGCTACAACACCGCCCAAAACGTAGCGCGACGACCCCGGAATGCGCGTGAGTTGGGCCGCCACCGACCCGCCGGTGCAGCTCTCAGCGGTAGCCACGGTTTGGCCGGCCGCGGCGAGTAATTCGCCGACGACTTCTTCGATGGTCTTCCAGTCTTCGGCGTAAATGTCGCGGCCGAGTACGGCCCGAAGTCCTTCGGCGGAGGGCTCCAGCAAGGCATCGGCTTCAGCGGCAGTTGCGGTCCGCGCGGTGAGGCGGAGCTTGACGATGCCGGGCGACGGCAGGTACGCCAAACTCAAACCCTCGGGGAGGCCCGATTCCCATTCGGTGATGCGGGTGGCTAATTCTGATTCGGGAATGCCCTGAACCATAAAAAACCGGTGGGAAATGTGGGTCTCTGACTCGGCCTTGAGGCGCGGAAGCACGTGCGCTTCCATCAGGTGCTTCATCTCGTAGGGCACGCCGGGCATGCTCACAAAGCGCACCCCGTGGCGCGTAAAAAGCATACCCGGAGCGGTCCCCTTAGCGTTGTGCAGCGGCTCGCAGACGTCGGGAAGCTCCGCCTGACCGCGGTTCAGCGGCCCTGGCACGCGGCCCATGCGGGCAAAAAGGGCTTCGATGTGGGCGTAGACTTCGGGATGGAACACGAGGGTTCCGCCGAAGTAGTCGTTGAGCACGTTTTTGGTGAGGTCGTCTTTGGTCGGACCCAACCCGCCGGTAATCAGCACCCAACGCGTTTCGGGATGCAGGGCATCCAAGGCGGCACGCACGTCTTCGGGGCGGTCGGCCACCACGGTAGTGCGGCGCAGCGCCACCCCCAATTCGGCGAGTCGCTCGCCGATCCAGGCCGAATTGCTGTCGACGGTTTGTCCGAGCAACAGCTCGGCTCCAATCGCAAGTACCTCAGCCTGCACGGCTTACTGAATGCGCTTGATGCTGCAGCCGAGGTTTTTCGTCTGCGGAACCTTGATCGGCTGCTTGGCCACCATCGCCGTCAGGGCGTCTTTGAGCCACGCTTTTTTGACTTTTTTGGCGGAATCTACGTTGTCGTCGATCGCACCGAGGTAAACGAGCGACTGCGTGGCATCAAACAAAAACACGTGGGGCGTGGTGCGGGCCCCAAAGGCGTCGGCCAGCTTATGGCCCTCGTCGAGCAGGTAGGGCGCTTGGTACTTGTAGGTTTTTGCGCGGACCCGCATCTCCTCGATGGATTCTCCGGCGTTGCGCTTGGCCTCGTTAGAGTTGACGAACACGATGCCCACGTTGAGTTTGCGGGCAAAGGCCGACAGGTCGCGGTAGCGGCCTTCCCAACCTTCTGATTTGGGGCCGTTGCCCACGACAAAGGGGCAGGTGTTGCTGGTAAACACAACCAGTAGTCCGCGCTCTGTAGCCACGGAAGCCAGGGTTTTGCCGGCGTCGTCTTCGCGGGTGGCGTCGGCCAGCTCGAGTTCGGGCAACGGAAGGCTCGCGCCCAGTTCAAGGGTTGGCGGAAGTTTCTGAGCGCCAGCTACTCCCGCAGCCAGCCCAAGGATAATCATGAAAATCTGTCGCATACTGCAAGGTATAACGCAAATTTGCCCCAATGTTTCGCACGGTTCTTCTTCTGACCGCCAGCAACGTGTTTATGACGTTTGCCTGGTACTACCACCTCAAAAACCAGGGCTGGCCGATGTGGAAGGCCATAGCAGTGAGCTGATTCATTGGGCTTTTTGAGTACCTGCTGATGGTTCCGGCCAACCGATTGGGGTACGCCGACGGCCTGGTGGCTAGCAGCTCAAGATGATTCAAGAGGTAGTTACGCTCGTAGTGTTTGCTGTTTTTGCCACGCTGGTCCTCAAGGAGCCGCTCCAAACCAGGCACCTGATTAGCTTCGGGTTGCTTTTGGCGGCCGTTTGGGTCATGTTTAAGTAATCGGAATTGCACTCCGCGCGGTGGTCGCGGGCGTCCGCTGGGCTCCAATCTCGAAACCAGCGGATTAGCAAAAGGCTCCGCGCAATAAACATTTAAAACGCTTGAACGTTGCTACGGGTGGCCACGTACCCTTTTACGAATCGTGAAAATTCTCCTTTCACCATCCAAAACCATGAATCCCGCGGCGGCACCGGCGGCCCAGGGGTCCGCGCCCATGCTCCGCGAAGCCGAAATGCTGGCCCAGCGCGTGCGCCGATTGGGGGTTGACTGGGCTGAATGGTACGCCTGCAGCCCCAAGGTCGCCGAACAGGCCCAGGCCTATTGGAACGATTGGGATGCCCAAAAAACCGGCACCAAGGCGGCGTGGACCTTCACCGGGGAAGCTTTTGGGCGGCTGCTTCCGGCGACCTGGACCCAGCCGGAGCGCGCCGAAGACCGGTTGCGCATCCTGTCGGGGCTGTACGGGATCCTGCGTCCGAGCGACGGGGTACTCCCCTACCGCCTAGACGTCGGGCAAAGCCTTGACGGTCAGCGCCTGGTCGGGCACTGGAAGCCCCTGGTCAGCGACTGGTTGGAGGCCGACGCGGCCGGCTCCGCGGTCATCAACTGCGCGAGCGACGAATACGCTGAGGTGCTCGATTCCGCCCGCTTCACGTGGATCGATTGCGTGTTTTTGCAGACGGTGAACGGTCGAACGCGTTCGGTATCGGCCCTGAGCAAGCAAGCCCGCGGGGCCATGGCGCGCTTTCTGGCGAACCACGCTAGCGACGATCCCGAGGTCGCCAAAACGTTTCGCGCGGAGGGCTACCGATTTCGAGCCGTGGAATCGAACGAAACCCGCTGGGTTTTTGTTCGGACTTCATGAACCCCTCGCTGAGCGTCGTTTGGTTGAAGCGCGACCTGCGCTGGAGCGACCACGCTCCGCTGGCCCAAGCCGTCGCGTTGGGCGAACCGGTGGTGGGGATTTTGCTCCACGAGCCCTCGCTCTGGTCCCAACCGGTGTATTCGTCGCGGCACGCGCGATTTGAGGCCGAATCCGTTGACGATTTAGTCGCAACCCGGCCAGAACTCGGACCGAATCGGGTTCCGTTTCCCGTTTTTTATGTGGGGTCCGAAGCGGTTGAAGCTTTTGAAGCGCTTCGCGCGGCGGCGGACCTTCCCCTCAGGCGCATTTTTAGCCACGAAGAGGTGGGCATCGACGTTTCGTTTGACCGCGACCGACGCATGAAGCGTTGGTGCGCGGAGCGCGGCGTCGCTTGGGTTGAATCGCCCTACGGTTCGGTTCGGCGCGGACTCCGGCGAAGGACCGATTGGAACGCGCACTGGAACGAAGTAATGTTTCGGGAGCCGCTGGCCGAGCCTGAATGGTCGCGTGGTACTGCCTGGGTACCCACCCCCGCTTGGACAGAATGGGCGGAGAAGCACAAGGTTCCGCGCCCCGAACGCGAAGCGGGCGTCGCCCAGACGGGCGGGCCGACGTGGGGGCATCGCTACCTCCGGAGTTTTTTGGAGGGCGGCCGGGGGCGCGGATACATGGCCCACATCTCTAAGCCCGAGAGCGCACGAACTCACTGCAGTCGTCTATCGCCCTACCTCGCTTGGGGCAACCTGAGCCTTAAGCAGGTGGTCCGCGCGCTTTCCACCACGCAGGGGTCCAAAATCCTCCCCGCGCGCGACGCCCGGGCCTTCGCCAGCCGGTTGCGCTGGCGCGAGCACTTCGTCCAGAAGTTTGAATCTGAGAGCCGCATGGAGTTTGAGCACATCAACCGCGGTTACGACCACCAAGAGTTTAGCCAAAATTCCGCCCACCTCGACGCCTGGAAAACAGGGAACACCGGGGTTCCGATGGTGGATGCCTGTATGCGGAGCCTCAACGCAACCGGCTACCTCAACTTTCGGATGCGCGCCATGCTCGTGAGCTACGGCTGCCACGTGCTCAACCTGCATTGGAAGGATCTGAGCGCACACCTCGCCCAGCAGTTTTTAGATTTCGAGCCCGGAATTCACTACCCGCAGCTCCAAATGCAGGCCGCCGTCACCGGAGTCAACACGGTGCGCGTCTACAATCCGGTCAAGCAGGCCGAGGAACAGGATCCGCAGGGCGAATTTTTGGCCCAGTGGATTCCCGAGCTGGCCGCGCTCCCGATGCCCTTTCGCGCCGCTCCTTGGACCCTGACCGAGCTCGACGGGGTCGCCTTCGGCTTCGCGCGCGGAACGGACTACCCCGAGCCCCTCGTCGACCTCAAAAAAGCCCTTAGCGAGGCCCGGATTCGCCTGTATGGCGCCAAAAAACGCCCCGAGGTCCGCGCCGAAAAGGCCCGAATTCTCGAAACCCACGTGGCACCCGGCCGGCGGTTCAGCTAAACCGCTGGTTGGCGCTCTTAAAGCGCCCGCGCTCAAATTCCCGAAGGCTTAAGTGCTTGGTTTTGCGTCCCGTGACGCGCTTGCGCCACATGCGAAACGACGACGCCTTCATGTGGTGCCGCATCAGCGCCCGCACCTCGTTTTCGCGCAGTCCGAATTGAGCAAAAATGGCCTCAAACGGCGTGCGGTCCTCCCACGCCATGGCCACCACGCGGTCAATTTGGTCGTCGGTGAGGCCTAAAACGGATTCTGGAAGGGACATATTAACCAAAACCCGAAAACGTTTGATTCGGTTCATTCGCGCAAAACGAATCATAAGTCATTGCCCAATAACTAGTTATGATTTTGTGCGGAACCCCGCTCGTCGGAGTGACGAACGTCACACTTCGCTGGAAAACCCCCGCTATATTTGAACATCAACCATTATCACCCTCGACATGAACGACCTGATCCAAGCGGGCGCCTTTTTGGTGGACGTGCGCACCCCCGAAGAATTTGAAAGTGGCCACGTCCACGCTTCGGTGAACATACCCCTCGACCAAGTCGCCGAACGCCTCGACGAATTCGACGGAAAAAACCACATCATCGTCTTTTGCCGGAGCGGAGCGCGCAGCGGAATGGCCAAAGCCATCCTTGCGCAAAACGGCATCAACCACGTCACCAACGGCGGCACCTGGGAAGACATCAAGCAACATATCGACTAACCTTCGACGCACCATGTGGGAATTTATCGTACACCCCTGGCCCTGGTGGTTTTCGGGACTGTCCATCTCGGCCACCATGTTTGCCCTGATCCTTTTTGGGCGCAGCTTTGGCTTCTCGAGTAACCTGCGAACCCTGTGCGCCATCGCCTCGCGGCGCCACGTCAAGTTCTTTGACTTCGACTGGAAAAAAGAAGTCTGGAACCTCATCTTTCTGCTCGGCGCCATCCTCGGGGGCTTCTTGGCCCACACCTACCTGAGCGACGGTACCGCCGTGGCCCTATCCCCCGCCACCGTCAACGACCTGGCGGCCTTGGGCTTCGGTGAACCCAGCACCTCGACCTCGGGCGTGCAGCCCGACGAACTCTTTTCGTGGGAACAGGCCCTGACCCTCAAAGGATTCCTGATCCTCGCGGTCGCCGGATTCCTCGTCGGCTTCGGAACCCGCTACGCCGGAGGCTGCACCTCAGGCCACGCCATCAGCGGACTTTCGGACCTCCAGCTCCCTTCGCTCATCGCCGTCATCGGATTCTTCACCGGAGGCCAATTCGCCCACCGTTTCGCCTATTTTGCGCAGCGTCCGCAGTGCGACCGAATTGTGGCCGCTTCGTCAGGCTGGTACACCTTGCCGACCGCGAGCATCGCGTTTCCCTACGGCCTCGGGCTCACCGAGCGCTCAAGCAGTGCAGCCATTCGATCTGCCTTAGCCTCCCCCCTTCATCTCGCCGTAGGAGCCAACGACACCGATCCCAATTCGTCGGACCTGAGGCACACCGCCGAGGCTGATACCCAGGGAATCAACCGCGTCCAGCGCGCCAACTTCGCGTACCAAACGGCGCTCGACCAATGTGCTGCATTAGGGTCACCCTGTGGTTGGTCGCTGCACCTCGAACCGGGTGTAGCCCATTCTGCCCAAGCCATGGGTGCATACGCTTTAACCTACCTCTACCCGTGAATATCAAGCAACTAAGCCTAGGGGCCGGCCCACTCGGCTACCTCGCGTGCCAACTTCTCGATATTCCCTTTGAACAGCGCGTCGTCCTCGGAACCGCCTTCTGGATGCTCCTCTGGTGGTTCACCGAGGTGCTTCCGCTTGGAATCACTGCCTTGCTCCCCCTCGTCTTGTTTGGCGGAACCGAAATTCTCTGCAATTCCGAACTCGCCAACGCCTACGCCAACCCGCTCATCTACCTCTTTATGGGCGGATTTTTTCTCGCGCGCGGAATCGAGCGCCACAACCTGCACCGCCGCCTGGCCCTCGGAATCCTGCGCCACGTAGGTCACCGGAGCCACATGGTTCTAGCCGGAGTCATGCTCGCAACCTTTACCTTGAGTTTGTGGATGAGCAATACGGCTACTGCGGTCATGATGCTTCCGCTCACGCTGTCGCTACTCAGTCACCTTCCGACTGAAAAAGAAACCCAAAACAACCTTGAGCGCCGCGTCCTACTCGGTATGGCCTGGGGCGCCAACCTTGGCGGAATCGGCACCCTCATTGGAACCCCTCCAAACCTCGTCTACGCCGCCTTTCGCGAAGAAACCTTGGGCGTCACCACCACCTTTGTGGAATGGAGCACCATAGCGTTCCCCCTCTCACTGGTGCTCTTGGTCATCGCCTTTGCCGTGCTTAGCCGCGATATGCCGTCGGTTGACCTCGGCGACCTTGAATGGCCCAAGCCCGCGCCTTGGACTTCAGCTGAAATCCGTGTGGCACTGATCTTTAGCATCACCGCCATCCTCTGGATGACGCGCCAGTGGATCGAGCCCTTCGTAACGCCCTACGGTTGGTCACTGCCTGACCAAGTCATTGGCATCGCCGGAGCCCTCGCCATGTTCGCACTGCGCGACCGCGACGGAGCCCCCCTACTGCGCTGGAAGGACGGCCGCAAAATCGAATGGGGCATCCTCTTGCTCTTCGGAGGCGGACTCTCCCTGGCCGCGGCCATGCAGGCCTCGGGTTGGTTGGATTCCCTACAGTCGCTTTCGGACCACCCTCTACCCGCTTGGGTTTGGATTTTTGCCTTCACCGCGATCGGCGTTTGGACCACTGAGCTCTTCAGCAACATGGCGTTGGTCAGCGGAACCTTGCCCATCGCCCTCGCCGTCGCCTCAGCTCAAGGACTTGCCTTTGAGCACCTTGCCTTACCCCTCACCGTCGGAGCGAGCTGCGCCTTTATGCTCCCCATGGCGACTCCGCCTAACGCCATCGTGTTCAGCTCGGGCAAAGTCACGGTGCCCTACATGGCCGGCCGCGGATTCTGGATGAACGTTTGGGCCACCCTAGTGATTGGGCTGGCGTTTAGCTTGCTCTAGAATAAAGGAGAAATTTGGCTCGCAAACTCCATTTTGCCCAGCACAAAAGCCAACTTCCAAGTTCCGTTCAAGGCTCAAGTGCGGAATTTACATGTACGCTGTCAGTATAGGCTGAAATACCGCTCCGAACGATCGGATTGAGGTTCGAGTAGGGTATTGGAATTACGTCGATAAGTTTGAAATCGCGACGAATTCCGTGAATGCGGTCTATTTTGACCCGTCGACGATAAGCCCTAAAGCTTAAAAGGTCAACAATACCTCCATAAAAAGTAATAAAGGCTCCCGTGCCTAAGGTGGCCCCCCAATCTGCTGATAGGGTTAGTAAGCCAACTCCCATAGTAATCAAACCAATATTGGTCGGTATCGCTTGGGGCGTCAATTGCTTGTAGGTAAGTTGATACACCGAAGTATCTGCGGTGCTCGCAATCCACAGGAAGTTGGTAGGATTGGGCTCCCAAAAAACTTCGCTGAATTTGGGTACAATTATTTGCTGCACATAGGTCGAGTCACCCTCCTGGCGCGCCACTAGTTCAACCTTCTCGTCCGAACTGCGCATTCCGTGAGCGTCAAAAAGCTGAACATTTAATCGGTCGGTGGGCACCACCTTAGAAGAGGGAACAGACACCATGGGCTGCCAAAACAGCGTCGAACACGACGTCGCTCCAAAAACGATTGAAGTAAGTATTATCAGAAGTTTTTTCATGGACGCCAAGGTACAAGTCCTATCCCATTCAAATTGGCTAAAAATGCGAATCCGTGGCTACCTTCATGCGGCAAACCATACCACTATGAGATTCCTTTACCTCTCTGCCCTAGCCCTGGTCACCTCCTGCTCGCTTCAGCTTGATTCTCAGTACGGAATTCGAATCGAGCCGGCCCCTAAGGGACCTCAGGATCGCCAGATGCCGAAGGAACGACCATCCACTCCTGTAGCAGAAGCGCAAACCGAAAGCTCCGCCTGGACCTACCCAGAGGTGTCCCAAATCGCAGTCCGCGACGAAGCTTGGTCATCATTATCTGAGCAGCCCCGTGAAGCGCTTAACGAACCGGATCCTCCGCAAACCTCTCAGTCTGCGGCCCTAGCCCCGGCTGAAAATCCTGAATTCGATGCCGTCAGCGAACTAAACTCAAATCTTTCTGGCGAAGTCGATGCGCTTCCCAAAACAGAACCCAACATGCTGACTGCCTGGCTCATGTGGGGCATTCCCGTTGTACTTATGCTCGCCGGGGTCGGTTTTTTGCTCAACTTTGGCCTTCACTGGTACTACCTGGGCAAGCAGCGCCGGGCTAATTCCGCCACCTTCATTTGGGCCCTTACGCTTGCTGGTTATGTGGCTGCTGGTTTGCTTCGGTTTCTCAAACTCGGACTCCTTGCGTTACTTGTGTTATTGATCGTCTTGATTCCCTTGATGGTTATACAACTCATTCGTGCAGTCAAAGACGCCGTTTTACTTAATAAAATGGCCAGCCGTATGGCTCGGCGCACTGCACGCAAACGTGGACCCTCAATCTAGCATGAAGACCGGTACCTTGGCCCTTATCGCCCTCGTGCTTGGGGCGACCGCGTGTTCCGTTCATGTAGATACCCAGTACGGACTGCGGCTCGCGCCTCCTGAAGTACGCAACCCAAAACCGCACGACGACCCCGCCAGCAAGCATGAATTGGAGCTGGTGGCCGCTCTCCCCTCGGAGGAACACGATGAACACATCGCGACGTGGAACGGCGCCAAGCCATGTATCGCAGTCCCCGCCGAAGCACCTACCGAAGCCGTCTTGAGTCCCGTGGGCCAGGAACCGTTGACGGCAGCGCAGGACCCGGGCACGCATGGGGCGACCTTGTCCGCTAAGCAACAGCAAGGGGTAGCGACAACCAACGAACTCGAGGTGATCGAAACCCGCAGCGAGCCTTTGCCTCTGTGGGCTGAATCCTTGCTAGGAATACTGCTTGCGCTCGTCGCCTTAGGCCTTGTGGGCTTGGGAGGCCTGGCCTCCGTGCTCGCGGTAGTGAGCTTCGGTTTTGGTGACATCGCCTTCGCATGGCTCATGGTCGCTGCGGCCGTCGTCGGATTGGTCGGCGGATACCTTTTGTACCGTTTGGCCCGTCCCATGCTCCCCGAACTCAATTTTTATTGGCAATCAAACCCCATTGCGCGAATTGTACTGGGCATTCTTTCGTTGATATTGCTCTTGGTCTTTAGTCTATAGCCCGTTTTGGCGTTTTGAACTAACACGCATTTTTTCCGTTCTTTAAGCAGTGGATCCGTTTTACCCGATTGACGTATTTAGCACCGTGTGGTGGTGGGGCTGGGCCTATTTTGGTGCCTACGCGCTCTTCTTGATGCTGATGGCTCGGGCCAACGACCAGCTGCGGCTTTGGACGGAACGCATCTTGGGCTACAGCCTCATGGCCCTTTACCTCGGCGTTCACCTGCATCAGGTGGTCCACGGCGTGTGGAGTCCGTCCACCTCGCTTCCCGGCCATTTGTGCTCGATCAGCTTCTTGCTCGCGGTCATTTACCTGACCACCGGCAGCACCAAAGTCTTGCTTCCCCTTACCTTTTGGGGCATCACGGGCGGAGCGCACGCGCTCATTACCCCCGCCAGTCCGCTGGGCGATCACCCGCTCTACCTCATCGAGTTTTGGGTGCAGCATACGACCATTGTGCTGGTTCCGCTCTATGCGCTTCGAAGCGGAGCCTGGCTCATCCCCGCCCGAGCCTGGGTCAAGGCCTTCTGGGGCAATCAGTTCTTGCTTGTTCCCATTTTTGTGCTCAACCGCGTGGTCGGAGCCAACTACCAATTCCTCCTCGCGCCTCCGGCCGTAAACAACCCCCTGCTCATCGGCCCTTGGCCGTGGTACTTGGTCGGAATCGACGCCCTCATGCTCGGCCACTACTGGCTGATTCAGAAGTGGTTGGGGCAGCGAAGCTAAAGCTTCGCTGTTGCTAGTTTCTTGTTACTTGTTTTTTCTGGATTCCGAAGCCGGTACAGGTAGCGCGCCGCGAGGGCGATGTGGTGTATCAGACAGCGACCAACCGGTCGTGAAGGTGGGCGTGCTGTTCGACGACGGCAAGCTGCTGAACTTGACCATGAGCCAGGCGGAATTCTTGAACTTCGCTGGGGGCGATGGTGAGTAGCGCGCGGGATTGAACTTTTGAAATTCGGTCAGTCCCGAACGAACGGGAATGCAAACGGGTCTAAACCCCCGCCGCTACCTTTGCCGTATGACCCGTTGGACCCTTATTGTCGGACTCGCTGCAAGCCTACAGGGCGTTGGGCAGTCGATTCCGGCCGCTGATGCGAGCACCAAAGACACGCTAGCGCCTGAGGTGCGGTTGTACCCGGTATGGGTGCTTCCGCAGCCTGTGGGCCACGTGGTGCAGCAGCTCACGCTGAGCCCGGTCCAGCCGGTGCAGCACGCGCCTGAGGCGTTTGAGGCTTACTTCACGAGCTTGGACGTGCGCAGCCGGGGCATGAACGACGTGCAGTCTGATTTTTCGGTGCGCGGATCCACCGCAGACCAGGTGCACGTGGTGGTCGACGGAATTCCCTATTCGGATCCGCAAACCGGGCATCACAGCGCGACCCTTCCGGTGCCAACCGAGGCGATACAGTCGGTGTCGCTGCTGCCCAGCGGGGGCTCGTACCGCTACGGACCTTTTGCCTTTGCCGGGGTTCTCGAATTGACCACCCTCGACGCCCTAAGCAGCCGAGGCTATGCGAGCGCCTCGGCCGGAGCCTTTGGCTACACCCGCGCCGCGGGAGGCGTTCCGCTGCGCCGCACCCAGCTCTTTGCTTCGCGACTCGACGTGAGCTACGCGGCGGCCGACGGAGCGTTTACGAATTCCGACTTCGCCACCTGGCAGGCCTACCTGAAGGCCCAGCGCCAGCTGGGAACGCAGGGCGAATGGGGAATGCTCCGCGCCACCCTCGGCTACTCGGTTAAAATGTTTGGCGCGCAGGGATTTTACAGCGCGGCCTACCCTACCCAGTTTGAGCACCTGCGCTCGCTCAATGCAGCGCTGAACTACCGATTCCGCTCCCTGGAGGCCAAGGTTTTTGTGCGCCAGCTCGAGGACCGATTTGAACTCTTTCGCCAGCACCCCAACTACTTCATGCCTTATGTTCAGGGACGTTGGATTCACGTGACCGATTCGACGGTTACGCCCAGTTGGTACACCGGAGCCAACGTGCACCGCAACCGCAGCTTCGGCGGTGAAGCCATCGTTAGCGCCCGCCACGGCCAGGCGTCAAGCGGATTTGTGGGCCTCGACGCCCGCCACGACGAGGTGGCCAGCAGCCTTTTGGGCCTGCCGACGGCTGACACCCTGGTGACCAATTGGGGGCGCTATTCCCGGTTTGACGCGCGCCGCAACGCTGGACTTTTTGGCAGCCTTCACGTTGTCGGCGGCCCGCGCACCACCCTTCAAGCCGACCTGCGCCTTAACCTCAACGACCGGTACGGGTTTGACTGGCTTCCGAACCTCGGTATCGAGCACACCGTGGTTAAGCGCGGCGCCGACCGCGTCAAAGCCCTCGCCAGCGTGAACCGCAGCTTTCGCCTGCCCACGTTTACCGACCTGTACTACCAGCTGGGCGGAGCGCAAGGGTCCGCCAACCTGCAGCCCGAGTATGCGTGGAACACCGAAGCCGGGCTGGTTTGGGCCCAAAGCGGCGGAAGGGGCGCCCGCCTGACCGCCTACGAGCGGCGCGGAACCAACCTGATCGATTGGATCTACCGCAGCATCGACGGCAACCAAGTGCTTCAGGCCGACAACGTTACCGCGGTGCGCATTCGCGGACTGGAGCTCGAAGCCCACGCCCGCTTGCACGGAACCTGGTCCGCCCGCGCCCAATTCGCCGGCCACCGGGCGAGCGACGTCAACGGCCAGTCGATTTATGCCCTCGACTACCTGGCGCGCCGGGTGCAGCTTTCTTGGAATTCCGAGCTCCGCGCTTCTGGGGCCCTTTTACCGATTCAGTGCGGACTCGTGGTCGTTGGCCAAGACCGCGCCGGGAACTACGTGCTGCCCGACGGAAGCACCACGGCCTACCGCCCCTTTGCTACCGTCGACGTGCGCGCGAGCTACCGCCTTGGCGAGCTGCTGCTGTTTGCCGACGCCATGAATCTGCTCGACCAGACGGTGGTGGACTTCGGTAATGTTCCGCTGCCGGGCCGCTGGGTCAAGTTGGGGCTAAGGCTGGAGTGGGACTGATCCGTGTCAAACGCAGTCAGTTGCTTTCTCTAAATGCGCCTACCTCAAACGATAAACTACAATTTCACGTACTCGGTTGATCCCACGTACAATCGACTGCAATCAGAGAGTTTAAGAACTTGATTTTCTGGCAAATAACCCTCCGTCGTTCGCGTGTATTCAATTTGCACCTCGCCCGGATTCACAACCTTCCAAGTTCCCCAGGTGCTCATCCCCCCAAAAAGCGTGGTGCTTGAATTAAATGTTCCGTCGCCATTGAACTTCCACGCGCCAACCAGATCGGCTTCTGAAGGGTATACCCAGTCCACATCGACCAAACAATCTATAGTTCCCTCTACCGAGGACGTAGCCGGGTAGGAACTCGCGCTCCCGTCTGTGGCTGCCGATTGGGTATTGCCGGAATTGGAGCAGGAGAAAAGAACTGCTGAAACCAAGACTACTCCCCATGTCATCAACGACCTAAGCAATGGACCATTCGCTCTGTTTACAGTGAACATCCTACTGACGAGCATAAAAGTTACCGCCAATAATTTGCAGCCCGTCTGAGGAAATTCGGGCATTTGCGATCAACTGTTCATTCCCGAAGTCATCTGTTTGGTACAACGAAACATTGTCGGCAGAGCCACTCCAACTTCCGTAACTCGGTGTTCCATCTCCAACGGACGCTTGAATAGCCAAGCTTCCGCCTGCCCTTAGCACAATGGTCGATTCCATGCCCACATTATCGGTGCCGGAATACACGCCTTCAACTTGCACCATCTCCTGTTCTGTGGCCGATTCGGAATCACTCGAGTATTCCTGATCTGAATTCGAGTTGGTACTGCACGCTACAGCAAAGAATGCCGTGATCAGAAAAGCGTACGTCTTTGAGGTTCTACTAAACATAAATTGAGTAATTACATGGTTTGATGAGATTAATAATCAACAAATTACGAATTTAAATTTGTGTTCGAACGAGATATAATGTATAGGCCTAAAAACAAAAAACCCGCTGCAGTGCAGCGGGTTTCGGTCTCTTAGTGACCCTGTCAGGATTCAAACCTGAAACCTCTTGATCCGTAGTCAAGTGCTCTATTCAGTTGAGCTACAGGGCCATCTCTTAAAAGAGGCTGCAAATATACGGTGAAAAACAAAAACAGCACAATTGCCCTGTGGTTTTCTATGTCGGAATTTGCAGCGCTATGCCCGCCACCCTTGAACTAGCTTGCTTTCACCCTGACGCTGCGGCACTTGCCCAGCAGTGGGGGGTGCCGCGGATGGAATACTGCGCCGACGCGCTCGCCGGCGGAACCTCGCCCGAAGCCCACGAAGTGGACCGCGTGCGCCGTGAATTCCGGGGTGTTTTGGGCGTCATGGTTCGTCCGCGCGGCGGAAACTTTGAATATTCCGACGCCGAATTCGCCCAAATGATGCGCGAAATTCCGCGCTTGGCATCGCAAGGCGCCGAATTTGCCGTGTGGGGGGCGCTGACGGCCGACGGCGAGCTCGATCCCCGAATGGGCGATTTGGCCGAGCTGGCGGCGCTGCACCAGCTCCCGTGGGTGCTGCACCGGGCCTTTGATTCGGCACGCGATGCGTTTGAAGCGCTTCACGCGGCCCAATCCATGGGCTGCAGCCGCATTTTGACCGGACTGGGCGCCACATCGCTCGAAACCTTGCTGGCGCTAAAGGCCGAGGCCACCCTCGAACTGCTGCCCGGCGGCGGAATACGCGCCCACAACGCCGCGCGCTACCTCGAGGCGGGGTTTGACCAAATCCACTCGGCGGCGCTGCTCGACTACCGTGCGAACCCTCCACTGCCCGACCGCGCTGAAACCCTGGCCCTGCTCGAACTATGCCACCCATTTTAATTCTGTGCTGGGCACTCGGCCAGCTTGGGTTTAGCGGCCAACCGCTTTTGGTGGCCGATGCCGTCGACGGTCCGGCCTGGGTGCGCTACAAGCCCGCGGGGTCGGCGCGCTGGGATACCCTTGGATTGGTTCCGGGCCCGTTCGTCCGCATGGAATTTGAGCTTTCCTCGGGCGCTCAGGCGGGCGACAGCGTGAGCTATGCTTTTCCGGACCCCGTGGAATTTGCGGCGCATCGCCAGCGCGCGGAACCCTTGCCCTACCCGACCGACAACGATCCGCTGCGGCTGAGCCAGCACCTCCGCAAGCCCGCCGTCGAATTTGGTTGGGATTTTGCGCACCGTTTCGTGCGGACCGGAGCCCCAGCGCCCACCCTAGGCTACCCCCAGGGGCCCATGGCGCGACCGCTGATTTATGTGGAATGGGTTCCGCGCCCCGCCGGAGGCCGCGCCACGTTCGCGCCCCAGCACCGCTGGGCGCTGACCCACTCGCGGTTGGTGACCGACGACCCCGCCCGGCCCTTCTACCTTGAGGTCAACGGGCGCCCGCAGTTTCTGCTGGGCGTCAACGCGGTGGTTCCGTCAGACCCCGTGCTCGAGGAGCACCTTCGCCTGCGCCTGATCGAACTATGGCGGGCCGGCGGAAATACCGTGCGCTTTTGGGCGGGCGGAACCTATCCGTCGAAACGCCTTCTGCGCACCTGCGACAGCCTCGGGCTGATGGTCTGGCAGGACTTCGCCTTTACCGGCACCGCGTACCCCGGCGATTCGACGTTTCGCGCGTGGGTCCGCGCTGAGGCCGAGTACCAGGTGAAGCGCCTGGCCGAGCACCCCAGCGTGGTGCTTTTTTGCGGAAACAACGAAATCGACGTGGCCTGGCGCGCCTGGGGCTGGCAAAAAACCTACGGAATGTCGCCCGCCGACTCCGCCCAGCTCTGGGCCAACAACCGCTGGATTTTTGACGAACTGCTTCCGTCGGTCGTTGCCGCGCATGCGCCCGGCCGGGCCTACCTGGCCTCCTCGCCCGTGAGCAACTGGGGGCGCCCCGAGGATTTTTTGCGCGGAGACAACCACGACTGGCGCGTCTGGCACGGCGAACAGCCAACCTCGGTCCTCGCCGACCGCGTGGCTCCGCTGGTGAGCGAATGGGGCGTTCCGTCGCTGCCGGGTTCGTCGGTCCGCGCCCGCTGGACGGCCCAGCCCGCCACCTACATGCTCAGCTACAAGGGCCTCAGCCTGCTCGAGCGCTACCTGAGCGCGGAGCACGGTTGGCGCGAAGGTTCCACCGACGAGCTCGCCAAGGCCTCCCAACGCTGGCAGTCCAACGTCGTCCGCCGCACCCTTCGCGCCCAGCGACGTGCTCGCCCTTTTTGCAGCGGAACCCTCATTTGGCAACTCAACGACGTCGACGACGCCATCACGTGGAGCCTTATTGATCGCGACAACGTACCCAAAAGGGCATGGTTCACCGTTTTACGGGAGTTTCGAAAATTTTAAATCCGGATTTTTCCGAATGTCCGGGCACCCAAATCGTTCGGATTTTTCCGGATTTACTTTTTTTCACGCCAGCAAGAACGGAGCGGGAAGCACCTCCACCCCCTTTGCCGAAGCCACCGCGTAGCTGAAGCCGGGTCTCAGGGCGAATCCGCCCACTTGGCCCTTCAGATCCATGGCGATAAACCCAATTTGGGTATCGGCCCATGGCTTGCCGCGGCGCACGAACAGCTGGTGAATTTCGCGCACCGCGGCTTTGCAGGCCTGCTGCGGGCTTTTACCGGCCTTTATGGCCGCCACCACCCGAAACGAACCCACCGTGCGAACCACCTCTTCTCCGTGGCCGGTGGCCGTGGCCGCTCCGACCTCGCCATCGACGTACAGCCCCGCCCCGATGATGGGCGAATCGCCCACACGGCCGTGCATTTTAAACGCCATTCCGCTCGTGGTGCAGCAGCCGGCGAGCCGCCCCTCGGCGTCGAGGGTCAGCTGGCCAATGGTGTCGTGGTTTTCGATGTTGGGAATCGTCTTGTACTCGGCTTTTTCGAGCCACTTCTTCCATTCGGCCTCTGACTCGGGCACCAGTAAGTTTTGCAGCGGAAATCCCTGTTCGCGCGCAAACTCCGTCGCGCCGTCGCCCACGAGCATCACGTGGGGCGTGCGCTCCATAACCGCCCGAGCGAGGCTTGACACGTGCACGACCTGTTCGCAGGCCGCAACCGCTCCGATGTTGCCGAGGTGGTCCATGATGCACGCGTCGAGGGTCACGCGGCCGTCGCGGTCGGGGCGTCCGCCCAAGCCCACGCTGCGCTCGCGGGGGTCGGCCTCGCAGATTTTGACGCCGAGCTCGACCGCGTCCAGGGCGCTGGATCCCTTGCGCATGGCCTCAAGGGCCGCGCGGGTGGTGTGCTCGGCAAAGGGCCAGGTTCCGATGGACATGGCGCCAAGGGCGCCGTTACTAGCTTCTAGCTTCTGGTTGCGGGCGCCAAGAGCGCCGGCGCCTGCGGCGCCGGGCGCGATCAGGCTACCCAGGGCCCCAAGACCGAGGGTTTTGAGAAAATCACTTCGGTTCACGACGGCGAACGGGTTTGGATTCGGGAAGTAGAAAGTGCGGAGCCACGTGGAATCCGCGCGCCTTCAAGGCCCGCGATCGCTGGGTGGCGCGAATGCGAAATTCGGGAAGATCCTCGCTGCGGCGCGGCCCCGTCCACAGCACCTCGGCCAACGCGAGCTGGCGGGGCAAAATCATGTATTCGGCGTGTGCGGGGGTTAGCACGTACTCCGTCCACAGGTTGGCCTGGGCGCCGAGAATGTGCTTGGCTTCTTCGGCGCTGACTTCCGCGGGGACTGGGTTGTACAGGAACACCGACTCGACCGGATTGAATCCGCCGATGGCATGCGGCTCGCCCGCATCCTTGCTTTGGTAGTGGTCCCAGTAGCAGGGCTTGCCGGGCGTCATGATGGCGTCGTGGCCGGCTTTGGCGGCGGCGATCCCGCCTGCTTCTCCGCGCCAGCTCATCACGGTGGCGTTGGGAGCAAGTCCGCCCTCGAGGATTTCGTCCCAGCCGATGATTTGGCGTCCGCGGGCGTTGAGGTAGCCCTCGATGCGGCGAATGAAGTAGCTCTGCAGGGCGTGCTCGTCGGCTAAGCCCTCTTTGGCGAGGCGAGCCTGGCACTTAGCGCAGTCGTGCCAGCGAGTTTTGGGGCACTCGTCGCCTCCGATGTGAATGTACTCGCCCGGGAAGAGCGCCAAGACCTCGTCCAGCACACCTTCAAGAAAGCTAAAGACCGAGTCGTTGCCTGCGCAGTAGACGTCGTCGAAGACGCCCCATCCGGTGGCGACGGGCTGCTGGTTACCCGTGCAGCTGAGCTGGGGATAGGCCGCGAGGGCCGCACGGGAATGGCCCGGAAGCTCGATTTCGGGAACCACCGTGATGTGGCGGGCCGCCGCATAGGCCACGATTTCGCGCACCTCGTCTTGGGTATAAAATCCGCCGTAGCGCGTGCTGTCAAAGCGCTGGTCGCCGTAGGGTCCGATCTGAGAGGCGTTGCGCCATGCGCCGACCTCGGTGAGCCGCGGGTAGCGCTTGATTTCGATGCGCCAGCCTTGGTCCTCCGTGAGGTGCCAGTGAAAGCGGTTCATTTTGTGCTCGGCCATGAGGTCGAGGTAGCGCTTGACGAAGTTGACGCCAAAAAAGTGGCGGCAAACGTCGAGGTGCATTCCGCGGTAGGCAAAGGCGGGCTGGTCGCGCACGGTCATGGCGGGTAGCGTTTTGCTGCCGTTCTCGGCCTGAATTAGGGTTTGGATTCCATAAAAGACGGCGGCGGCGGAACCTCCGGCGACCACAATCTTGCCCTCGCTGACGCGCAGCGCGTAGGCTTCGGCCGGAATGCCTTGCTGGATTCGGAGTTCCGCCGTTACTGCCCCCGACTTGGCACTGGATTTCGTAGCGTTCCACCAGGTGCGGATTAGGTCTGCCTCGCCGTTGAGTGCCGGCGTCGCCACCACGTAGAGCTTGCCGGCCACCGCGATGGGTTCGCCCTCGATCGCCACCGATTGCGGCCGCGGAACCACCTGGATCACTTGGGCAAAGCCCAAGCAGCTAGTTGCCAGTAACCAGAAACCGACGAGCTTTCTCACGGCGTGCGGCGGTACTGCGTGACTTCGACGATGCGTCCTCCCTTCCAGGCAAAAAACTCGGCGAGGTGCTCATCAAAAAGGCGACCGTCGGCGTAGCGGCGCTGCTCGCGACCCCGAACCACGACGACGTCGTTGCCGTCGGAGTGCCCGACGTAGTCGATACTCGCGATTTTCCAGCTGACCTCGGGGGTTTCGGTCAAAAATTGGTTGAGGCCCTGGCGCGTGACCCACACGTGGCGGCCGTCGGCGGCGTGGACCAGAATGGAGTCTACCACGGCTTGTCCCACGGTGGCGGTGTCGCGCTTCACGTAGGCGTCGGTCCAACGTTCCATCGTCATGACCAATTCGTCTTCGGGCGAAGACTTGGAAACTTCTTCAATGGCGGCTTGGCTGCAGGCCGAGGCAACGATTAATGCTCCGATCCAAAAAATGTTGGTGTTATCCATGCTAAAAAGGTACATCAAAGTCCGCGGGGCTTAATCCCGCTCGTCTTCGTCGGCTTCGAGCCCGTCGAGGAAGCGCTTGAGGGCTCCGCCCGTAGTGGGCGTAAGCTGGTAAAACGGCAAACCGTCTTTAGACGGAAGGGCGCGCTTTTTGGCGTCAACCTTTGCAAGGGCGTCCATCAGCTCCCGGTCGCTCGAATAAAAGCGCATGTTCCCCTTTTTGTAGCTTAAAAAGTACTCGCTCGACGGAGCGAGGTGCAGGGTAAACTCGTCGCCTCCGCGGCGTTTGCGCAGCTCGAGGGTTCCGTCGACGAAGCGGTGCACGGGGTCTCCTGCAATGGCCCCCACGCCGATGCCGTCTTTGCTGCGGAAGGCGCGAATGTTGGCCTTCCACTCGAGCTCGACCTCATCAACGACGAGGGTTTGGCGGAATTCCTTCGGCATGCGGTCGTTTAAGCCCGATTCGTAGTAGCGCTTGAGGTCTTTGGCGTCGAGCTTGCGCCGGAGGCCCTCGGCGAGTACTTCGTTGGCGGGGTCAGCGGGTCCGCCCGAGGAGCTCGAAAGGGCCGCCTTAATGGGCTTCGAAAGCTCTTCAGGGAACAGAAACTCGAGCGTAATCGCGACTTTAGCGTTCATTCGGCCCGAGCGCAGGCGGTGCTCAATGCGCCCGTATGTCGCCATTTCGACGCGCCCCATTTTGGCGCCCAAGGTCGTTTGTCCGTATCCCGTGACCGTGCACGATTGGGTGTTCAGCTCGAGCCAGTTGTCGGGCGCCTCGGGGTCAGCGACCCGGCGCAACGTGCTGACAATGTAGGACTTGCTCAACTCGTCGTAGTAGAGCACGCCCTTGGTGCTAAAGAGCTCGACGGCCACGTTGGGGTTGTTGCGCCGCACAAAAGCCGTGTAGGGCGTCACCGAATCCTGCATCAGGTAGATTCCGTTGTAGACCTTGTGCGAGGGGCGCGCCGTGTCGGGATCGGGCAGCGTGATGAGGATGTCCATCGGGTCAATGCGCGTGCGGGTGATGATCCAGTCGGTTTCGAGGGCGGGGCATTCGGCGGTGATGCGTATGCGTCCGTCCATGTCGAGCTGCGGATTTTGCGCCTCCATGCGCACAATGCCGTAGTACCTGAAGTACGGACTCAGGTAGAAGTCATCGGAGATTCCGAGTTCACCCTGGGCGTACATCTGGTCGATGCTGTCGACGTCGACGCGGCCCATGGGAATGCGCCAAACCTTGCCGTCCTGGTCCTTGTAGCGGTAGACCGCGGTGCCGTAGAGGTCCAGTCGACCCTGAATTTTGAGTTCGGCCGAGTCCAGGTTGTGGTACGCCCCCACCCTGCTGGCCAAAATGCGGGCGTTGTGGAGCGGCTGCATGTCGGCCCGCTCCTTGATGGTCACCCGACCCGAATCGGGAACAACCCGGCTGTCGGCGATGTCGATGTGGGGCACGCCAAACGCGTCGAGCCGGCTCGGAACGAGCCAAAACTTAGCGCGTCCAGCCAAAAAGTTCAGCCCGTCTTGGCCCGGATGCGTGCTGGTCATGCGGGAATCCACCCCGCTTCCCTTGATGAGGCTGATGCTTTTCTCGAGAATGTCCCAGTCGGCCTTGTCCATTTCGGCCGTGTACTGATTGCGCGGAAAATCGAGGGTGCGGTCCCCCTGAAGCAGCGCAAACTTGCCCTTTTCGGCCGCAAAGTCCACGTCAGCCGTGGCGTTTTGAATGCTAAAGCCCCACTCGGCGTCGGGCTCGCCCTTTACGCGGAAGTTGGCGTTGCCGCTCTGCATCCACTGGGCATGAAGGCTAAGGTTGGCACCGCTAAGCTCTGCGAGGTTGAAAGCGACGGTTCCATCGAGGTTCAGCCGGTCGGGCTGGTAGGTCAGGCGTCCGCGCGCGGTGGCCGGCCGCTGGGCGTAGGTCGCAAAGTCGGCACTTTGCGAAGAAGCGTACCAGGTTTTGGCGTAGGGAAGCCACGTGCTTCGGGCGTCAGACCCGTCGACTGAGGGATGCCCCGCCCCGCGCGGAGCCCCAGCGAGCGCTTCGAGGTGAAAGGTGCCGCTCCCTTTGGTCGAATCAGGGTAAAGCTTGAATTCCTTGGAGGTGCCGTGGGCGCGGCGGTAGTCCAGGTCGCCCTCGAAGCGAAATCCCTCGAGCGAAAGCTGAACCGTTCCACGCACCTTGCCTGCGTCGGTTCCTGCTCCGGGGTAGGCCAGCCATCCCGCGTCGCCCGTCTGTTCGGTGAATCCGAGCGAGTAGTCGCGCTGCACCTTGATGTTTTGGCGGCGAACGGCAAAAATTCCCGCGCTGTGAAACGTGGACTCAAAGCCCAGGCTTTCGGTGCGGGCGTTGTTGAGCGAGTCGATGGTAAAGGCGTCGAGGTCGACATAAAAGCGCGAACGGGGGTACACTCCGCGCTCCACCTTATCGTAGTATATTTTGGCGCCTTTTCCAGATTTAAAGATGGGGTACTCGGGACTGTACAGCGTACTCGATTTGTTGTCGGGACGATCGATGTACAAATCGCCCGAAATGTCCTGCAGGGTGTTGCGCACGCGGACCAAGGGGCGCTGGCCCTGCTCGTTGAGCTCGAAAGCCGGAACGTAAAACCGCATGGAATCGACCGCCGGCATCCTGAAGCTAAACTCCTGGTAGTCAAATTGGTGCTCGCGGCCAAAAAACTCGAAACGGCCGGCGCGAATGAGACCGTCGAAGTCAAAATCGAGGCCCTCGTGGATTAATATCCGCCCCGAAGTCGGGTGAAGGCTGACCTTTTGCGAATCACTCAGCCAGATGCGGTCGACCCCAACCACTTCAAGGTCAAAGTTGAGCAGGTTGAGCTCGGCGTTCATGCCCTCGGGCACAACCGATTCAAACCGAATCACGTCGTAGTCGCGCTTTTTGCGGTGGTTTAGCACGTATTCACCTGTTTTAGGCAGGACTTCGAGGCTACGGTCTTCGGTGTGGTAGCGCACAAATCCATGCAGGTGATATTCCATCATGAGGCGCTCGCAGGGATCGACCGGCATACCCATACCGATGGCCACCTCTTTGATCGGCATGCGAGTGCGCGGCGCGGACTGGCCTACTTGGTCAAGCAGCACCAGCGGGTTTTCGTTTTCAAATCCTTGAAGGGCGGAATATCGGTTGCTGCGGTAGTACTGGTCGCTCTCGAGGGTCATTGGGGCGCCGCTGCCCATGTTGAGTCCGCCAACAAGTACCCTGGGCTCGCTGGTGGTCCAGCGCAGCTGGTCGAGGTCGACCGTAACGTTGTGGTAGCTGTCAGTAAAGGGCTTGAGCGCCAGCCCTTCGTCGGGCCGAAACACCTGGAGTTCGCGGGTGTCGGGGGCGTACTTGACTTCGACCTTAGCATGGTGCAGCGAGTCTTGGGTGCCCAAACGCAGCGCGAAGCTGCTGATTTTAGCCGAAAGCCCGTTGGGCCGAATGACGAAGCGGTCGGCCCGCAGAACGGCCGCCTCGGCCGAATCGCGCACGAAACTAAAGCTGGCTTTGGCCCCCGCCCCGCCCGAGGCAAAAAAGTTGCCGCCCACGAGCGAAAATCCGCCGCGGTAGTTCACGTCCTCAAAAAAGTTGGGGATTTCGAGGTTCGAGGCATAGGCTTCGAAGCGCGGATAAACAGCGTTTTCCGCCTGAGTGCGGGTGCCGAGTCGTTCCTCAAAGCGGCCGAGAAGGGGCACGTTGACGTAGTAGAGGCTGTGCAGCACGGCCGAATCAACCACCAGGCCCGTTTGGTGAAGGTCCAAGGTGAAGTTGCCCAGCTGGTTGTAAACTTCGCCGTATCCGTAGCCGGCGCGGTACCAATCTACCCGACCTGATTCGGCCGTCAGGGTTGCGGTGCGCGGGTCGTACCAGCCGCTCACGCTGTCGATCTGGGTGGAGTCGTTTTTGAATCGGCCCTTAAGCACGGCGCCTTCGATTCGGTAGCGGGTGAGCGGACCTTCTTCGTCGAGAACAGCGTCGCCAAACTCGAGTTCCCAGCGTAGGGGGCCCGATTCAAAGAGGCGAAACCGACGGTTGGACGAGCCAAAGCCGGCGGCCGCGCCGGCGGCCGTGTGGAGGTACTCAACTAAGGTGAGCCGGCTGCTTTTCTTAGTGAGTTCCGCGGTTTCGGCCCACCATCTCGCTTGGGCCGGGGCGCTGGCGGCTCCGTACCATGCGAGGGCGAGTTGTACCGACTCGGCCCAGGTTTCTGGCTCGACGATGCGCTTGCGCAGCATTTCGCGCGCCAGGGCCTGAAAGTCCGAACGTTGTTCCCAAGAGGGGTCGTCGTAGACGGGTTTGAGCAGCAGCAGGTCGGCGTCTGCCTTGTTTTTCCCAAGTAATTCCGTGTAGAGTTTGCTGAAGTCCTTCCAAAAATCGCCGTCGGTGGCGCCCAGGGATCGCACGGTCTGCGCGGGCAGCAACGTGCACAGCAGCAGGGCAATTAAGGTGGTGAGGCGTTTCACGGGCATTGTGCAAGCTACAGCGCAAATGCTGCGCCGATTCCCGTCGCGGCCGGAGTTATTCCACCGTTTTTTCCACAGTAAGGGCCACCCAGGCTTCGCGCTCGTGCTGAGCCGCTACGCGCAATCCAGCCTGCTCCGCTGCCGTCTTGATGGCCGGAGCGTCAGCCCGATAAAAGCCGCTGAGGTGCAGACGTCCGCCCGGGTTCAGCGCCTGAGCGTATCGGGCCATGTCAGCCAGCAGCACGTTGCGGTGGATGTTGGCGTAGATCACGTCAAAGGTTTCGCCCTCGCTAAGCTGTGCGACGTCTCCGGTGCGGACCGCAAAGCGATCCTGAAGGCCGTGAAGTACCACGAGTTCGCGGGCGTTGTCGGCAGCGTAGGCTTCGATTTCAACGCCAACACCCTCGGAGGCGCCGTGCATCAGGGCAACGATACCGAGCACGGCGGTGCCGCAGCCCATGTCGAGCACGCGGGCTCCGTCGAGTTGGGCTTCGAGTACCCGCTCGAGCATCAGGTAGGTTGTGGGGTGGTGTCCGGTTCCAAAGGCCATTTTCGGCACCATTTGCACGGCGTAGCGGTAGGCTTCAGGTTTCGCGTCGTGGTGAAAGGGCGCGTAGATAAGCAGCTCGTTTCCAATCGATAGCGGATCAAAGGAGGATTCCCAAACGGCGTTCCAATTTTGGTGGGCGATGGTCCGCGCGGTCCAAGTGATTTGGGCGCGGGTTTGGGCCATCGCAAAGTCGGCATGCCCGTGCCACTGGTCCGCCGGAAGGTAGGCCAACAGGTCGTTGCCGTCTTGTTCCACGGCCTCTACCGGCATGGACTCGAGGTCGACATAAAGCAGTTCGAGGGCCGCCGGGTCGCTCGCCGTTAAGCGGAGTTCGACGTAGTCCATTAGGCGTTCTGCAGCAGGTCGGCTAAGGCGATAAAGTCGGTCGCCGAGAGGGAGGCTCCGCCGATAAGGCCTCCGTTGACGTCGGGCTGGGCAAAGAGCTCGGCGGCGTTGCTGGGTTTGCAGGATCCGCCGTAGAGAATGGGAAGGTGGTCAGCCAGTTCACCGTAGGTCTGGCGCAGCACGCCGCGCAGGTGGGCGTGCATTTCTTGGGCTTGAGCGGCGGTGGCGGTTTCGCCGGTTCCGATGGCCCAAACGGGTTCGTAGGCGATTACGACGTTTTCGGCGAGCTCACCGTCGATGCCTTCGAGGGCGGCGCGGAGTTGGGCTTCGACGACGGCTAAGTGGTTGCCGGCTTTGCGCACGCTGAGGTCTTCGCCGACGCACACGATGGGGCGCAGTTCGTGGGCCAGGGCGGCGCGGGTTTTGGCGTTGACGTCGCGGTCGGTTTCTCCGAAGTACTGGCGGCGCTCGCTGTGGCCAACGATGACAGCGTCGGCGCCGGCGTCGGCCAGTTGGCCCATGCTGACTTCACCCGTAAAGGCTCCGGAGTCCTGGGCGTGGCCGTTTTGGGCGGCAACGGCCATTTCGGGGTAGTCAATGAGCAGGTCAATGGCTTGGGTGAGCTGAATCGCTGGCGGAGCAACGACGACGACTACGTCTCCGAGGCGCTCGGGGCTCAATTCGGTTTTCAGGGCTTCGATCAGGGTGTAGCCTTCTTCGAAGGTGGTGTTCATTTTCCAGTTGCCGGCGAGGATTTTCATAGTTTGCTCTTTAGTGAGCCAAAGGTACGGCATTGGCCAAGCTCGAGTGGGGGCGCGGAATTTGGGCGGAGTCCGCACCTGGTTCCGCAAACTAAACGACTAAATACGGGTAGTACCGACTAGACGGCCTTGACGCGCGGATCCACCACGCCGTACAGCCAATCTACCAGGGTCTGGAGGGCGACAAACACCACCGATAGACTGAGAATGGCCCCCATGACGACCGGAAAATCGCGGCCCTCAAGCGCGTCGACCATGAGCTTGCCGGCTCCGCGCCACCCGAAGACGGTTTCGACGAAGACAGCGCCAGCGAGCAAGCTGGCGAACCAGCCCGAAATGGTGGTAATCAGGGGGTTGAGGGCATTGCGCAGCACGTGGCGCCGCAGCACTTGGGCGGTGCTTAGGCCTTTGGCGTAGGCGGTCCGCACGTAGTCCAAGCTCAGGATTTCAAGGGCCGAGGAGCGCATCATTTGGGCGATTACGCCCACGGGGCGCACCGCCAGGGTCAGCGCGGGCAGTACGAGGTGGGACCATTCCCAGCGCACCGCGCGGCCGTAGTCGTCGAGCTCGCGAAGGCTTCCGGTCAGCGGGAGGCCGGTCCAGTCGTGGAGCAGGTAGGCAAAAATCCAGGCGATGAGGATGGCCGAAAAGAACGAGGGTGTTGCCATGCCCACGGTGCTGAGCACGGTAATGGCACGGTCCGCCCTCGAGCCCGCGCGCAGAGCCGAAAAAAGTCCGAGCGGAACGCCAACGAGCACCGCCGCCCCGAGCGAAACGACGGCCAGCAAGGCGGTGTTTGGAAGGGTTTGGCCTATGAGCTCCGCGACGGGAACGCCCCGTTGCTGATAGGAAGTCTGCAGGTCGGGCCAGTGAAGGCCCCAGGCGCCGTCGACTGGGCGAATCGGCGAAAGTCCGCCCAGGTAACGCAGGTACTGCTCGCCGAGGGGCTGATCCAGCCCGTAGGCAGCGCGCACCGCCGCAAGGGCCTCCGGGTCTTCGACCTGGCCCAGCATCATGCGGGCCGGGTCGCCGCCGACCGCGTGAAACAAGAAAAAAACAAGGGTCGCCACGCCCCAAACGACGAGCAGGGACCGGCCGAGCCGCCTCATTCGGCCGCGGGGAAGTCGTTGAAGTGGTAGTGGGCTTGAACGACGCCTTGGCGCAGGTGCGTTACTCCGGGGTTGGAGCGCACGATGGTTTTAAGGGCCGTTCCGTCGCCGTTGGACCAGGGAAACGTGGTACCGGTCCGGGCCACCAGGGCGGCTACGGCCTCGGGTCCGCTCGAGGTGAGTCCGACCACGGGAATGCCAGCGTCGTGAAGCTTCTGAACCTCACGGCACAAGCGCTCGAGCTGAGCCATGTCGGCACGCTCAAAATCATAGGCAACGAGCCAGTAGCTCTCGGGGTAGGCCAACCAGATGTCGGTTTGGTCCACGCCCCCTGGGGCGATGCGAAAGTCGTGCACGGGCGGCTCGTAGCCCTCGGCGACCTTGACGGTGCGCGTGGCCTCGGCGTCCATGACCCATTCGGGCTTTTCCCACCACTTTTGGTCGACGTAGTCGGTTCCGCTCACCTCCATGACCTCGTCGCCCTTGCGTAGCGTGTACACCACGTCGTACTGGGGCGGAGTAAGGCCGAGCTCCTCAGCTGGCGCCATAGCCTTGGCGATGTCGGTTCCGGGTTTGTAGGCGCGGAAGTCCCAGACTGGCAAGTGGTTGTACACCCAGTTGGTGAAAAACGCCATGGCAAAGACGGCAAGGCCCATCACCCCGCGGGCCCAAAAGCGGCTCATGATGGGCTTCACGTTGCGCAGTCCGAGGGCGAAGTATAGGGCGATCAGCACGCTGAGCACTACGTCTTTGGTAAAGCTCTCCCAAGGCGTGAGCGGAATCGCGTCTCCGAAGCATCCGCAGTCCGTAACCTTGTTGAAGTAGGCGCTGTAGAACGTTAGAAACGTAAAAAATGCCATGAGGCCGGCCATGCTCCAAAACGTGAAGGCGCGCAGGTACCCCAGCAGCATTAGCAGGCCGAGCACCACCTCAAACGTCACGAGAAAGATTGCCAACGGCAACGCGAGCGGCTGCAAAAACGGCAAGTTGAAGACGTCAGCCCCAAAGTACTCGTCGAGTTTGTAGCTGAAGCCGATGGGGTCGTTCATCTTAATGACCCCTGAAAAAATAAAGAGTCCGCCGAGGAGGAGGCGAATTAGCGATTGGGCAAGGTTACGCACGTTCATGCGCCCAAGGTACAAAGCCGAACTATTCGCTGCGACGCTCGAGTTCCTTTTTGAGCAGCTGCATTTTGGCCGAAATCAGCATGTAGGTCGTAGCCATCGTGGTCAAAAAGGCGATGCTCAGGGCAATGAGTTCCATAGGTCGATTGGGTTTACCGAAGTAACCGATGGAGGCCCCGAATGGTTCAGGCCTCGTGCATCAAAATCAACGCAAACACGGCGTAGTTCACCATGTCCATGTAGTTGGCGTCCACGCCCTCCGACACGAGGGTTGCCCCCGAATGGTCTTCAATCTGCTTAACGCGAAGCACTTTTTGAAGAATTAGGTCGGTTAGCGACGTGATGCGCATATCGCGCCAAGCCTCGCCGTAGTCGTGGTTCTTAGCCTCCATGAGCTCATAAATCTTGGTAGCCTGGGCGTCGAAGGCCGCCAGCGCGTCGTCGGGGCTTAGATCGGGCTCGCTGGCGATTCCGTGCTCGAGCTGAATCAGGGCCATGATCGCGTAGTTCACGATTCCGATAAACTCGCCCTCTTGGCTGTCGGCCACTTTTTGCACGCCGGCATCTTGAATCGTGCGGAGGCGGTTTGCCTTAATGAACAGCTGGTCGGTCAGCGACGGCAGTCGGAGGATGCGCCATGCGGCACCGTAGTCGTGGAGCTTCTTGCCGTAGAGCTCGCGGCAGCGCGCGATTTCGGCAGCGTATTGGGATGCAGTGTGGGCCATACTTTTACAGGGTGAAAAGTACGGCCGTTTGCCCATTTACGCTGAACCTTCGCGGCAGGCTTTTTAGCGCGGACCGCCCGCAGGTTATGGGCATCCTCAACGCGACGCCCGATTCCTACTACGCTCCGAGCCGTGCTCAGGGCTTGGACCGGCTTGAGGCTCAGGCCGAACAGCTCCTCGCAGAAGGCGCCGACTGGCTCGACCTGGGCGGCTGTTCAACCCGCCCGGGGGCGGAATGGCCGTCGCTCGACGACGAATGGAACCGCATTGACGGCGCGTTTGAGCGCCTGCGCGCCCGGTTTGGCCCTGACCTGCCCCTGTCGGTCGACACGTTTCGCAGCGAGGTGGCGCGCCGGGCCCTCGACCAGGGCGCCGACCTTGTAAATGACATTTCGGGCGGAATCCTCGACCCCGCCATCTGGTCCGTCGCGGCTGAAGCTCGGGCGCCCTACATCCTCACCCACTACCCTGCCTCGAGCGGCGAGCTTCTGGGGCCCGAAAACGCCTCGTTGGTCACCGTGCGCGAACTGAGTGCGCGCCTTATCGCCGCCCGCGAAGCCGGGCTCAACGACGTCATCCTCGACCCCGGAATCGGCTTTGGCAAAACCCCCGAGGGCAACCTGCGCCTGCTGCGCGACCTCGCCCTGTTCCGGGAGTTCCCCCACCCCCTACTCGTTGGCGTATCGCGCAAGTCGCTGATCACGCGCAGCCTGGGCATCACGGCGGACGACGCGCTGCCCGCCACCTCGGCGTTGCACGCCTGGGCCCTCGAGCGCGGAGCCCAAATTCTTCGGGTACACGACCCTCGCGAAGCCCGTCAGGTCATCCAGCTAGCGAACCAGCTGTTCGCGTAGTTCCACCGCCCGTTTTTGCTGGTCCAGCTGCACCCAAGGCCGCACCCGATAGCGGTAGTAGCGGACGCCCCTAGACTTGAAGTAATTTGTTAATTTAACATTCCATATAAATTCATTTTCAATTAAATAACGGCTTCCAAAAATTTCTGCCGTGTCGGCGCGGACCTGGACGCAGGCCAGCCCGCGACCGACCGCGACCCAGCGCTGCTCGCGCAGCGAATCGGGTCCGCTCCGCGCTAAAATGAGCACCGTCAGCGCCAAGCACCAGGCGACCCTAAGGGTGTTCTGCGTGCGCAACCCCCAAAGGCCAAAGGCCGAGAGCAGCGACAGCAGCACCCACGACGCAGCAGGCAGAAACCGATCGGACCACACCCAGCGGGGATCGGCCGCCAAGGCCTCTAGGGCAGCCAGCGCGGGCTCGGGGTCGGGAACGGGAATTCCGGCCAGCGCAGCCAAGCTGTAGGGGTAGACGAGCATGAGCGGCGGAACCAGCAGCGCGTTGCTCAGCAAGAACGCCAGCGGTACAGTATGGAACGCGTTCAGCGACAGCGCGGTAGTGGCCCACTGCGCCGCCAACGACGTGCGGAGCCCTCCAATTAGCGCGGCCCACCGCGGCGTGGGCGTTCCGGGTTGGCGCGGCGGACTGGCTACGATGAGGCCGAGGACGGCGGCCGACGATAGCTTAAAGCTCAGCATTTGGGCGTACTCCGGCGCCCAGGCGAGCAGCACAATCTGGGCCCAGGCGAAGGCGTCGAGGGCCCGCATTCCGCGCCCAAAGGCGATCAGGGCCCATCCGGTGGCGGTGATCATTGCCGCGGAACGCACCGCACTGGGCGCAAAGCCAACGACGGCCACGAAGGCCCAGACCGCGGCAATTCCAGCCGCCATCGCCCACCCCCTGAGCCGGCGCGGCAGGTAGCGCGCAACGGCCGCCACACCCACCCAGAGGAGGCCCAAGTGAAATCCCGATACCGAAAGGACGTGGATGAGTCCGAGGGCCTGGTAGGCGTGCATGCTGGCCTCTGGGAGGTCGTCGAGGTCTCCGATCCACATGGCCAAGGCAAGGCCCCGGGCCGCGGGCCCCCAGTCGAGGCTGCGAATCCGCGCCCGGCCCCAGCCGGCGGCGCGGAGCCACCAAGGTTCCGGTCGGGGCACGCGGCCAAGGCGCGCGGCGACGCGCGCACGGGCGAGGATGCCGCGCGGCGCTGCCGCGCGCGCGGCATCAAACGCCCACGGGGCCAGCGCCGTGTCCAGCGGAAAAAGTTCGAGCCGAAGGCGGTAGGCATAACCAAGCGAAACCGAATCGTAGCAGCGCAGCCGAAGCCCCGACGAATCGCAGAGCAGCTGCGGTCCATCGGCCCAAAACCAGCCCTCGGCGCGCCGCGGCACGTCGAGCAAGGCAACCTGCGGGGTGGTCCGAAGGCTGGCCACGACGAGCACCCAACCGAACCGAAGGACCCGTGCACGCGCCGACGTACGGGGAAGTCCGCGCCGAAACGCCCATTCCGAAACACAGGCCGAAAGGCCCAGAAGCAGCAGGCCGACCGCGGCCCAAACCGCTCGGTAGCTGCCCGGAACGTCCAAGGCGCCCAGCCACATTCCCAAAAACGCAAAAACAGCCACCCGCGCAAGGTCTGCACGCGAGCCCCCGCAAGCATTTATAACCGGCTAAACCTAAAAGGACTCGAGCCGTGCGCCCGGGTAGTAATGCTCCAAAATCGCCTTAAAGCCATAGCCCAGCTGGGACATGCGCCAGGCTCCCTCTTGCGAAAGTCCGATTCCGTGCCCGTAACCTCGGCCGTGGACCACGACTTCTGCGCCATCGGGCTCCGTCGAAAACCACGATGAACGCAGCCCGAACTTCTCGCGCACGCTTCGAAACCGGAGCTTTTTGCCGTTCCATTCTAAAAATTCGCGGCGGTGGGGCTGATCAATGCGGAGCATGGCTTCGCGCAGTTCAGCGTCTGAGGCCGAAACGCCCCAAGTACGGGCGAAGTAGCCGACCCATTCGCTAGCCGAAATCCGCTTGGTCCACGTGGTTTGCGGGCAGTCAAGGCTAAAGCTGTCGGGCTTGTTCACCAAATGCGGACTGGCCTTAAAGTACCAGGCCGCCGGCATCAGTTCCCCTCCCGAATTGGCGTGAAAAAGCGTCTCCACGTAGGCATTGGTGTCTGCGCGGAGCAGCACCAGCCCTTCGGTACTGTAGGCTGCCTCAATCAAGTCAAAGCGCCGAGCGGAATCCATGGGCCATCCGTGGTACACCTGCGACCGCACGTCGTCCGAAACCTGGTAGCCCTCAAGGGCAAACTTGCGCTGGTTGGCCGCCCACCAGGTGCGCGCAACGGTCGCCTGGGCCCTCCACAGTTCGCGCCCGAGGTACTTTCCCAGTTCCGCATTGATGACCCCGGCTACGTAATCTTCGAGCGGAACCTGATTTATTACGAGCAGTTCGGTCGTTCCGAGCGGAACAAAAACCAGCGTCCCCGGGTAGGCGCGGCGGATGCCCAGCGGGCCTTCGGTCGATATGGGCCGGGGGGCCGTCACCCAAATGCTGTCAGCTCTTTGCCAGGTTCCGTCGGCATTGCCTTGAAGGGCTCCCGCGCTGCGCCGCACGTGGAGGTTGCTCGATTCGACCGTGTCTGGGGCCTCGCCTCGGCGAAACCAGATGCTGGTCAGGGCGACACCGCCGAGCTTGAATTCGTACACGTCGCGCACCGAATGAAGGCGCACCCGAACGTTGGGCATTCCACCCGCCCGAGGCTGAACGGCGGACTGGGCCGTGAACCACGCCAGGGCGACGAAGAGGAACACCAAACCCCTCATAGCTGGAGCAGGTAGGTTGCGGCGCGCTGCATCGCACCTGATTCACCGAGCTGGGCGCGGAATTCTGCAAGAGCCTCGAGCTGCGCCTGGCGGTCGGGGCCCTCTCGGCGCACGCGGTTGAGGTCGTCGGCGAGCTGCGCGGCTGTACAGGCCGACTGAAGCCGCTCGGCTACCGCCTCGCGACCCAGCACCAGGTTGACCAGCGAAACGTGGGGCACGCGCACACAGCGCTTTGCGAGTGCAAAGCTCAACGCATCCAGTCGGTAGGCCACGACCATTGGCACCCCTAAAATTCCGAGCTCCAGGGTGGCCGTTCCGCTGGCGACGAGGGCGACCCGGGCTCCGTGGGCGTGCGCCATTCCTTCGGCGATGGATCCGCGGGGTTCCGCATTAAGAATCTGGCGAAGCTGCGCGCGGTAGGCGACTTCGGTCCACGAACTCGGACGAATCCAGAGCGGCTCCAGGCCCAAAAGGGCGGCCGTTTCAGCAAAAATGGGCGCCAAACGACGCAGCTCTGAGGTACGCGAGCCGGGCGCAAGCACCAGCAAGCCTTCGCGAGGGCTCCGCACCGATTGGCCGAACCGGTCCAGCGCAGGATGGCCGAAGTAGGGCGCGTTCACGCCGCGGTCCGCCAAAAATTGAGGCTCAAAGGGCAGCAGCGGAAGCACCGCGTCGAACGCCGTCTTCAGGATGCGCACGCGGTTCTCCTTCCAGGCCCACACGCTGGGCGCCACCAACTGAACCACTCGGCGACTTGAGCGCCAGGGTTGCGTGCGCATCCACTGAGCCATGCGCAGGTTAAATCCCGGGTAATCAATGAGCACCACCAAATCCCAAGGCTCCGCCAGCACTTCTTTGGCCGCCCTGAGGTTGCGAAGCACGGCGCCCGCATTGACCACAACGTCTTTGAGCCCCATGTAGGCCAGGTGCTCGAGCCCGCGGCGCACGGGTTTGCCGAGGGCCTTTGAAAGATCCGGTCCGCCCCAAGCATCCAAATGAAGGTCAGGCCGCTGAGTCTTTAAGGCGCGGACCAGCTCTGCCCCCAGCACGTCGCCCGAAGGTTCACCGGCGAGAATAAAAATGCGTTTTACAGCCATTCCCACCTCCAATAGATCGCAGCAGCCAAGTACACGACGCTAATTACTACGATGTTGAACGCCATTCGGTAGCGTTTGAGTGCGATGGCTAGGGTCAGGTAGATGCCTTCAAGCACGACCGAAATACCGAGTACCCGGTTCAGCAGGTAGGCCCAAAGGTCGCTGTCGAGCTCAGCGACCGGCGGCAGTGCGGGGTAGGTCGCCAGCAAGTAGGACCAGGCGAACCACGGCGTACCGGCGGCCACAGCCATGCCCATGTAGGCTTCAAGGCGATCACGACGAGGTCCGGGACTCATCGCTGATCGAGGCGGCGGTGGAGGTTCGACAGGGCGTGGTGGGCCGTTAGGTCAAACTGCGTCGGAACCACACTGACAAATCCACGGTCCAGCGCCCAGATGTCGGTGTCCTCGGCTTCGTCGGGGTTGTAGTAGTCACCGCGCATCCAGTAGTAGGGCTTGCCGTAGGGATCGATCCGCTCTTCGAAGGCCTCCTTCCAGAACCCAAGCGCCTGGCGCGCCACCCGCACCCCGGCGAACGGGGCCTTGTCCGCATTGGGGAAGTTCACATTGAGGCAAACGCCCTCGGGGAGCCCGTGGGTCAGCGCATCCTGGGCAATCTGCTTGAGATAGGGCTCGACCGGGCGAAAGTCCGCGTCCCATTTATAGTCCAAAAGGCTGAAACCAATGCTGGGCACGCCCTGCATGGCGCCTTCGACGGCGGCGGACATGGTACCGCTGTAAATCACGTTCACGCTGGCGTTGCTGCCGTGGTTCACGCCGCTGACAATAAGGTCGGGCTTGCGGTCCTTGAGCACCTCGTGCACCGCCAACTTGACGCAGTCCACGGGGGTTCCGCTGCACGCGTACTCGGTTTGCGGACCCGCATCGATGCTCATCGGCTTCAGCCGCAGCGAATCGTGGAGGGTAATCGCGTGGCCCATTCCGCTTTGCGGGCGATCCGGAGCGACCACCACCACCTCCCCTAACTGGTTCATAGCGTGGATCAAGGTGCGGATTCCCGGCGCCGTAATGCCGTCGTCGTTGGTGACTAGAATGAGGGGTGCAGACATGAGCGCAAATTAGGTTGGGCACGGCTTGCGGCGGTAGGCATAAGATTTGTACTTTTCCACCCACTTATCGACCAAACCGCTATGATTATTATTCTCATCGTTTTCATGATTTTGGGCTTCGCCGTGCAGGCACGCCTTAAAAACCGCTTCAAGAAGTATTCCGAAAGCTACCTCTCGAGCGGACTCACCGGTGCCGAAGTGGCCCGACGCATGCTCGACTTTTATGGACTGCAAAGCGTACAAATTGTCAGTGTTCCGGGCAGATTGACCGACCACTACAATCCGGCCGACAAAACGGTCAATTTGTCACCAGAGGTGTACGAGGGGCGAAACGTTTCGGCAGCCGCCGTCGCCGCCCACGAGTGCGGACACGCCGTACAGCACGCCACCGCCTACGCGTGGCTAACGATGCGCAGCAAAATGGTTCCGGTGGTCAACATCAGCGGCCAAATCATGAACGTCATCTTCTTGTTCTCCATTTTTGGAATGAGCATGCTCGGACTTGGTTTTGACCAAGCCCTCGTGGTGCTGATTGCGGCTCAAGCAGTGCTTGCCGCGTTTGCTGTGGTCACGTTGCCCGTAGAGTACGACGCCTCGCGCCGTGCCTTGGTATGGCTTCAGGGGGCCGGAATCACCGACGCCAGCAACCACCACCAAGCCGAAGACGCCCTGAAGTGGGCCGCCCGAACCTACTTGGTGGCTGCCGCAGCCGCTGTCACCCAGCTCCTGTACTACATTATGCTGTACATGAGCCGCCGCGACAGGTAATGCTGCTTCGCCCATTCCTTACTTCGGACGCCGAATCTATTTTGACGATTTATGGGCCCGTGGTGGCGGAGTCTACGGCGACGTTCGAGACCGAAGTTCCGGCGCTTAACGACTTTACCGAACGCCTGGCGCGCATCGCCGGGCGTTTTCCGTTTTGGGTAGCCGTAGACCCTGACGGCTCGGTCCTAGGCTATGCCTACGGAACCACCCACCGCGAGCGCATCGCCTACCAGTGGGCCGTCGAAACGAGCGTGTATGTTGCCCCCCGCGCCCACCGCCAAGGCGTCGGCCGCGCACTTTATTCTACCCTCCTCCCTTCCCTCGCTGAGCGCGGATTTGTCTGGGCCTATGGCGTCATCACGCTTCCCAACGACGCGAGCGTCGCCCTGCACGCCGCCTGCGGATACGAGTCCTTTGCCACCTACACCGCGGCAGGTCAAAAGTTTGGCCAATGGTGCGACGTGCACTGGATGTGCTATGCGCTTAACGCCGCGCGGCCGGGAATGGCGGAACCGCGGTTCCGTGGGCTTTAATTACGCAAAAATCTTGCCCGGATTCAAAATATTCTTGGGGTCAAGCAAGGATTTAATTCCGCGCTGAAGGTCGAGCGCCGCAGGCGCGAAGGCCAGGTCCATGAAGCCCTTTTGCACCAGGCCGATGCCGTGTTCGCCCGAAATGGTTCCGCCCATGGCGCGCACCTCGGTGAAGAGCTGGCGAATGCCCTGCTGCAGGCGGTCGCCGTGCCAGTCCGCGTCGCTCATGCCGCCTTTGACGATGTTAACGTGCAGGTTTCCGTCGCCCGCGTGGCCGTAGCACACGGATTCAAACCCGTACTCGCTGCCGATGCGCTTGACGGCGCGCAGCAGGTCGGGCAGCTTGGCCCGCGGAACCACCGTGTCTTCTTCTTTGTAGATGCTGTGCTTTTTGACAGCCTCGCCCACGCGGCGGCGGAGCTTCCACAGGGCGTCGCGTTCTGCTAGGGTCTGGGCAAAGAGCACCTCGAGGGCGCCCGCCTCTTCGGCCACGGCGGCCAGCTGCTCGGCCTCGCGGAGCACGGCTTCTTCGTCGGTTCCGTCAACTTCCATGAGCAGGTGTGCTTCGATGCCCGGTCCGGTCGGAATCGACACACCGTCAACAAACCGCAGGGTCCAGTCGATGGCGTCGCGCTCCATAAATTCGAGGCCGCTAGGGGTGATTCCGGCCTGAAAAATGCGCGCCACCGCCGCGCAGGCAACCTCAGCTGAGGCAAACGGCGCGAGCATGGTGAAGTGGTGGCGGGGGTACGGAATCAGGCGAACCACAATTTTGGTGATCACGCCTAGGGTGCCCTCTGAGCCGACCATGAGCTGGGTCAAGTTGTATCCGGTGCTGTTTTTGAGGGTGTTGGCTCCGGTCCAAACAACCTCACCGGTAGGTAAAACGACCTCGAGGTTGAGGATGTAGGCTGAGGTAACGCCGTACTTGACGGCTTTGGGTCCGCCAGCGTTGTAGGCGACGTTGCCGCCCATCGTGCTGCTACCCCACGACGAAGGGTCAGGCGGATAAAACAACCCCTGCGCCCGGCAGGCCTCGTGAAAAACTTGGTTGACCACGCCCGGCTCCACGACCGCCTGAAAATTAGCGGTATCAATGTCAAGAATGCGGTTAAAGCGCTCCATGCTCAGCGAAATTCCGCCTTCAGCGGGAATCGCTCCTCCGCTTAAGCCCGTGCGGGCCGCGGCAGGTGTTACCGGAATCTCGTGCTCGTTGGCCCAGCGAAGCACCGCGGCCACTTCTTCGGGCGTACCGGGGCGCAACACCACACCGGGCAGCACCCGCAAATCCTCTGTTTCGTCGTGCGAAAACGCTTCGAGGCGGTCGGCCTCCACTGAAACGTGTTCTTCGCCCAGCAGGGCGCGCAAGGCTTCGACTGATTTTCGCGTAACTTGGGCCATCTTCACCGTAATCGTTAAGATCCAAATGTACCGCAGTATTTGCTTGGCCGCCGCGCTCGCCGCCGGCTCTCTGGCCTCCTGGGCCCAACGCCCCGTTGAACTTTCTGATTTGTACGAGTCCCGAGTCTTTAACGCACGCGGAATCCAAGGCTTCCGCTCCCTCGAAGACGGCGCGCACTTTAGCCGCCAAACCGCTCAAGGCATTGAGCGATTCAGCTTTGCTACCGGTACCGCAGTGGACGTAATGGTTTCTAAGGAAGATCTAAAGGTTAACGGAGCCCCGCTGAACTTCAGCAGCTACGAATTCGCCCCCGGTGAACGCTACGTCATTTTCGAAACCGACATCGAGCCCATTTACCGCCACTCCTACACGGCCAACGTGTACGTATGGGATCGCCAAGGCAAAAAACTGACCCCGGTGTTCGGCAAGCCCATTCAAAACCCCGTGCTGTCGCCCGACGGAACCCAGCTCGCCTTTGTTTTTGAGCGCAACATCTACGTGCAAAACCTGGCCACGGCGGCCGTGAAGCAGGTTACCACAGACGGTGCCGACAACGCCATCTTGAACGGCGCCCCCGACTGGGTGTACGAAGAAGAGTTTGGCTTCCACGTGGCCTTGGCGTGGAGCCCAGACAGCAAGTCCCTCGCCTACTTGCGCTTTGACGAGCGTGCGGTTCCGACGTTTAGCATGGACGTGTACGGAACCGAAACCTACCCAAAGCCGTACGTTTTTAAGTACCCCAAAGCGGGCGAAGTAAATTCGGTGGTCAGCCTGCACGTGTGGAACGGGTCCGCCACGGTGACCGCCAGCGAAGGCCTTAGGTACGAGTACATTCCGCGCATGGCATGGAGCCCCAAAGGCGAGTTGTTTTTTGCGACGCTCAACCGCCACCAAGATTCCATGCAGGTGATGACCTTCACGGCCGGCAAGGCTCCGCGCCGTTTTTTGCTCGAAACCGACGCCGCCTACGTGGAATCGGAGCGCGAATTCAGCTTTTTAGCCGACGGACGCTTGGTTTGGGCCAGCGAGCGCAGCGGCTTCACGCACTACTACCTCTATTCTGCCGACGGCAGCAAGGTGAGTCCGCTCACCCGCGGCGCTTTTGACGTAACCGCGTGGTACGGCGTCGACGAAAAGCGCGCTGAGGCCTACTACCAAGCCGCCAGCCGCAGTGCCAGCCAGCGCGAAGTGTTCCGCATCAAGCTCAACGGAGGCAACCCCACCGCCCTCGCCGCCAAGGCCGCGTGGAACGACGCCGAGTTTTCAACGTCCTTCGATTACTATGTGCTGACCGCTCAAGACGGCAACAGCCCTACGACCTATGCGTTGATGGACCGCGCCGGCAAGCAGGTGCGCATGCTCGAGGACAACGCCAAGCTCCGCGACGACATGAAGTCGTTTGCCCTGTCGCCCAAAACGTTTTTTACACTTGAGGCCGCCAACGGCCAAAAGCTGCCGGCTTGGGAAATTCGACCAGTGAATTTTGACGCCAGCAAAAAGTACCCCGTTCTCATGTTTGTGTACGGCGGACCCGGCAGCCAGCAAGTCACGCAGCGCTGGGGCGGACGCGACTACTTCTGGTACCAAATGTTGGCCGCCAAGGGCTACTGGATCGTCTGCGTCGACAACCGCGGAACCGGAGCGCTCGGACGCGACTTTAAAAAGGTGACCTACCTGCAGCTCGGCAAGTACGAGGTCGAAGACCAAATTGCTGCGGCCCAATCGCTGGCCAAGCACCCCAACGTCGACGCCAGCCGCATTGGTATTTGGGGTTGGTCCTACGGCGGATTCATGTCGTCGAACTGCCTGCTTCAGGGCGCCGACGTGTTTAAGGCGGCCATTGCCGTCGCTCCGGTGACCAACTGGCGCTTTTACGACAACATCTACACCGAGCGCTACATGCGCACGCCGGCCGAGAATTCGACGAACTACGACGTGAATTCGCCCCTAGCCCACGCCGCCAAGCTTAAGGGTAAGCTGCTGTTAGTTCACGGTTCCGCTGACGACAACGTGCACGTGCAAAATGCCATGCGCCTCGCCGAAGAACTCATTCAGGCCAACAAGCAGTTTGACTACATGGTCTACCCTGACAAGAACCACGGCATTTTTGGTGGTGCCACGCGCTACCAACTCTACACAAAGATGACCAACTTCATCCTTGAGAACCTCTAACGGCTATTGGCTAACCGCTGCTGGCGCTTAACTTTCACCTCCAACGCAAACACTTAACACCCTAACTATGTCTTCAACGGCTTCAACCGAAAAAATGGCGCACCCCCGCGGGCTCTACACCCTCTTCTTCACGGAGATGTGGGAGCGCTTCAGCTACTACGGAATGCGCGCCCTGCTGGTGCTTTACCTCACGACGGAATACGCCCGCGGCGGATTTGGAATGGACCGCGCCTCGGCCCTCGAGATTTATGGCATTTTCACCGGGTTGGTGTACTTGACGCCCATCATCGGCGGAGCCCTTGCCGACCGCATTCTCGGCCAGCGCCGCGCCATTTACATTGGCGGATTCCTCATGGCGTTCGGGCAGTTTGCCCTCGCGGGTTCGCATGCGTTTGCGGCCGACGAAGCGATGCGCCAGTGGATGTTCCACATGGGCCTTGGCTTGCTCATTATTGGTAACGGATTTTTCAAGCCCAATATTTCGACGATCGTGGGTGCGCTTTACACCGACAACGATCCGCGCAAAGACTCGGCCTTCACCATATTTTACATGGGCATCAACCTGGGCGCCTTCCTATCTCCCGTCATTTGCGGAACCCTTGGCGAGCAAGTCGGCTGGATGTGGGGCTTCGGTAGCGCCGGCATCGGAATGCTTTTAGCCACCGTGTGGCTGTACGTCGAAGAGCCCAAGCTCGAGGGGCGCGGAATGCCTCCCGGCCGCGAAGGCGTGCGCCTGGCCGCTTCGGACTTTGGCACCATTGCCGCCTATGTGGCCGGCGGAATCGCCACCGTTTACGGCTTCTTAGCCCTCCAGGCCGCCATTAGCGACGACGCCATGTCGCTCGCCCTCAAAGTGGTGGGCGTGGCCGCCGTGGCCGGAATCGCCTACATCATTTACAACGGAACGAGCGGCAACGAGCAGTGGAGCCGTGTAAGTGCCATCCTGATTTTCATGATCGCCAACATCTTCTTTTGGAGCGGATTTGAGCAGGCCGGCGGAACCTTCAACCTCTTCGCCGCCGAAGAAACCAACCGCGTGGTGTTTGGCTATGAAATCGCCGCTTCGCTCTTTCAAAGCGTCAACGCTTTAGCCATCTTCATTTTTGCCCCCATGTTTGCCTCGCTTTGGGTCAACCTCGCCGCGCGCAACATGAATCCCTCTACCCCTGCCAAGTTTGGTCTTGGACTGACCTTGCTCGCAGTTGGCTTCATTGTAATGTCATTTGCCAGCTTTGCCGCCGAAGGCGAAGGCCTGATCAGCCCGCTCTGGCTGATCGGCGTGTACGTGCTGCACACGTTTGGCGAGCTGTGCATTTCTCCCATCGGACTCTCTATGGTGACCAAGCTCGCTCCGCCCAAAATCGTGAGCGTCATGATGGGACTTTGGTTCGCGTCGATGGCCTTGGCCAACTACCTCGCGGGCATCATGGAAAGCCTTCTGCACTCGATTGCGCCTGATATGAACCTTTTTGTGTTCCTCACCCTTTCGTCGGCGGTGGGTGCGGTGCTGCTCTTTGCCCTGACCCCGCTGCTTCGCAAGCTGATGCGCGGAATTCACTAAGCGTTGCGGCATTCAACGCAAATGGCCCCAATTTGGGGCCTTTTTTTATGCGGTTGGGTTCCTAGTTTGGCTAGAAGTAGACGATGTCGTACCCCTTGAGCGTGAGGGTCTGGTACTTTTTCTCGTCAAACATGTACAAGCGTGAAGGACGCTTGGCGCGGGCACTTGAACGCACTGAATTGCCCGTTTCGAGGAGCAGCTGGCTCTTAAGGACTTTGCGTCGAAAGTTCCGCTTGTCAAACTTCTTGCCAAGCGCACACTCATAAAGCCGCTGGATTTCGTTCAGCGTGAATTCGCGCGGAAGCAGCGTAAAGCCCACCGGGCGGCGCTTCACGCGGCGCTTAAAGCGTTCGCGGGCGTATGCCATAACGTCATCGTGGTCGTAGGCCATCGACGGAACCTTAGAAACCGGAATCCACTTAAATCCCTTGGCCTCAAGGTCACTTTTGAGTTCGTCGGTGAGGCGCACCAAGGCGTAGTAGGCGATGTTGACAACGCGCCCCGAGGGGTTGCGGTAGGGGTTGGCAAAGGAATTTAGCTGTTCCAGGGGCCAATCGTCGCGCTGGGTGAGCTCGCGCAGGAGCTGCTTAACTACGTTTTCTGGAGCTTGGTCGGGCTTGATGATGGCCGACGGCAAGATGCGGGCACCGCTAAAGGGCTCACCGTTCTTGGTAGCAATCAGCGTCAGGAGTTCGTCGCCGCTAAATCCAAATACGACGACCGACGAGGCTAAGGCCACGTTGAAGTCAGAAGGTAGAAAGTCGATTTTCATGGTAAAAGGCCAAAGCTAGACCTTCGCAATCAATAAGTGTACCACAATACACAAATTTAACCGTCGGGTGACACCGGGGTAAAAAAAGCAAGCGCGGCTCCCGAAGAAACCGCGCTCAGCAGGTGCACTCGGTGGGAATGCGTTACCCTGCACGTCCCGTAGGACGGCTTTTGCTCGATGTACTCGCCAGAAGCCTGACTCTGGCGCACCCAGCTTTGGAACATGTAACCCAAGCTCTTTCCCTCCGTCGAGGAATGCCTGACCTCTTTTTCAAGGTCTCGTGGGTCCACATCCCCCTCGATCAGACCGCGCGTGCGGCGGTTCGCGGCTTCCTCCGCGCGGAGCATCGCAGACTGAGCTGCAGCTCCGTGATCGAGCACCTGAATGACCCCGAAGAGTCCCCGCCGAGAGGCGGTTTCAGGTGGCCGAGAGGCATTACCTCTCACGAACCATCCTTAGTGTTTCCGACCGTCGTCGGACCAAGGAGACCCGGTGAAGTAGCAGAATCTGGGTCCCAAGCAAGGTCCCCAAGTTAACTAGCGTTTTACCGCTTAACTACTTCAGCGCGAACAACTTAACCAAAGCCCAAGTTATTCAACATCTCGGTACCTAAACACCGTTTTGCCTTTTGCGCTTTATGAAAGTAGAAAAAAAATCGAACGTGGAACAACCCGTTGAAAACTTCTACAAACAAATAAATAATCGGTATATAAATTTGAATATCAAGTATTTAAATATAAGTGTTTTCACAGACAATAGGTCACAAAAAATCCCCTTAACCGAAGCTAAGGGGATTTTGTCGGGATGACAGGACTTGAACCTGCGACCACACGCCCCCCAGACGTGTACTCTACCACCTGAGCTACATCCCGAATAGGGCGGCAAATATACGTTACATGAGTCAGTAAAATGGGACGAAGGTTCCGCAGCCTTGGCGAGTCGACGCGTACATTTGAAGCATGGAACAACACAATGTCGTGATTATCGGATCCGGACCTGCCGGATACACTGCAGCCATTTATGCTGCACGCGCTGACCTCAAGCCCATTATGTATGTAGGGCTTCAACCTGGCGGCCAACTCACTACCACCACCGAGGTGGACAACTTCCCCGGTTATCCGCAAGGAGTCGACGGAAACGCAATGATGGAGGACCTCAAGAACCAAGCGGAACGCTTTGGAACAGACGTTCGCTGGGGCATGATCACCTCGGTTGAATTCTCGGACACGCCAGGCGGATTACATACGCTAACCGTAGATGAAGCAACCAAAATCCAAGCGCAATCGGTGATTATCGCGACGGGCGCCACGGCAAAGTACCTGGGCCTTCCGAGCGAAGAAAAATTCATGGGACATGGCGTGAGCGCATGTGCGGTGTGCGACGGGTTCTTTTACAAAGGCCAAAATGTGGTGATTGTCGGCGGCGGAGACACGGCCGCCGAAGAAGCATCGTACCTAGCCAAGCTCTGTCCTAAAGTCACGATGCTCGTGCGCAAAGGAGAGCTCCGCGCCTCAAAAGCGATGCAAAACCGCATTTTGAGTACGCCCAACATCGACGTTCGCTGGCATACTGAGACGGTTGAATTGCTCGGAGAACACGGGGTTGAAGGCGTCAAGGTGCGCAACCTACAAACGGGTTCCGAAGACGTGATCGAGGCCACCGGTTTTTTTGTCGCCATTGGCCACAAGCCCAACTCCGACATCTTCAAGGGCCAACTTGATATGGACGAGGTGGGCTACCTGCAGGTTCAGGCCGGCAGCACCAAAACCCGTAAACCTGGCGTTTTTGCTGCGGGCGACGTGGCTGACAAGGTGTACCGCCAGGCAATCTCGGCCGCGGGAACGGGCTGCATGGCCGCGCTCGACGCCGAGCGGTTCTTGGCGGAGTTCCATTAATTCCGGACCGACAAAAAGAAAGCCGACCCGCAGGGGTCGGCTTTTTTGTTTGCAGCAGTCTGCAGCCTAGCCACCGGAGCGGTGGTACGCAGAGGCGATTACATGCGCTTGCGGCCTCCGGGCTTGCCGGCACCGCCGCCAAAACCGGGCTTGCCCCCGCCAAACCGCTTAGCGCCCCCGCCGAAGCTGGGTTTGCCGCCAAAGCCGGGCTTTCCGCCCGTGCTCAAGCGAGGCTTGCGTGCCGGGAATGAGGTATCGCTTGCGCCGCGGTTGAAGGCGTCGGCACGGTCGTCGTTGCCACGCGCCCAGTCGGGCGTCTCTTGACGCTGAATCCAGGCTCCACCGCGAGGCTTGTCGCCTTGGTAGCCACCTGCGCCACCCTGGTTGCTGCGGTCGCCGCCTTGGTAGCCGCCACGGTCGTTGCCGCCTCGGTAGCCTCCGCCACCGCCAAAGCCACGATCTCCACGGTCGCGGAATCCACCGCCACCGCCTTGGTAGCCGCTGCGGTCGTTGCCGCCGCGGTATCCGCCACCGCCGCCTTGGTAACCGCCCCGGTCGCCGCCTCCGCGGTATCCACCACCGCCGCCTTGGTAGCCGCCGCGGTCGTTGCCGCCGCGGTCGCCGTAGCGGCCCTGGGGACGTCCGCCGCCGAAGCGGTCGTTGCGGGGTCCGCGCTCGCGCTCAAAACGGCCTACTTGATCTTCAACGGCCTCGAGTTCCACCGAAACGCCCTTGATTTCGGCACCATTGAGGGCCATTTGGACGTCGTCAATTCGGGTCAGGGGCACATTGAAGTAGCTCTGCTCGGGTCCGCAATTGACGCCTTGAACCTCGCCCTCGCCGAGGCGGGCGGTTTCGCGCAAGAAGTCCTTGAGCGCGAACCAGGTAAAGCCATGGGTTTCGCCCACGTTGATGGAAAAGCGCTGTTCCTGTGGCGCGTCCATGCCGCGCTGGCGCTTGGTTCCGCGCTCTTCGTAGCCTTCGCCGCGCTCCTTGCGCTCTTTTTGGGCGCGGACCGACGGAATTTCAGCCTGCTCGTTCACGTAGTGCTGCACGAGTTCGTGGAGCTCTGCCGCAAAAAAGCGCTCGATCAGCTCGCGCGAGGTCATGTGCTCGAACTGGGGCATAACGGCCTCAACCAACGGCTTAATTACTTCGGGCGCTTCGGGATGCGACGCAAATTCTTCGGCGAAGTGGTTCACTTGGCGGGCCAATACCTCGTCGCGCGTGGGCAGCTGGCTCTGAATCATCTCGCGCTGAATCATCTTTTGAATGAAGGCGATCTTGCGGCGCTCCATCGGATTGATGAGGGCCCAGCTTTCGCCGGACTTTCCGGCACGGCCGGTGCGGCCGCTGCGGTGGTTGTAGCTTTCGGTGTCGTTCGGGAACCCAAAGTGAATGACATGCGAAAGGTCCTGAACGTCAATTCCGCGCGCCGCGACGTCGGTACAAACCAGCAACTTCACGCGCTTGTGGCGGAACGACTGCATCACCAAATCGCGCTGCTGCTGGCTCAGGTCGCCGTGCAGGGCTGAGGCCGTGTAGCCTTCAGCTACGAGGCGCTCGGCCAGCTCTTGGGTTTCGATCTTGGTGCGGCAGAAAATCATGCCATAGAGTCCGGGTGCGCTGTCGAGCAGGCGGCGGAGTCCGCTGTAGCGGTGCTCCTTGGGCACCACAAACACCTTGTGGGTAACGGTCGTGGTACCTGAGTTGCGCTGACCGATTTGCACGCGGACCGGCTCGTTCATGAGCGTCTTGGTCATGGCGTCAATGGGCTTAGGCAGCGTAGCGCTAAAGCACCAAATGTTGCGGCCCTCGGGGGCTTGCTGCAGGACTTCTTGCACGTCGTCCCAAAATCCCATGTTCAGCATTTCGTCGGCCTCGTCGAGCACGATGTACTCAAGGTCATCAAAAAGCACCTGGCCTTGGCGGTTCAAGTCGAGCAAGCGACCGGGGGTGGCCATCAAAATGTCTACGCCCTTTTTCATGGCCGTAATCTGGGTGCGCATCGCAGCTCCGCCGTAGACGGCAAGCATGCGGAGGCCGGTTTCGGCAGCGTACTTCTCCATTTCGGTCGAAATCTGCACGCAGAGTTCGCGGGTCGGAGCCAGGATTAAGGCCTTCGGACGATTTTTTGCTGACGGCTGGCCGTCTTCGAGCAGCATGTGCAGCAGCGGAAGACCAAAGGCAGCCGTTTTTCCGGTTCCGGTTTGCGCGAGCGCAACCATGTCAGTTTGGCCATTGGCCCCTAAAAGCAAGGGTATTGTTTCGGATTGTACAGGCGTAGCCTGTTCGAAACCAAGCGCTTGAATCGCCTGGAGTAGTTCGGCGCGAAGGCCGAGTTCAGTAAAAGTAGACATCGCGAAGATGAGTTTAAGCCCTTATAAAATGGCCCCAACCCGCGGAGCCTTCGGTCGTAGAAAAGCATATCGTCCTGTAAGCCGGATTCTGTTCGCGCCTTGCGGCGCGCCCTTGCCATTGATCTGGGCAATTGGTCACCCAACTGCTCTATCTGCCTACCCGCTGGCTCAGACGAGCCGTCTTCAAGCGCCAGCCTACATGGCATTTCATCCCGCGAGGTTTACCAAGCCATCAAAATTGCTTTTGACGCTGGTGGG
>Ga0194115_10000067_pt1 | contig 154657 bp, 198 predicted proteins | sample TA2MahsurfametaG_3_FD_148656 | JGI IMG/M metagenome (GOLD analysis project Ga0194115, IMG submission 148656) | Freshwater microbial communities from Lake Tanganyika, Tanzania - TA2015002 Mahale S4 surface | ecosystem: Environmental > Aquatic > Freshwater > Lake | place: Tanzania: Lake... | reverse complement strand
AATGATACTACACATGTTTATGGGGATTATAATTGCACTTTATTTAAAAACTCAATACCTTCATCAAGATTGTCTTACTATGATGGAACTGACACTTTAACGATTGTTAATATTACTTCTTAAAAAATTAACTTACTTAGTTGATAAGAGTAATTTTTACTCCTATATTTATTTACGAAGGTAAATGCCGACCTTATTCGGTAGCTAATACACCAAAAGTAAATAAGTATGATATCACAAGAAGAAATTAAATCTTTCCTAGAGGGAGGTGACCCAGAAGAATTTATAGTTGCGATAGAATTTGATTACGCATCGAACTGTATTTACAAAATCAAAGAAATTCCCGATAAAGGTAAAGAAATTAGAAAAGACACTTTCACACCATTCGCTTGGGTTGGGGATTTAAGAAACCTAAATTTTTATCAATCATCTAAAGGACTTCAAAAAGAGGCCATGACAAAGTATGGTATTATGATTGAAAAATTGGAAACGGGTAAAAATGAAAGATTGGAGCAAGGTCTCAATTTTATGGTTAAGTCTCTTAAAGGGTATCGAGAATTAATACAATTTTTTAGAGATGGTGGAGTTGACCCTTGGGGTGAAAGAACCAAAGATAAAATCTTAATTCTGCCACCTGTAGAACAATATCTAATACAAAAAGAAAAACGATTATTTAAAGGTTACGAAGAATACAATGATATTACAAGATTTGGATTCGACTTGGAGACGACCGCATTAGAACCAAAAGACGGTCGTATATTCATGATTGGGATGAAAACCAATAAAGGTTTTAAAAAAGTTATCGAATGCTCAAATGAAGATGAAGAACGAAGAGGGTTGGTTGAATTTTTTAGAACGATTAACGAACTTAAACCAAGTATTATCGGTGGGTATAACTCATTTAACTTTGACTGGTATTGGATATTTGAGAGATGTAAGGCGTTAAATTTAGATGTTAAAAAAATATGTAGGACTTTAAATCCTGATATTAATATCAAACAAAGTGAGAATCTATTAAAGTTGGCTAACGAGGTTGAGAGGTATAACCAAGTTGGTATGTGGGGTTATAATATTATCGATATCTTACATTCAGTAAGAAGAGCGCAAGCAATAAATTCAAGTATCAAATCCGCAGGTTTGAAATATATTACTCAGTATATTGATGCTGAGGCTCCTGACCGTATCTATATTGACCATGACAAAATCGGACCTATGTACACACAAAAAAATGAGTATTGGTTAAATATTGAGAATGGTAAATATAAAAGGGTTGGGGATAGTGAAAAGGTTGATGAAATTTGCTCACGAAGAACTGACATATACATAAAAACAACAGGGGACGACATAGTTGAGCGTTATCTTGACGATGACTTAGAAGAAACTTTATTAGTTGATGAAGAATTTAATCAAGGAACCTTTTTGTTGTCATCATTAGTACCAACAACTTATGAAAGAGTATCTACAATGGGTACCGCAACATTATGGAAGATGTTGATGTTGGCGTGGTCTTATAAGTACAAATTAGCAATTCCTAAAAAACAAGATAAAACAGAATTTGTAGGAGGATTATCAAGGTTATTAAAAGTGGGGTATTCAAGGAACGTATTAAAACTTGACTACTCTTCCCTATATCCGTCAATACAATTGGTACATGACGTTTTTCCTGAATGTGATATTTTAGGAGGTATGAAAGGAATGTTATCTTATTTCCGTAATTCTCGTATCATGTATAAAAACTTAGCTTCCGAATGGTACGATAAAGACAAAAAAAAATCAGTATCATATGACCGTAAACAGTTACCGATTAAAATCTTTATTAACTCGATGTTCGGGGCATTATCCGCTCCACAAGTATATGCTTGGGGTGACATGTATATGGGTGAACAAATTACTTGTACGGGTAGACAGTATTTAAGACAGATGATTAGGTTCTTTATGAAAAAAGGTTATACCCCTCTTGTAATGGACACGGACGGTGTTAACTTCTCTAAACCTGATGGATGGGAAAATCATAGATATGTTGGTAAAGGTCTTAATTGGAAAGTTAAAGAAGGTAAAGAATATGTTGGGGATGATGCTGACGTTGCAGAATTTAATGATACTTTTATGAGGGGTGAAATGGCTTTAGATACTGATGGTACTTGGCCCTCATGTATAAATCTCGCTCGTAAAAATTATGCCGTTATGGAATCTAGCGGTAAAATTAAACTTACAGGTAATACAATTAAATCTAAAAAACTACCATTGTATATTGAGGATTTTTTAGATAAAGGTGTAAAACAATTACTTGAGGGTAAAGGTCAGGAATTTGTTGAGTGGTATTATGAATACCTATCCAAGATTTATAATAAAGAAATCCCATTAATGAAAATTGCTCAGAGAGCTAAAGTGAAATTATCGTTAGATGATTATAAAAAACGGTCAACACAAAAAACCAAATCAGGTGGTGCTATGAGTATGATGGCTCATATGGAACTAGCGTTAAAGAATAAACTGAACGTTAGTTTAGGTGATGTAATTTATTATGTTAATAATGGAACCAAAGCATCCCAAGGGGATGTTCAGAAAGTTGCAAAACTTAAAAGAGGGTGGAGTGATGAACAATTACAATATTATTTTTCAGAACATGGGAAATATCCTGAAGATTCTGTAACATCGATGGTTCAGATTAATTGTTATATGTTAGACCCATCGGAGATTGAGAGTAATCCTGATATGAGGGGTGAATATAATATCGATAGAGCGATTGCGACTTTTAACAAACGTATCGAACCTTTATTGGTTGTATTTAAAGAAGAAATTAGAGATGGGTTATTGGTGTCAAAACCTGATGATAGAAGTTTCTTTACTAAAGACCAATGTGAGTTAATAAATGGAGTACCTTTTGAGGAAAAAGACCAAGATAGATTACATGAAGATGTATTAGATATTAGTGAACCTGAATTACGGTATTGGGAAAAACGAGGGTTAGACCCTAACTATATTTATGATTTGGCGGAAGAAGGGTGGGAAAAGAAGTTAATCTAACTTAATTCCATCCGATGAGGTTATATACCAATAACCATTTAAAAAAATTAATTCTATACATGCTCGATTATTAATTAGTATTTCATCATAATATTCGTCAATACTACCTTGTTTGGATTTAATAATAGTATCGGTAAGTGATTTTATTTTAATTTCACTTGTGGTTTCACCATCTAAAATTAATACGCAAAAATCAACTCCTTTAACAACTATAAATTCTTCACCTTTGGTTGTATAGTTTGGTACCGAAATAGTTTTTTTTAATTCAGTAATAACCATCGGTTCAAAATGTATATGTCGGTCACTAATTTTTTTTCTTACTAATGTTGATTTTTGTCCTATCATAAAATTATATTACGTATATTTGTCTTGGCATCGCGGTAAATTTCTTTTGTTTGTTTAGATTTTCCGCTAATAACGCTTCTCTTTCCATAACTTTTTCAGGTCTTAATCTTGTAAGTCGACCTTCCGCACCTACTAATTCCTCAATCAATTTTGTTTTTTCATCTTTACCTTCAGTCGCTAATGATTGATAGTCCATAGTTAATTCACTATCAGGTGTTTTTATATTACCACTAAATTTACCTCTAACTTTAGACAAGGCTTCTTTAGCCGACGCAAAGAAATATCTACGAACCCAAATTTGTGCGGGGTTATTTAAATCCACCCAAGAAATTTTATCAAACGGAACATCTGACGGTAACTTAATAATATCAGGATTATCTTTAAGACACTTATCCCTATCTGAAGTGCCAACATCATAATACCAATACCATACCTGACCTTTCCTTAAAGACCCGCTACCAAAATCAAATTTACCCCCAGGAACATTCATTAAATGAATCGCCTTTTTACCTTCGGGTAATGCGGTAATTCGATAAGTTAAATCACCACCAATAATTCTTCTTTGTATGTTTATTTGTTGCATTCTAAGTAACATATCAAAAGCTGGCATCATAAAGTAACTTCCTCCCATATTCCCCATTTGGGCGAATCCTCCCTGACCTCCGATACCTCCACCACCTAAAGTACCAAAAGACCATGGGTCAAATAAAAGGTTGTTCATTGGGGTCGGGGTAAACCATAATAATTCATTAATTTCTCTACCCGCTGGTATTTCATATATTTGTTTACCTCTTTCGAGATTAAAAAAATCTTTTTTAAGTACATAATCACCACCCGCTTGCAAACCAACAATTTTAGAATATGCGTAAGTATATCTTTCTTCATAATCTAAACTTTTTGTAATAAAAGCCCTTGATAATGACTGAGTATCAAGATTAAGATTATATAACGAAGTCCATTGAGATTCGATTAACCAATCTTGAACATATTGAGAATAATCCTCAATAGATAATTCTAAAATTGAATCTAGTTGTTCATCTTCTAACTCAACCGACCTAAGAGGTGCTCCTAATGTATGTCTCAATTTAGTATATAGTTGAGTTCTTTCTGGTTCTGCGATAATTGACATGTTGACTTTTTATTATAAATATCAACTTACTTCATAAATTAAATTCTCAATCGGGAAGGTATAGTTACCCTCAACTATTTTAGAATCTTTATTATTAAAAATTAATATACCTTTTTTAGGATTTGCGAATATAATCCAATCAGTATCATATTTCTTAACTTGTCCTGTATTAAAAACTGTTATATTCCCGTTATCGGTTTTTATATAACTAAAAGGTTTAATTTGTGAAGTTTTGGTTTCTCCATTGACGTTTACTTTACAATCAACACCCCCAATCATGTCTTCTTGACTACCTAAACCACCAATCCTTTCGATATTTTCCTCACCAAATTTCTTTTCAAGAACTTCTACAGTATAATCTTCCCTCTTATCACCTAAGTCATGTGTCAATCCTAAAGTCGACATTAAATTTTTGAACGTTCCTGAATTTTGATTAAATATTCTTGATTTATAATCATTTAAAAATCTTACAAATTTTTTAGTTTCACTTATTTGGACGTATGGTGGTTGACCTATAATTTTTATTTCAGGTTTATTCATTGATTTTAAAACTTTATTAACATCAGTTAATAAAATACAAAAACAATTATAATTGGTGTTAAGTTTATTAATCACTGACCTACCACTCCCTTCTAAATCATATATACCTGACATCTCACCTTCTTTGTACCCATTTTGACCATAATAATTATCGGGAAATACGTCTTTTAAAATTGAGTCAATGGCATACCGATAGGTTGTTTTAACTTTAGGATTAATGTTAAATACAAATCTGATAGCATCGTTCATCTCTTTACTACATTTCTCAGAAACACCTTCTTTTATTATTTGTCTAAACCCTACCGATTCATTTAATTTTGATGTCGATTTAGAATTAAATAACTTATTTACAAACTCCCAATTTACAGATTTCCAAAAGTTTTTAATATATTCATCTCTTTTATTTCTATATTTTAAATAATAAGCGTGTTCCCATAAATCAAGACCTAAAATAGGAAATCCTCCGTCTTGTACGACATTCATTAATGGATTATCTTGGTTTGGTGTTGATATAATTTTTAAAGTGTTTTTATTATTTAGAACTAACCAAACCCATCCTGAACCAAATCTTTCTTTCGCTATTTCTTCAAATTTAGATTGGAATTTTTTATACGAACCAAAGTCTTTATTAATCCGATTCAAAACATCTCCAAAAGGTTTTTGAGTTTTAGGTGATAACATTTTCCAAAACAATGCGTGATTAAATGCACCACCAGCGTTATTTCTAATTGTTTTATCAAATTTACTGATAGTTTTAATAATTTCCTCTAACTCTAAATCACCTCCTTTTTTCTTGGACAATGCTTTATTAAGTTTGTCTACATAACCCTTATAATGTTTATTATAATGGTATGACATGGTTTCGGAATCAATAAATTGTTTTAGTGCGGAGTAAGAATAAGGTAACTTCTCAATACCTATTTTTTTCATTTCAAACAAAAAGAACTTTTCATTTTCCTTTTGTTCTTGTAAGATTAACGATTTATTTAAAATCTTAATCTTATTTTCAAATTTTTTCATATGGCTATTAATAATATATCTATAAATAAGCCAATATTTTGATTTATCTCAAACTGTTAATTCTATTCATCATTTCCTCAACAACATCGGCCTTATCCAAATTGTCCCCCATGACGGTTTCAAAAATATTTTTCTTATTTGCTAAGATATCATAAATAATCCCCTCAATAGTATTCTCAAATATTGGATAATAAACGGATACATTTGATTTTTGACCGTATCTATAAGCCCTATCTTCGGCTTGTGAGTGGTCAGATGGAACAAATGATAAGTCGTTCATAATAACCGCCTCACCCGCAGTTAAGGTTAACCCAACTCCTGCGGCTTTTAAGTTCCCAACAAAAACTTTTATTTTTTCGTTCTCTTGGAATTGGTCGACCGCATATTGTCTTTGTGGTTTACTTGTACTACCGTCTAATCTAACCGCTTGTTTTCCAAAATGGTCGGCAATTTTATTTAATGTGTCGGTGAAATTTGTAAAAATTATTACCTTTTTATCTTGGTCTAAAATATTTTGAGCTAATTCTATAGTATTTTTTATTTTCTCTTCAGCAATTACTTGTCTGACTTTCATAAGTTTAGAAAATTGAACAGTTAGTGAATTAGATTCTTCTTTTTTATTATCATACCAATCATAATATTCCCCCATTAAACCTTCGTAATGTTTTGATTTTAATCTTAAGTAAACAGGTGTAATGATTTTATCAGGTAAATCTAAGACCTCAGTCTTTAATCTCCTCAAAACTTGTCTTGAGGTTCTATCTCTTAATTCTTCTAAATTAGATGCTCCCGTAACGTTCCAAACTTTACGATTACCTGCTTTAAACTGATACCCTTGACAATATCTGATTGCGTAAGCCATCCAATTCTGAGCTACAGGACTTTCAATTAAATTTAATAAGTTAAAATAATTCATCGGTCTTGAGGTCATAGGTGTACCAGTAAGTAACCATAATCTTTCCGCCCTTTTACTAAAACTATTCACTAATTTGGTTCGTTGTGCCTGACCATTTTGGATGTAATGGGCTTCGTCAATTATAACCAAATCGGGATTAAATTGGTAAATCAAAGTGTTTTCTTTTTCTTTACCTGTATCATAAAAATTTCTAAGAATATCGTAATTAACAATTACAAAATCATGTTCTAAAGAGAAATTTTTACTTTCCGCAATATAAACTGACCTATCAGTATAATTTGCAATCTCTCGTTGCCAATTTATTTTTAATGATGCGGGACATACAATTAGTATTCGTTTAGCTTTAGTCTCTAAAGCGGCAACTATTGTTGCGGTTGTTTTACCTAAACCCATATCATCCGCTAAGATAAATCTTTTTGAACCCGCAAGTTTTTCGACTGCAGGAATTTGGTGTGATAATAGAGGTCTATGAGAATATTTAGAATAATCAATCTCTACTTTTTCTACTTTATGAGTTTTCATTATCGCTCCTTTTGGTAACCAAAAATCGTGCAAAGATTCCGTTTCAAATACCTTACCCCAAATATGATATGATTTTTCTTTTTCAGTTAATAATTTCTCAACCCAAACTTGTTCAGGTATTGTGGTATAAAGTTTTTCATCAGCAATTTTTTTCGCAAAATACGGGTCCAACTCAACCCATTTTTTTGCCACTTTGGGTTGTGTCTCATGAAAATTTATAATGTAATCCGATTGGGAACGGGTGGGGTAAAACTTTTTATTATTTTCTTTTTTATGTTTTAAATTTAATATAAAATTATTACTCCCTAAGTAGTTACCAAGAATTTCTAAAGCCCTCATCTCAATTAATGATGAGGTGTTACCTGTTATTACTTTATCTATTGACATTATATATCTATAAAAATAATAATTATTTAGATATTTATCAATGATGAATAATAAAGTCCCAATAACAAGAGTAGGAAAATTTTTTGGTTCCGATGATTATAACTTAGATTTATCTATAGGTGAAGAATGGTTATATGGTGACATGAATTTTACTTTAGTATTATACAGAATTGATAGAATCAAAACTAAAACTGATGATGTATACGGAGAATCTTTAAAAGACGGGATTAAATTTTTACCTCCTGTCGAATTTAAAGGTTATGTTCAAATAATGGCCCCTGAAAATAAAAATATTGGAACTTCTAAAGTTAACCAATTTGAGCCAGGTAATATAAAGGTTTCAGTTTATACTAAACACTTGGAGGAACTTGGTGTAGACATAAGTCATGGTGATTACCTTGGTTATTATGAAACTGAAGATAGAGTTAGATACTATGTTGTTAACAATGATGGTAGGGTAATTTCAGATAATAAACATAATTACGCGGGATACAAACCGTACTATAGAACTATTATGGGTTCTGCAGTAACCGATAATGAATTTAGAGGATTATGAAAATAGTACTAACAGAAACTCAAATATTAAAATTACTTGAAAGAGTTAATTCAGGTAAGGTTACTTGTGATAAATGTGGTCATAACAATTCTGAAGAAGATTATATCGGTAAAAACGTAATGGTTTATTATAATTTACACAAACATACATTTTCTGTTACATATAAATCTAAAGTTATTTTACACGCCGATTACGTTAAACTTAAAGATGTTGAGTTTAGAGTTCGAGGAGGTGGTAAAGAAAAAGTTAGAAATGAAAAAAGAAAAAATGTTCATGCTTTTGTAATTGGTAAATTAGAAGATTATTGTGAGTTTCCTTGTAATAAAATACCCGATGAAAAATCGGATAAAGTAATTACATACGACCCATACAAATACGATTCGTTTGTTTATAAAAATAGTAAAGAACCTGTATATAAAGCGAAAGAGGTCGATATGATTAATCATAAAAATAAAATTTTTGTAATTAATGAAATCAAATCGAAAATAATTAAAGAATCTGAAGAAGAACAACCAACAAAATACACATATTTGACAATGGGTCTTTTTGAAAAGTTCAACACCAAAAGGTATTATTTTAATAAGATAGTTCCCGTTGTTGATGGCTCACCAATACCTAACAAAATTAAGATGTATGGTAGCGATGGTGATTTTGAATTTAATAAAGAAGATATTACTATAAATCAAGATGAGGGGGTTGCCTTTATTAGTAAATCAACTATGGATAGTTTAAATCCTAATTTTAGTATGACTAATCATTCTAAATTATCCTCTTCAATTGGGATTACTCCGTCAAACGTAAGACAGTCTTTAGAAATGGCCTTTCCTGATAATTGGAATAAAGGAGATAGTTTATATACTCCAGGTTTAAGAGGTGTGTACACTATAGGTGAAAAAATGGGGAACTCTGAAGAGGATTGGTCAATTATGAATTATTTTGATACTAAAGATGAAATACATAGTTTAATTTACTTAAAATATTTTGACGATATAAAATCAGGAAAAAATATTAACGATATCATCGAATGGATGTCCGATTTATTTAAAAATGAAGAATACACACAAATGTTAGTTGATAGACAATGGAGCTCCATAAAAAATGGTTTAGAATTGGAAAAAATGTCTGTTAATAACTTTTTAGACAAGGTTGGGTCTTCTAATATCATTTATTATCCTCATGGTTCTAAGATGGATAGGTGGTTAGGTGTTGACGTTACAATTGATGGTGTTAATTACCAAATTAAACCATTAAAGGGGTTTATTGTTAACGATGGTCTTTACAGTGTTAGTACTTATGGTATGAGAGATTACACAACAAAAAAATCTGTAGATAAAATTGCGTTCTCAAGTAAATCAAAAACATTAATATTTGATAACAAAGATTATACAGTGATTAGTAAAACAAGAGTTGTTTTTAAAGAAGAACCGTTAATAATAGAATAAGATGCCGTTACCAAAGAAAATAAAAAAATATATTCCATTAACAGAGTCTAAAACTTTGTTACCTAGAAGACAAGAATTATTAGATAAAATTAATAAGGACGGTACCTATTTACCTAAATCAATTTTACATGCCGATTTAGATAAAGGATTTTTAGAATTTGTTAAAGAAGAATTAAAGTGTGTTGTTGAGGGAACTACCATACCAATGGTCGATATAATAATCACAACACAAAATTGGTCTCAGTTTGTTGAAACTTGGGATTTTCAAAATATAGATAAAAATGCCGAACCTCCATTTCTGACAGTAATAAGAGTTCCTGAAGTTAAATTTGGGACCAATCCTGCGGTTCTATACAACATTCCTAATAGAAGACAATATTTTTATGCTCAAGTACCAACTTGGGACGGTCAAAGAGCAGGTATGGACATTTATAAGATACCCCAACCTGTTCCTGTGGATATAACTTATCAAGTTAAGATAGTTTGTAATAGAATGAGGGAACTTAATAGATTCAATCAGATTGTGATAGAAAAATTTGCATCAAAACAAGCGTACCAAGTTATTAAAGGTCACTACATTCCTATTGTCATGGGTAATATTTCTGACGAATCTGTTATGGACATTGAGAAAAGAAAATATTATATACAAACTTACGAATTTACAATGTTAGGTTTTTTAATTGATGAGGATGAATTTGAAATTTCTCCAGCAGTAACTAGATTACTACAGGTTGTTGAGGTTGATACTAAAACATCAAGAAGGCAAGTGAAGATGAATTCTAATATTGAAAAGGAACCTAATGAAGTTTTATTTGTTATCGGTAATGATACTATATCACAAGTTTTTGATTATGTTGCCGATATTAAAATAGTTGGTTCTGAAAATATCAGTGAATATGATGTGTTTATAAACAACAATTATTATGGTACTGATATTACGGATATACAAATCAATACCAATGATATTCTTAAATTTGTTATTAATAAAACCAATGTTAATTCAGAATCTAAAATATTCATATACGGAATCTTAATTTAATTCTCTCCGTAAATATCTTTCTTTTCTTTACATTTTTCAGTAATCATCTTTTCTAAGAAACGATACATTTTAATACCGTGTTTTTCACAATACTTTTTTAATAGGTCGTGAACCTCGGTTGATATCTTTAAATTCTTTATCTTTTTAACCTCTTTAGACATAGTAGAAAAAAGGCAGAATTTATTCTACCCAATTTATAAATAGTTGCAAGAAAGTAAAGTATTTTGGTTTTTTAGTGAATATTTATCAATAAAATAAATTAACAAGCTAAATTAAAAAAATAATGGCATCTAACAACAAAGTATTCGTATCTCCTGGAGTGTATACATCTGAGGTTGATTTAAGTTTCGTAGCCCAAAGTGTTGGGGTTACAACGTTAGGTATCGTTGGTGAGACTTTAAAAGGTCCAGCATTCGAACCAATCTTTATTAGAAACTTTGATGAATTCACTACATTTTTTGGAGGAGTATCCCCTGAAAAATTCATTAATACACAAATACCTAAATATGAGGGGGCTTATATTGCAAAATCATATTTACAACAATCTAACCAATTGTTTGTAACGAGAGTTTTAGGTTTATCAGGTTATGATGCGGGTCCTTCATGGACTATATCAACAAAGGCAAATGTTGACCCATCAACTGTAGGGTTTTATTGTGAAGACCCTGTTATTGAGAATTGTGAACCTAAATGTAATGATTACTTAACAATTGACTACTCAATTGATTTCACAGGTTGTACTAATAGTGTGGACAGTATTAAATTTATCAACCCATCACAAATACCTGATGAAATTGCTGAAAAGATGAATTTACCCTATGAAAAATTTGATGGTAGTACGTCAACAATATATGGTGATATGACAAGTCAAATTATTGATATCTTAACTGATAATACATTAGAAACATCTTCAATATATTATTACGGAGCGATTTCAGGTGAAACTTATGATACATTATCACCAGTGTTTACCGCAGAAACTAATGTTTTTGGTGTTGACAATGTTAGTTCTTCATTAATAAATTTTTCAGCGTCAGTTAACGACCCTTGGTATTATGCAACTTTTGATAATATAGGTAATGCACTTTATAGTGGTTATTCGTTTTGGAGTATTGTTACTGATTTGGCATTAATTCCTGTAACGACCACTACAACATTAACACCTTCAACAACTACTACAACTACTAACCCTTGTGTTACACCAATCCCAACATCAACTACTACAACAACAACTGCTAAACCTGTTAATTGTTATACAGGTAAGTTAATTGGTAGATTGTATATCTATTCAGGTACTGCATACACTGACTATGATGATTTAGTAATTGCAACATTACGTTCTAGAGGTTTAGCAACTTATGGCACTGATGACGGCGCGGTATATGAAGTTTCAGGGTTAACAGATGTTGAAATGGTTTGTGGTAATGAATATTCAGGAGTTACTAAAAACCCTTACTCAACTTTCGGTTTAAATGTTACAAATAAAAATGGTGAGAAATTCTTCTTTGAAACATCGTTTTCTAATTCAGATACTAAATACTTAACTAAAGTATTTGGTTCGTCTAACTTCGCAAAACCTAAAGATGTAGTACCGTTATTTGTTGAGGAAAGATTCCAAGCATTATTAAACTACGCGTGGAGAAAAGGTTATATTAGAGGATTAAATTGTGAATTAACTGCATTACCAAATGCTAGACAAGGAAATGACCCAACATCAATCGCATGGTATTTAGAAAAATACCAATCACCGATGTCCCCTTGGGTTGTGTCTGAATTAAGAGGTAACAAAGTTTATAAATTATTTAAATTCACAACAATTGCTGATGGTAACGAGGCTAACATAGAAGTTAAAATATCAATCGCAAATATTTCATTCAGTAATGGAACATTTGATGTGATTGTTAGAGATTTCTTTGACTCAGATGCTGCCCCTTCAGTTATCGAAAAGTTTACTAACTGTTCAATGGACCCAGGCCAAAATAACTTTATTGCTAAAAAAATAGGAACTGTTGACGGTGAGTACGCGTTAAATTCTAAATATATTATGGTTGAGATAAACGAGGACGCTCCTGTAGACGCTTTACCTTGTGGATTTGAGGGATACCAATTTAGAGAATACGCGGGTGTAAGACCTCCATTCCCTATCTATAAAACTAAATATGACTTCCCTGGTGAAGTTGTATATAACCCACCTTTTGGTTTGTCTTCAGGAGCTGATGATATCGTAAGAAGTGCGGGTGATAACATTAGAAGAACATACTTAGGTATCTCAGATACAGTAGGATTTGACGTTGATTTTTATTCATATAAAGGTAAACAACTACCATTAGATATTTGTACTGATGTAACAGGTGATGATTGGTTCTATAAATCGAGAGGTTTCCACATGGACATAAATGCTTCAGGTATAACAATTGGTAATGGTTTCATTACAAGTGGTACACCAGCATTCTTTGTAGGTTCTGCACCATTTACAACAGACCCTGAAGATTCTTCTAACCCATATTTTAGATTGTTTGCACGTAAATTTAGTTTACTATGTTCAGGTGGTTTTGACGGATGGGACATTTATAGAGAGAGTAGAACTAATGGAGATAAATTTGCATTAGGACAACCAGGTTATAGAAAAGGGTCATGTCCATCATTTAAATACCCAAGTGCTACAGGTTGGGGTGCGTTTAAACAAATTACTGTTGGTGACAACACACAAGATTGGGCGAACACCGACTATTACGCATACTTATTAGGTCAAAGGTCTTTTGCAAATCCTGAAGCGGTTAATATTAACGTATTTGTTACACCTGGTATTGATTACGTCAATCACTCAAACTTAGTTGAAGACGCTATAGATATGGTCGAGAACGATAGAGCGGATTCAGTCTATATTTGTACAACCCCTGACTACAATATGTTTGTACCATCTACGGGTGACCAATTAGACTTTATTTACCCACAAGAAGCGGTAGATAATCTTGAGGAGGCAGGTTTAGACTCTAACTATACCGCAACATATTACCCTTGGGTACTTACAAGAGATACCGTTAATAACACACAAATTTACATCCCACCAACTGCGGAAGTAACGAGGAACTTAGCGTTAACGGATAACATCGCATTCCCTTGGTTCGCCGCGGCGGGTTACACAAGAGGTATTGTAAACGCTATCAAAGCGAGAAAGAAACTTACTCAAGAAGATAGAGATGTATTATATAAAGGAAGAATCAACCCAATTGCAACTTTCTCTGACGTAGGTACTGTAATTTGGGGTAATAAAACTTTACAAATTAGAGAATCTGCACTTGACAGAATCAATGTTAGAAGATTATTATTACAAGCTCGTAAATTAATATCTGCGGTTTCTGTAAGATTATTGTTTGAACAAAACGATGAGAAAGTAAGACAAGATTTCTTAGATGCGGTTAACCCTATATTAGATGCAATCAGAAGAGACCGAGGTTTATACGATTTCCGTGTAAATGTTTCTTCAGACCCTGCAGATTTAGATAGAAACCAATTAACAGGTAAGATTTATATCAAACCTACTAAATCGTTAGAATTCATAGACATTACATTCTACATTACTCCAACAGGGGCATCGTTTGATAATATCTAATAAAAAATGTGGTGAGTCGGTTAAAAAATCGGCTCATCATTATTTATTAATATAATATGATAGATAGAAAATATATTGTTGAGGGTATTAATGAATCAGGAACACCTGATATGAAATATTATGCGTTTGATTGGGATGATAATATTATGACAATGCCAACACAAATAATATTAAAAGATGATAACGATAAAGAGGTTGGGATGTCAACCGAGGATTTTGCCGAATATAGAACTCAAATTGGTAAAGACCCTTTCGAATATGAAGGTCACACAATTGTAGGATTCGCAGAAGACCCGTTTAGATACTTTGGTGTGAAAGGGGACAAACAATTTGTTGTTGATTCAATGATTGCTAAAACAGGACCCGCTTGGGGAGACTTTGTAGAGGCAATTAATAACGGTTCAATCTTTTCAATAATAACTGCCAGAGGACATACCCCAAGTATTCTAAAAGAAGCGGTTTATAACCTAATTGCTTCAAACAGAGGAGGGATAAATTCAAAAGAGTTAATTAAAAACCTTAAAAAATATAGGGATTTAACCGATGAAGAAAAATTATCCACTAAAGAATTAATCAATGAGTATTTAGATTTATGTAGATTTCACCCTGTAAGTTATGGTGAGGGTTCCGCAACTAATCCTGAAGAAGGTAAGGTTAAAGCTATGAAAGATTTTATTCAGTATATTAAAAATGTTTCAGAATATATTAGTAAAAAAGCATATTTAAAGAACAAAATATCAAATAATTTTGAATTACCTAGTATTGGTTTTTCTGATGACGATATAAGAAACGTAGAAACAATTAAAAGTCGTTTTGAAGATGAACCTATGTTAAAGACCTACTCAACTACAGGAGGAGTTAAAAAACTATATTAATTAAAAGCTCTAGTAGAAATTTAAATAAAAAAAAAAGAAAAGTAAAGAGAAAAAATTTAACTGAATATATTTATAAATAAAAAAACAAATAAACAAAAAATTAAAAAGAAAACACAATGGCTGATTTATTAATGAAAATGCCGATACCTTATGAACCGAAAAGACAAAACAGGTTCATTCTTCGTTTCCCATCTACATTGGGTATTAACGAATGGTTCGTAGAAACTACATCAAGACCACATATAACAATTAACCCAGTTGAGATTCAATTCCTTAATACATCAACCTATGTGGCAGGACGTTTCACTTGGAGCACGATTAATGTTAAATTCCGTGACCCTATTGGACCTTCAGCGTCTCAGGCGTTAATGGAATGGGTACGTTTATGTGCTGAGTCTGTAACAGGTCGTATGGGTTATGCGGCGGGTTACAAAAAGAACGTTGACTTAGAAATGTTAGACCCAACAGGAGTTGTTGTTGAGAAATGGATTATGGAAGGTACTTTTTTATCTGATGTAAACTTTGATTCATTGGCTTATAACTCTGACGCAATTGCTTCTATTACGGCGACTTTAAGACCTGATAGATGTGTGTTAGTATACTAATTTAATAAAATATATAATATTTTTGTCCCACATATTGATTATGTGGGATTTTTTATTTAAAAAAAACTAATATACCGTATATTTTATAGTAAAAGATAATACTATGGAACAAAATGCTTATACAGTAGGTCAAGAAAATTTTAATTTACCACACGATGTTGTCGAGTTACCCTCTAAAGGACTCTTCTATAAATCAAAAAAGAAATCAGTTAAAGTTGGTTATTTAACCGCAAATGATGAAAATTTTATTGTGAACGCTTTTAAAGGTGGTTCAGGTAATATTGTTTTATCATTAATAAGAAATAAAGTGTACGAACACGATTTAAGGCCCGAAGAGTTACTTGAAGGTGATGTTGAAGCAATTCTTATCTTTTTAAGAAATACATCATTTGGTCCCGAGTATAGTGTTACTTTAACCGACCCTATGACAAGTAAACAATTTACGGCAACAATTATATTAGATGAATTAAATATAAAAAAACCAACACATTTACCAGATGAGAATGGTTTTTTTACTACTAAATTACCTAAGAGTGAGGCGGTTGTTAAATTAAAGGTTTTAACTTATTCAGAATTAATAGAATTAGAGAAACAAGCTGAACAATATCCCCAAAATTTAACCCCACCAAAAATAACATGGAAATTAAACAAACAAATTGTTGAACTTAATGGGTCTCAAGACAGAGAACAAATTTCAAAGTTTATCGAATCCATGCCAATAATGGACTCAAAATATATTAGAAATTTTTTAAGAGAAAATCAACCGTCATTAGACCTTAAACAAAATGTTGTAGCCCCGTCAGGAGAATTGGTATCTTTCGAGATTGCCTTTGGGGTTGAATTTTTTCGGCCTTTCTTTTAATTACAGACAATATCTTATTGACGAATATTATATAATGGCTCGGTTTTTAAGAACTTCTTATTCCGACTTTAATCTTATGCCAACATATATGAGAAAATATTTAATCGATAAAATTATTGAGTCAAATCAACCTAAAAATAATTAGACTCATAAGTATTTATAATTAAAACAATACTATGGGAGATGGAGATGGTAAAAGTAGTGGTATAGTAGGGGACTTTAAAAAAGTTATGTCCGAAATGACCACAATCAAAGGTCTCAAAGACACTATCCTTGAGGTAGAAAACGCCGCTTACAAATTAGCTCAAGATTTCGCGTTAGGAGCCCAAAACATTGATTTAATGAGGGCGGGATTAGCTGACGCCGCTTCAGATATAAAACGTTTAGGAGGGAGCTTTAATGATGTTATTGCTATGCAAACATCCGCGTACACTAATTTAGGTAGAAATGTAACATTGACCGCCGATGGGATGAAAGATTTATATGCGACTACTAAAGCGACGGGTCAAGATGCTAATACATTAGTATCTAAATTTAAAGATATTGGTACGGGTACTTACGACATAGGTAAAAATATGGAGGTTGTTTTACAATCCGCTAGAGATATTGGTGTTAATGGTAAAGCGGTAAGTGACCAAGCGTTGTCAAACATGGAATTGATGAATAAGTACAACTTTGAAGGAGGTGTGCAGGGTCTTGCAAAAATGGCCGCTCAAGCGGTTAATTTAAGGGTTAACGTTGGTGATATGAAAGTTCTTATGGATAAGGCGTTCGAACCTGACCAAGCAATACAATTAGCCGCGTCCATGCAAAGATTGGGAGCAACGCAAGCCGACCTACTTGACCCATTAAGGTTAATGGATTTAGCTCAAAACGACCCAGGTGAATTAATGAATCAAGTTGCTGAGTTAGGTAAACAGTTCACCCAATTTAATGAAGAAACAGGTAAATTTGAAATTGCTCCTGGAGGTAAAAGACAATTAATGGAATTGGCTAAAGAATTGGGAATAAATTATGAACAACTAACTAAAATGTCATTAGCGGGAGCTGAATTAGATGATAAATTAAGTAAGATTTCTTTCCCAACCGATATTGCCGATGAAGATACTCAAAAAATGATTGCTAATATGGCCGAAATGAAGGACGGTCAATATATGATTAAGTTCAAAGACGAACAAGGTATCACTCAAGAAAAAAATGTTATGGAATTAAAAGACTCCGATATAGAAGCGATTGCCAAGGCACAATCCGAAGCACCGAAAACTATGGAAGAAATTGCCGAGTCACAATTAAGTACTTCAGAATCAATGTTGGCCGAATTACAAAGTATGAACAGAGCGGGATACGGTTTAGCAGGTAGTAAAGGTGCGGGGGATGTATTAGGAGCTGCTAGAACAGGGGCTAAATTAGTTGCGGGAGGTATTAGAGATATACAAGGAGAATCACAAGACTTTAGAAAAGGTACTGATAAATTATTAATTAATAATCTTGATGCTATAAACAAAGCCATGTCAGGAGAAGGGTCATTAAATGAAGTTTTAAAAACCGCAACAACATCTATTGGAGGTGTCACAAGTGCAATAAAAGACAATCTTAATGTGGCCTTAACCAATGCCACTACCGAAATGGATAAGTTCTCTAAAAGTGGAAACTTATTTGCCGAAACACTTAAAGGAACTTATGATTCAGCGGCAAAATATATTCAGGAACATGAAAAATTATCAAAATTGGGAATTAATTTAGCGACTGAGAACAAAAAAACCGAGAGTGTTACAACTGAAACATCCACAATAAAGGTTAGTGATTTTTACATTAAAACATTACCTGAAGACAAGTTAATTATGGCTGGTGGTACTAATTTAGACGGTGGTAATAATACCACTCAAGATATGGGACCTAAAGAAATGAACGTTAATGTTGTTTTAGACGTGAAAGCTCCATCAAACATTAATACAACTCAAATTTTGGCCATGCTTGAAGACCAACAAATTAAAAATGCTATAGTTAAAGCCTCTCAAGACGCAAATACTTCAGGAGGAATGACAGGTCCTAATAACCAAACAGTAAGAAATAAATCAATTGTTGATAGTGCTTTAAGTATGTCGAATCTTTAATAAAAAATAAGGTAATACCTATTTATATAAAAATAAAAATAAATGTCTGACAGTACTTTATCATTCTCATCATCATCTTCTTTTAGGGATGTATTAATGGCAAGAAATCTTCCACCTTACGATGTCCCAGGTGTTTACACACCACCATCGGGGCCTCTTAATTACGAAGTTGTTCAGACTGTTTCTAATGTCATCGATTCTCCTGATGAATTAATTGCTAACGACCCATTTGCTCAACAATTATACCCATTAAATGAATATGGTCCTGAAGGAGGTTATAATTTAAATATAACATATAATGGTCCACCATTACCTGTAGATTCTAATAAAGGAGAATACGACCCAACAGACACTGTATTAGATTTGGTTAATGAATTTTATATTGACGCGGCATACATTGAAAATAAGTTTGGACCTGAAGGAGGGTTTAAAGACATGGTTGTTATTGACAATATTCAAAACAATAACAAAATATATCTACCTTATTGGAACCCACCAATCTTCACACCATCTGTATATACACCATACGAGATTTTAATTAATAATAATCCCGCAGGATTGTCTCAAGACTCGTTTATCGCTAAGTTAGGAGCTCAACAATTAAGAGCTTTATTCCAAGAAAGAGTTGCCGCTGAATTATTTCAGAATACAGTTGGTTTAGTTAATTTAGAATCATTATCAGACCCATTTGAAGCGAGTCTTATTATTACAGGTCAAGAACCTTTGATTTATAGAAATTGGAGAATTACGGTTGCGGAAAACCCAATAGTTGCGGCCGTAGATTTTGCCACAAGATTAACAGGTGCTTATTGGCCTGTATCACCAATACCTGGTGATTATTTTGAAGAGAACGAACCTAATGCGGGCGCATCATCCCAAATATCAGGTGCTTTAAATGTTGTTAACCAATTAACAGGGGGTTTTTTAGGACCTATCTTAAACAAGACAAGAAACCCTTCCGAAATATTCTTAGCTAATACAGGTAACGGTCAAAGGTCAGCGTTATTTGCCAACATAAATTATAATAGATATAAACCCGACTATAAGAAAAATTTTGGAGGACTTCTTGGTGTTGCACAAGCTTTAGTTAATTTAGCGGTTAATTTAATTGACCCTAATAACGGAACTTTAGTTGGAGGATATTATGTTGGTAGTAGAAATGCCGAACCATCAACGATTACGTCACCACCAAATCAGGTACCTGTTAACCCGTTTGGTAAACAAGAACAAGCTCCTGTATATGGACCTTCAGAACTTGGTATCTTATATGAAGGTAATGAAAATAAAATAAATTTTGGTTTAGCTGGTAAATCATCATCTGATGGTGGTGGTATTGACGGACAATTTGTTTGGACCTCACCTAAATATAAAGGTGACGCGGGATATAAAGCAACTGTTGGTGGAGGCACAGGAAGTTTAGATGAGGAATTTAATCAAATTGCGTCTCAATATAGTAGAGGAGAATCTACAAATATAACATTTAAACAAAGTTCAATTCTAGACCAAACCCAAAGACTTGTTGATTCGGCAGATAATGTTTCGGGGATTAACCGATTAAAACATGTCGGTAACGCAATTAACCAAGTTAGTAAAGTTTTCAATGACGGATATAAGGAAATGACCAAAGGTTCTCAAGTTGTAAGTTATAAAGACAATACAACGGGAGAACAAGTTGGTACTGAATATTGTAGAGTATTTACAAAAGATACACCATACTACACTTACGCCGATTTACAAAAAACTGATGGTATTACAACTTCAGGTAGAAGATTTACTAATTCTGTTTTTGATAATACGTACAATTTAAATATTGCACCACTTAAAAACCCTGGCTCTACGAATATACAACCAAACGCTAAGGGGGATTTGGTAGCTAAAAAATATATGTTCTCAATTGAAAACTTGGCATGGAGAACATCAAGTAGACCTGGTTTTACTTATGATGAACTTCCTGTTTGTGAAAAAGGACCTAATGGTGGTAGAGTTATGTGGTTTCCACCTTATAATTTAAGTTTTAGTGACTCAAGTTCACCAAACTTTACACCTACAAATATTATGGGTAGACCTGAACCAATTTATACATATAATAACACTAGCCGAAGCGGTACGTTAAGTTGGAAGATAATTGTAGACCACCCATCAATAATGAACGTTTTAGTTGATAAACAATTAAAAGGACAAAACTCCGAAAGAGTAAATTCGATAATAGATTCGTTCTTTGCGGGTTGTGTTAAATATGACATTTATGAATTAGCTAAGAAGTTTAACACTATCCCAACAAAGGATTTATTTACGTACCAAGAAATTTTAAATAACCCAAGATTAACCCCTGAAGAATTGGCGGGTATTAATAAAGAAATACCTAAAGAAAATACCGCAGATGGAGGAGCGAATTCTACACCTACAGGTAACCAAAATACTAATACTGATGTATCATCTACCCCTGACACTTCAGGAAAAGATTTTGAAGGTAAGTACCAAGATTTAGCGTTTTATTTCCATAATGATAGACCCGACCCCAACTCTAGTAATACCGTCGCTAGTAAACCATTTAATGTTTGGTACGAATCTTACACTACCACAGACTTTATTCAAAAGTATGTTAACAATGCCGATGCAATATTTAAATCCGATTCAAAAAGTAGAAACGTTAAACAATTTTTTGATACGGTAATCATCCCAAATTTTAACGCAATTGCAAAAAATGAAAAAAACTTTATTGTTGAAGCTTATAATTTAATTAAAGAAAAGAAAGCAAAAATTACTGTTGAAATGGTTGGCTCCGCTTCAGCACCTGCAACTAAAGATTATAATGTGAATTTGTCTAAACGAAGAAACGATTCCGTTATTAAATTTTTAAAGGCAACAACTATTGGAGAAGCAAATTTATCTAAATATATTGATGATGGTAGTTTAAAATTCACATTATTGAGTGAAGGTGAAACAATTGTTATACCTAAAGCACCTGATGACTCACCTGCTAAAGGACCTGGATTTGATGTAAATTGTACTACAGATATAAAGGATAAAAACGGGGCGGTAACAACACTTTCTCAAATATTCTCTGTTGACGCCATGGCTTGTAGACGAGTTAAAATTGGTAAAATAAAAGTAGATATTACCCCTGTGCCCGCAACAACAACTACCTCAACCGCCGCACCACCACCACCTGTAGTTGAACAACCAAAAACTGAAAACATACCTGTTGTAAAACCAAAACCTACAGTTGAGATAGTTAAAAAACTTAAAGAGGGAATCGCCAAAAAAATATTAAGAAACTTATTAACTGAATGTGATTACTTTGAATTAATTAAAGAAGAAAACCCGATGGTTTATAACACATTCAAAGAAAAGATTAAATACTTTAATCCTACTTTCCACTCAATAACACCTGAAGGATTGAACGCTCGTTTAACATTCTTAAATCAATGTGTTAGACCTGGAGAAACAATCCCAACGATTGGTGCTGATGGTAAACCAAAATATAATGACGCAGTTAATACGTCATTCGGAGCTCCACCTGTATTAGTATTAAGAATAGGTGATTTCTACCACACTAAAATAATACCTACAGGATTACAGTTCCAATATGAACCAATTACCTTTGACATGAATCCTGAAGGTATCGGTATCCAACCAATGATGGCCAACGTAACATTGAGTTTTAATATCATCGGAGGAATGGGTCTTGCAAAACCTGTAGAACAATTACAAAACGCACTTTCATTTAACTATTATGCGAATACTGAAATATACGATGAAAGAGCAGTTGCAACTGAAGATACATCAGCATTAGATAAAGAAGTTGTCGATGCGATATTGGCTTCAGAAGTCCCTGCAACAGTTAATAATGTTGACACACAACAAACAAATAATGGAGGTTCAACAATCGGCACAATTATAACCAACATCCCCGTCCAAGGTGGCCAGGAAGGTGAAATTAGTTATGCTGATATTATGGATAAATTATTAACCGAAACAAAAAATTATTTTGAAACTGTGGTTAATAAATTAGAAAGTACTAATCTACAATACTCATATCCTGTAGTTAGTATGTTAAGTAAAGACCCTTTATATTATGATGGTTATATATTTTTAGGTGACCCAACAGTTAATGACCCAGGACCTAACGGTAATAAAAAAACTGTCGAAATTTTTGGTAAATCTAACAATGTTGAGGACTTAATTAATAAAGAATTTAAACTTTGTATTGAGGATATTGATAACGACTTTAACCCTATTATTGATAAACTTCTAAAAAAATATGGTTTTGCTCAGTCACCTGAAAAACTAAACGGAGTTAAGAATAATATGAAAGAATATATTTCTAACTTAGAAAAGACATTCACAAATGGAGTATCAACTATCATACAAGATTTAACATTATTCCAACAGAACTATGTACAGTTAATTAGAAAAGTAAATTTAGTTACAAGTAAAACTGATGGTAAAATTTTAGATACTAATTTACCTAGAGTTTATAGTTTATATAATGCTCCTGACCAAACTGGTAAAATAGATGAAAAAACCGTAACTGTACTTGAAGAATTATCTTACGATTATGGTAGATTGGAAACCGCTATGGGTTTATTCATACCATTATTAAAAGATAAAGATAAAGGTTTTAGAATAGCGTTTGATGATAAAGAATATGTTGAGACTGGTAATTTTAGATTATTAAATCAAGGGGATTTTGAGGGAGGTAATACCCAATCTACATTTGCGAATCAAAATTTCTTCTTAATTATGTGTAGAATATTAACTGATAAAAATAAAAAAGATGAATTTATTAATTACGTTATTAAAGGTGATATATTGAATATTAAAGACCCTGTAAATTTAAAAAATAAATTTGAAAATATTGTAGATGACTTAGAAAAAATATATAAAAAAGAGTTAAAAGAAGAAGAAAAAATATATGATAAGTTAAAGAAAAATTCTACTTACAAAGATTTAACAGAAGGTATAAATGAAGTTATGTACACACCTAAAAAAACAAGAAAATGTAGTTATACTACAGTACCCAACCAAAATACCGAAACTGTTAAGTTCCAAACTACAGAAATTAGTAATTTATATAAATCGGTAAATACCCCACCAGATGATAATAAAACTTACATAGGAAAAGTTAAATTTAGTAAAACATAATGGCAAGACAAAGTTATAATAGATATTCGGATTTTTTAGTTGACGGACAACAAACGGTTGTTCCGTATATCACCCTACCCTCAAAATCTACGGATAAAAGGTTTATATATAAAGTTGGTCAATCTAGAATGGATAAGATTTCACAACAATATTACGGGTCCCCAACTTTTGGATGGTTAATAATGATGGGTAATCCTATATATGGAGGACAAGAATGGAATATTCCTGACGGAACTATATTGACAATTCCATTTCCTTTAGTAGCTTCTTTACAGGACTATAAAAATCAATTAGACAACCACTTCTTCTATTATGGTAGATAACAATGAAAATATTTTAGTTGAATTTGATTACAACAATATAACAGTCATAGACCCTAACAAAGTTATTGACGAAAATGGTAATGCCAAAGAACGATTAGTTAAACATGAAAATTTGGTAATGTATGCCAATTTAGAGTGTAAAGTAATCCCAAGAACTAAATTGGCGGTTGGTGTTGCAAGTAATGATGCGATACAAACAATTTCATTAGCGTCGATTAATTTTTTAAAACCTGGTGGTAAGACTTTTTTAGATAATGCTTATACTGATGAAATAACGGGTAAAGATACTGTAAAGGGTGAGGGAATTAATCAACCTGTAACTAAAGCGGTAAAAAATCCGCAAAATAGTGATGACACTTATTTAAGACAGAGTATTAACTCTTATGGTAAGGCAGGTTCTGTTGATAATGGATTGTTAGGTATAACATCTATTAGTATTAGTTATGATTTGTCATTTATGGCAACCATAACTATAAAATTGGTTGACATTAAAGGGAGAGCTTTATTTGAAGCGGGTGATAACTCACCATATGCCGCATTCTTCAATTTGCCATACCCAATGTTTTATTTAACGTTAAAAGGATATTATGGTAAAGCGGTTAGATTACCATTAATGTTAAACACCTTTAACGCGTCATTTAACTCATTTTCAGGTAATTTCGATATTGATTTGAAATTTTACACTTATAAATTCACTATATTAAGTGAATTGTCTATGGGTTATTTATTAGCCGCCCCCCACATGTATCAATCAAGAATTAAAATTGAGACTAAACAAGGTACTGCCAGTCAATTTACACCTGTTGAAGATAGTGTTGTTGAGAGAGGGTTTCAAAAAGTTAAAGAAATGTATAGTGAATATAAATCAAAAGGATTAATTCCTGATGATTTTCCTGAGATTACTTTGATGCAAATGCAAGACAAGATTGAAGTATTCATTAAAAATGTTATGGATTCATTTACAAAACAAAATTTAGATTCTATAACCGATATTGAGACTTATGATAAAATATTAAAAGAATATAAGAAAAAAGTTTATTTAGGTAAGGGTAATTCTTGGTTTGATACATATATGGATTCTAAAAATTATTATGTATTAAACGATACTGATAAAACTAGAGTATATACTTTTAAATCAGAATATAATGATGAAACTAAAAGAGAAGAAGGAATAACAAAATTAAAAGGTATTCTCGCCGAAAACAATGACTTACTTAATAAAAATGCAACAGTAGGAACTAATGGTAAATACACTATAAATAATAAAAGTAAAAACGTTTCAGTACCTAATAAAATCACTTATGAGATTTTTCCAAAAACAATAACTAGTAGTAATGATATTGATATTAATGAAACTTACAGACAAAGAAAAAAGAGTAAAAAAGAGCCACCCGACTCTGAGAAAAAAGAATTATTAGCTGAATTAGACAGAACTAACCAATTTAATTCTGGTTCAATAAAGAATAAAGACGGTAGTACCAATCCTGTTTATACTTATTTTGTTTTTGAAGGTACTAATACATTCTTAGACTTAGCGGACAAGATGAGTAAAGACTTGTTAGCGATTAGAGAAGAAGTGGAAGTTGAGTTGACCAAAGCTTTATCTGAATTGTTACAAGATAAAAACTCAGGTATTGGGTTTGTACCAAACATCAGAAATGTTTTAGCGGTTATTTTTGCAAATGGTGAAGCGTTTTTAAGAATGATGGATGATGTACATACCGCAGCTTGGGAACAAAGAGATAACAAGTATAGAAAGGCAGTAATTTTTGATAAACAAGTGGCAGGAGCGTCCGCAGATGCGGTTTTATCGGGTGATGATAGTAACACCCCTGTATACCCTTGGCCACAATTAATTGTTGAGACAACAGGTGAGAACGGTCAGGAAAAATATGAAATTAAATACCCTGGAGACCCTTCTATTGTAAATAGAACCAAAGGGTATCTTTTTGATGTTTGGCCTGAAATAGAATTTGTTGAAGAATTTATAAAAGGGTTAGCGGAAAGAAAAAGTCCAGCACCAAACCCGTCAGAAAATAATAATGAAGTTACGGACCCAAAAAGAACATCTTTTAATGCGATTGAATTCCCTGTAACTAATGAAGTATATGGAAACAAAGAAGAAGTTAAATTTTTCTATGAGATTTACGAAAGAATTATTATGGTATCGAATTATTCTAAATTATCGAGAAGTAATAATAAAACATCTGAAGGTGATGTAATAACAAATATTATTGCCGAATCAGAAAGCCAAAATATTGTTAAGAGTTTATCTAATGATAATCCATTCTTAATACAAAAATTAAAAAATTACGGTATTAACGCATCCAACTTTACAACAATATTAAGACAATTTTCAAACGAAGGAATTGGAGAAAGTTGGCAAAATTTTATTAGGGGTGAGTTTAATACTAAGTACCTTAAAAACGATATTAAAAATTCTAGTTTTGAATTTATCGATGTGGACATTATTAACAAATCAATTTCACAACCTTTAGTTTCATTAGAAAATGAAGACGCTGCAATTGAGATTATTACTAATTCTACCAACACTAATAAATTTGATACTACAGACACATTCCCATTCACTAATAAACAATGGGATAAAACTTATTTGGCTAATGGTACTACTATTGTCGACGCAAATGGAACTTTAGATACTAGAAAAGTATTAAATTACAATAAAAATAAAAAATTAATTACAAATTTCTTAGACACAACATCAACAGATAAAGTTAGACCAATTACAAACTTTAATTTCATAAGTGTTGAGGTACCAAATATAATTAATTTTAAAGACGATTTAAAATCATTCTATAGTAGTAGAACTTTTGACAAACAATTACCTACTGAAGGTAATTTAAGATATTCTAACTATAACGGTAATGTGGTTAATGACCAAACAACGTCAATGTTTAACACACCTTATTTTATTAATTCAATTCAAGAAGGTGTTAAAAATTTTAGAAATAATAACCAATACCCATTTGTCTCTTCCGCATATTATTTTATTAATAGCTTACCTTTAGCGACATTAAGGGAGAAATTTAAAACATATGAAAACAATGTTGCTAGTGATTTAGATTATATTTTTGCATCCTTTAAAAAATACGGGGCGATTCATAAATTACCTTACGCTTGGATTTTAAAAATTGGTTCTGTTTGGCATCGATATAAAAAATTTATTGAGGATGGTGTAGATATTTTAGACGGGTCTTGGAAATCTTTTGATTATGCGTTTAATTTTGACCCTGTAACAACCGCCACTACAAGAAATTATGCTTTAATAATTGATGAGGCACCCATAGATATTGTTCTACAAAAAGACACAACAATAGGAACCGAATTATCTTCATTAATAAATGTTGGGTTTTATCCGCAATTAATTAATGATTTTAATGTATTTTATCAAGGATACCAAATATTCGAGGGGTACACCGATTCTCAGATACAGTCAGGTATTACATCAGGAACTTCAGTATATTATGTCGATAGCGCTATTATTAACGAAGCGGAAGGATTCGACCCTAATAACGATATGAGGGATTTAAGAATTATACCTTGGTCTGTAACCGTAGATGAGGTAAATAAAAAATTCACATATATAATGCCATCACATGGTTCTGATATTAATCAAACAAAAAATGAGTGTTTTAAAGACGGTAAGTTAAATATTGAAGTTAATTCTAACCAATCAATTTATAATGGTTCTGTTAGATTATTTTGGGCAGCACCCCAATATGGGTATTTTGACCATTCTAAAATAGTTAAACCAACACCGTTTGATTATATGAAACAAGTTTTTTCGGGACAATCGTTACAAGAGAACTTCTCAATTAACGGAACACCCGACAAGTATTCTAAATTTAGCGAAATGTTGTCAGTCTTCCAAAAAGAAATATTAGATGGTTTCGAAGATGAGTTTTTAAAGTTTTCTAGGTCAATATATGATTATAGCGATTTCCCAGCAAATGCTGATGAAACAACAAAATCGTTTAAAAACTTCCAAATGTTATTCAGGTCCTTAATGAAGGTACCTATTTTGACAGGGGCAACAGGAAGTGAAATCGTTGATAAAATACAGGATAAACAAACATCAACTATTGCGGAAACCGTTAAGGCGTTTTTGAATTATGACGTTATTTTTAAATATGGTAACCCATCATCATACGATAGAAAATTATTTTTAACCTTCTCAACACTACCATTAACTGACCCATACACTTGGGAAAGTTATAAAAGTGTAACACCTAATTCATTACCTACTAATGGTGGTGGTGTTACTTTATCGTCATCGCAATCAACTTTTAATTTGGCGTGGGATGCTCTATATTTAAATGTTGGGTTTTCGGAAATACCACAGTTGGCATACACCAATAATGGTTCATATATAACAGATTTCTTTATTGATTTAGATGTTGCGTTCACACCCGACAATGTTAAATTATTTGCACCAATCATTAAAATATATGCAACACAGAAATTAAACAAATTCCAACCTGACCCAATACCACCTGTAGACCCACCACCAACAACTCCTAGTAGTATTGTTGGAATTGCGAATTTAGCGAGTGGTGATACTATAACAGTTAGAACTGAGATGGGTAAAAAAGTCGCTTATGTTGCAAATAACACAGGACTTATTTTATTTGAAAGTTTACCTAAAATATCTCCACCAACAACAGGATTTACACAATCATTAATTGATGAAACAATTATTCTTTTTTACGGTTCCTTGGCGACAAACCCAACGGATAAACAATATATTGTTAATATAGAATTTTTCTCACCACCTACATATCCACAAATACCAAACGCACAATCAAAAGAAGGTCAGACTGCTTTTTATGAGGTAATGACAAATTATCTATTAGGGATAGAAAATTTCCAAGGTAAAGTAGTAAATAACTTAATGATTAAGTTACAAAAATCATTACCTGATGTTAACAACACTCCCGAAAGTCAGGTAGAATCAAAATTAGATGGTGACCAAAGTAAAGTTGAATATTGGGAAACCTTTAAATCATTAAATGATAAATGGGTTTCAGGAAATGATTTTAAGAATAAAACATTATTTGAAGATGTTTTATTATTGGATAGAGCAAGTAGAAATATTGGAGATAAAGTTTTAGTTGATATTTTTAAACTTAAAAATAGATTGTTAAATATTAATACCAAAGCTTCTATTTTAACTTTTGTACAAAGTATTTTAGTGGAAAATCATTTTGTGGTTATGAACATACCATCATATGTTAATTTCTATAATGTACAAGATGCTATTAAGAATCCTAAACCAAAACCTGAAGGGACTTTAGAATTTGCCAATACTTTATTTGGTACATTTTTAAATGTAGATTATAGAGATTCATCAGCAAAAATGGTTTGTTTCTATGCAGGTAAACCAAGTGAACAATTGGATTTAAAAAACAATGTTGATTTTAGATATAGAAATGATGCTTTTGATTTAAGAAGGTCAAGCGATAATCCTTTAGTTGAGAATCAAATTAATAAAAACGACTGGGATAAATCTAATAAAGTGGTTGGGTTTAATATTGACATAGGACCTCAAAATCAAGGGATTTTTAAATCCTTTTCAGTTAGCCAAAGTGCGGGAAAGGCAACCGCAGAATCGTTACAAGTGACTAATGAGATGGCTAACCAAGGAGGTAACCGAGGTGCAACAACTCAAAACGTTTCTTTATATAATTTATATAAAAATAGAAGTTATGAATGTAGTGTTTCTATGTTAGGGAACGCATTGATACAACCAACGATGTATTTTAACTTAAGATATGTCCCTATGTTTAGTGGACCATATATGATTCAATCTGTGACACATACAATAACAACCTCTGATTTTGAAACTACTTTTACAGGGATTAGACAACCTACGGCATCATTACCAAAAATAGATAAATTCTTACAATCTTTACGTAATAATTTATTACAAGGTGTGTTGGAAAAAAATAAACAAGCTAAGAAGGGTGAAACTAAAGATTCTAAAGGTAATGTAATATCGCAAAAAGATAAAGTAACATCAAATGCTAGTGGTAATGAAGAAGTTGTCCAATCTCCAGCATGTACCACCGCAAGTAATTACAGTACTTATACAACATTGAGTTCACCTGCGGAAAAACAAATTTCGTTTAGAGATGCTTATGGGACTATTATGTCATTAATGACAAGTAATAATATTGTTGATGATGGTAAATTAAAATTCGTTGTTTTCTCAGCGTTATATCTTAAATCAGGAACATCGACAGGATTTAAAACATACGAAAGTAATTATTCGGGTGTCGATTTAACCAAATATTGGGGAGGGTCAAGTAGTTATTTCGAAACAAGTAAAAATTATTTCTGTGTTAAAAATAATGACAGTGGTTTAACATTACCATATGCGGTATTTGAAAGTAGTTCTAAAAATATTGAAATGTTATTGATTAGATGGAAGGATAGAATGGTTAATGTTCCTAATAGTGAACCTAAATCAATTACTAAATTTTTAATATTAAATAATAGTGCTGAAGTTTTAAATGAGAACGTCTACACAACAATGGACCCAACACAACTCTCAAACTTAGAATCTAAAGTTCTAACCGCGGTTACTAAATTTTTAGAAATGAGTGTATAAACTTAATTACAATAATTTTTATTGAAGATTGTAATATTTATAAATAAAACTATTATGAACACAAAAATGATATTAGATAGTTATTTAGGTAAAAATACTAAAACTACTGAAAAGGATATGGGTGACGGAACAAAACAAGTTTGCGACCTAGAAACAGGTGATTGTTATACTGTTAGAATGAAAGACGGTCTTATTGAAAGATTTGACAATACAGTTAAAACTAATAAAAAAATCCAAGTTGAAACTACAACAGGTGTTAAACAATTATTAAACGGATAATAAAATGGGTAAGATAGACAGTAGAATTATTAACGAAATAAAAAGATATAGAGAAATAAACGGATATATCTTTGAACAAGACGCGGCATTACCACCGCCTCCGCCACCACCCGCAGACCCTGCGGCAGGAGGAATACCACCACCCCCACCACCCACAGACCCTATGGCGGGAGGAGCACCACCACCTCCAGGAGGTGGCATGGCTGCGGGAGCACCACCACCACCTGCAGCACCTGTAGATGTTGCAAATGACCCTGATGTTGAAAAACTTGGAGACAAGGGTGAAGAAGGTAAAAAAGGTAAAGAGATTGAAATTACGGATTTAGTTAAAACACAAAAAAATGTTGAGACTAAACAAGAAGAATATTTTAATAATTTATTTAAACATTTAACAGATTTAGAATCCAAACTTTCAGATATGGATAACATCATGAATAAGTTAAATGATTTAGAAACAAAAATTGAAAAAATAAGACCTAAAACACCTGAAGAAAAACTTGAATTAAGAAGTTTAGATTCAGGACCATACAATCAAAAACTTAGCGACTTTTTTGAAGATAAGATGGATGATATGGAAAAATCAGGTAAAAATGAATATGTTTTAACTCAAGACGATGTTGAAAATTATTCATCAGGAGATATTAAAAAAAGTTTTAGAGACTTTGGTTCTGATACACCTGAACCAGACGCTTTTATACAAGTGAGATAAATTTAAGGTCGATTATTTCGACCTTAAATTTTATTTGACAAAACCACGGCTGACACTTATACTTGTAATAAATAATAAATAAATATAATCAATTATGGCGACAAACAGTTTAGACGCAGTACTTGCACAGTACGAAAAATCACAACAAGGTAATCAATCCTCTACCTTAAAAATGTCTCAAGACGAAAGGATGAAAAAATACTTTGCGGCAATCCTCAAAGACAACGAAAAACAAGGTCAGAAAAGACTAAGAATCCTCCCAACCAATGATGGTTCATCACCCTTTAAAGAAGTTTGGTTCCACGAAATCCAAGTGGATGGTAAATGGCAAAAATTCTATGACCCAGGAAAGAATGATAATGAACGTTCACCACTTACTGAAGTGTACGAAGAGTTAATTTCTACAGGGAAAGAGAGTGATAAGAAATTGGCAACAACTTACAAACCTCGTAAGTTTTATATTGTTAAAGTTGTCGACCGAGATAACGAACAAGACGGTGTTAAATTTTGGAGATTTAAACACAACTACAAGAATGAAGGTATTCTTGACAAAATCATACCTATTTGGAGAGCAAAAGGAGATATCACAGATGCTGAAAAAGGTCGAGACATTATCCTTGAGTTAACTAAAGCTAAGACTCCAACAGGAGCGGTATATACCGTAATCCAAACAGTGATGTATGATGACCCAACACCAATCCATGAGGATAAAGAAACTGCAGATTCTTGGGTTAATGATGAGTTGACTTGGGAGGATGTTTATTCTAAAAAACCTGTAGAATATCTTGAAGCTATTGCTCGTGGTGAAACTCCTAAATGGGATAGTGAAAAAGGTGGATATGTTTACGGGGATTCATCAGAAGCGGAAATGAGTATTGGGGGTAGTTCAGAAACTCCTAAGTATGAAGACCCACAAGCAGATGATGAAGTGGATGAAGAGTTACCATTTTAATTAAAATAAAATATAAAAGCATGGACATTACGTCCATGCTTTCTTATTTTTAAAGTAAAAATTATAATGGAAAAAGAAAACAAAATCACACAAAAAATGTATGAAGCTTTATGTAAAAAATATGAAGCCGAAGTAGCGGATTCCGAAACTTCATTACTTATCTATTTCACAAATTCAGTAGGGATTGGAGAACACCCACAACATATTGAGGAAATGGATAAATTAGTTGAGAAAATTGCAAACGCTAAAGACAAATTAGAAACAATTAAAGAATTTTATAAATACAATTAATTATGGCAATTAAGAAAAATGACTTTAGCTCTATAAAGAAAAAGTTTTCGTCTGATGCAAAATATAAACCACAGAGGTTTTTTGATTTAGGACCTGATTTTTTAGATGCCGTTGGATTACCAGGACCTGCGATAGGTCATTTGAACATGTTCTTAGGACACTCTGACACAGGTAAAACTACTGCACTTATTAAAACTGCCCTAGATGCTCAAAAGAAAGGAATCTTACCTGTATTCATTATTACAGAACAGAAATGGTCTTTTGAACACTCAAAATTAATGGGGTTTGAATGTGAAGAAGTTGTTGATGAAGAAACAGGTGAATTAACTTGGGACGGATTTTTCCTATTCAATAATAACTTTGACTATATTGAGCAAATTACTGATTACATAAATAGTTTATTAGATGCACAAGAAAAAGGGGAGTTAGATTACTCACTTTGTATTATGTGGGACTCTGTAGGTTCAGTACCATGTAAAATGACTTATGAAGGTAAAGGTGGTAAACAACATAATGCGAGTACTTTGGCGGATAAAATTGGAATGGGGATTAATCAACGTATTTCAGGTTCTCGTAAGGCGGATTCTAAATATGAAAACACTTTGATTATCGTTAACCAACCTTGGGTAGAATTACCCGATAATCCTTTTGGGCAACCAAAAATTAAAGCTAAAGGTGGCGAAGCGATTTGGTTAAACTCTTCTTTGGTATTTTTATTCGGTAATCAAAAAGGTGCGGGAACGACAAAAATTACCGCAACTAAAGATAAAAGAACTGTTAAATTTGCATCGAGAACTAAAGTGTCTGTATTGAAAAACCACATCAACGGACTTGGATTTGAAGACGGTAAAATTATAGTAACACCTCATGGATTTTTACCTGGTAAAGATTCTACAGAAGAAAAAAGTTCTATTGAACAGTATAAAAAAGAATATGCTGATTATTGGAAAGAAATTATCGGAGTCGAAGGAGATTTTGATTTGAAAACAGAAAAAGAAGAAGTTGAGTAACAATTTAATTTAAAATTAATGACTAAGACTTTATTGGTCGATGGTAATAACCTAATCAAAATAGGATTTCACGGTGTCAAAGACTATTATCATGAAGGTAAACATATTGGAGGAATTTGGCATTTCTTAAATACATTACGCAAATTTATTGAAGAGTTTAACTACGATAAAGTAGTTGTTTTTTGGGACGGAGACGATAGCTCCGTCCATAGAAAACTCTTATATCCAAGATATAAAGAAAATAGAAATCAAGAATCTAATGAACATAAGGTAACATCTTTTAATTACCAAAAAGATAGGGTAAAACAGTACCTTGAAGAACTATTCATTAGACAAATCAACATTGAAAATAACGAGGCGGATGATTTAATTGCGTATTACTGTAAAATTGCTCTTAATGAGAATATTACAATTTTTTCGGCTGATAGAGATTTAACACAATTAATTTGTGAAAATGTATCATTGTATTCACCTAATACAAAACAGACGTATAAACAAGGTGATAACATAAAATTACATGATATCGAAGTTCCCCACTCAAACGTAAAAACATGTAAAATATTAATGGGTGACAAATCAGATAATATTGATGGGATTTATTATTTGGGTGAAAAAACTTTAATTAAGTTATTCCCTGAGCTACTTGACAAACCACTATCAGTAACCGATATTTTAATAAAGGCTGAAGAGTTATTAAAAGGAGATAAAGATAACACGGTACTTAAGAATCTTTTAACAGGTAAAACAAAAACAGGAATTTACGGTAACGAATTTTTTGAAATTAATGAGAAAATTGTCGACTTATCAACCCCACTTATTACCGATGAAGGTAAAGAAATCGTTGAATTATATTACTCAGAAACATTAGACCCTAATGGTAGAGGTCATAGGAATGTTATACGAATGATGATGGAGGATGGATTCTTTAAGTTCTTACCAAAAGGAGATAATAATTGGGTAAACTTCCTAACCCCATTTTTAAAATTAACAAGAAAAGAAAAAAAAAAATTTAAAACAAATAAATAAAGTGAATATGAAAGACCAAGAAACAACAAAGCTAGAATTTTTGATGATGGTAAATGGTAACATCATTGTCCAAAGATTTTTTAATGTTAGGAACTTTAATCCCCTTGCTAAAAATTCGTTAAATCTTTACGAATATCTTTCCGATTTTAAAGACGTATTGGAGAGAGAATTAAAGATTAAAACTGTCACATATATGTTGGATAATACGTATGAAATTATAAACAATCCAAACGTACTTGAAACATCAAATACTGAAGGTCCTGAAAATTTTAACATTTTTATTAAGTCGGGTGACACGACAATTTGTCATAGACAATTTGATGCTAAAGTGTTCCCACCAAAAATAAGATACACCGTAGATATACGTCCGCACATAAAAAGTGTACTTTCGGCTTTAACTGACATTTTTTCATCTAAAAAATTAACTTATGACTATATTGGAATTAGTCTAAAGGGGTAATATTTATCTAAAACAAAAGAGAAAAAATATGGCGTCGAACAAAAATTTTGATTATTTAGGAAGTACATTTCAGATTCAATTATTAAACCAAATCATTATTGATAAAGAGTTTGCAAGGTCAATAATTGATGTAATTGAAACAAACTATTTTGAAAACAAATATTTTAAATTAATTATCCAAATGATTAAGGAGTTTTATTTAAAATATGAGTATGTCCCTACTTTTGACACCTTAGAACAAATTACAAAATCTGAATTCCAACAAGAGATGGCGTCTAAAGTTATTTTAGACACTCTTACTAAAATTAAAGACGCTCCACTCGAAGGAGGTGATTTTGTACAGGAAAAGGCTTTAAAATTCTGTAAACAACAAGAATTACAAAAAGCAATTTCAAGAGCACAAAAAGTAATTGATGGAGGTGAATTTGAAAACTACGATAAGTTAGAAACTTTAGTTAGAGAAGCTTTACAGGTAGGTGAAAGAGAAGATGGTATGTCAGATATCTTTTCTAATTTAGATGACGTTTTAAATGAAGATTATAGACACCCAATCCCAATGGGAATACCAGGAATTGATAGACTACTTAAAGGAGGTTTAGCTAAAGGAGAAATAGGTGTAGTTTTAGCACCAACAGGAGTTGGTAAATCAACATTACTTACAAAAATCTCAAACCACGCATTTAATTTGGGGTACAATGTTTTACAGATATTTTTTGAGGATAACCCAAAAATTATACAAAGAAAACATTTTACACTCTGGACTAAAATCCACCCCGATGAATTATCGGTTAAGAAAGATGAGGTTATGTCAAAGGTTAAAGAAATTAAAGAAACCATGACTAACAGATTAATTCTTAAAAAATTACCATCAGATACTGTAACCATGTTACAAATTAAAAATCAAATCAGAAAAATGGTTGCTGATGGTGTTAAAATAGATATGGTTTTATTAGATTACATTGATTGTGTTGTTCCTGATAAAAACTTAGGTGACGAATGGAAGTCTGAAGGTTCAGTGATGAGAGCTTTTGAAGCGATGTGTCACGAAATGGATATAGTAGGATGGACTGCAACTCAAGGAAATAGAAGTTCAATATCTTCTGAAGTTGTTACAACAGACCAAATGGGTGGGTCTATAAAGAAAGCTCAAGTAGGTCACGTTATCATTTCTGTGGCTAAAACACTACAACAAAAAGAAATGAAATTGGCCACTATGGCTATCACTAAGTCAAGAATTGGTGACGATGGTATCGTATTTGAAAATTGTAAATTTGATAATAGTATGTTAGAAATCGACACCGAATCTTCAGTTACTTTCTTAGGGATTGAAGAACAGAAAGAAGAAAACAACCGACAAAGAATTAAAGATTTGTTGGACAAAAGAAAACAAAGAGAAGACAAAAACTAAAAAATTATGAATGAAAATATATTAAGGGAAAATCCTAATAGGTTTGTTATCTTCCCAATTCAGTATAATGATATTTGGGAATATTATAAAATGCACCAAGCGGCGTTTTGGACGGCTGAAGAAGTAGATTTAAGTGGAGACATTAGAGATTGGGAAAATTTATCTGAAAATGAACAATATTTTATTAAAAATATTTTATCATTTTTCGCGGCTTCCGATGGTATTGTTAATGAAAACTTAGCGGAAAATTTCTATAGGGAAGTACAATATCCTGAAGCAAAATTTTTCTATGGTATACAACTTGCAATGGAAAACATCCATTCATTAATGTATTCATTGTTAATTGATACCTACATATCAAATGAGGAAGAAAAAAACAAATGTTTTACTGCGTTAGATAACTTACCCGCAGTTCAGAAAAAGGCGAAATGGGCTCTTAATTGGATAGAGAACGCATCTTTCCAAGAAAGACTTGTAGCATTTGCCGCAGTTGAGGGTATTTTCTTTTCAGGTTCATTCTGTTCTATATTTTGGTTGAAATCGAGAGGTATTATGCAAGGATTGTGTAATGCAAATTCTTTAATATTTAAAGATGAAAATTTACATTGTGATTTTGCAATTCATTTGTTGAATAATCATTGTGAAAACAAACCATCAGAAAAAAGAATTAAAGAAATTCTACTTTCGGCTTTAGAAATTGAAAAAGAATTTATCACTGAGTCATTACCTGTATCATTAATTGGTATGAACTCAAACCTAATGAAACAATATCTTGAGTTTGTTGTTGATGGATTATTGATTAAACTTGGTTGTAAAAAACATTTTAATGTTGAACAACCATTTAAATTCATGGAACAAATTGCCGTAGAAACTAAAGGTAATTTCTTTGAATCGAGAACCGTTGAATATCAGAAAGCGAAATTGAATGAGACAATTTCATTTACTGATGATTTTTAATTAATTATTTTTTTAGATTATGATGTCACTTAGAATTAAAAAAAGAAGTGGGGATGATGCGTCATTTAACCCACAAAAAATCTATAACAGAATTAAACGAGCTTCAAAAGGGTTGAACGTTAATTCGGATGAGATTTTTATTAAAGTAATTACTTCAGTACCAACTGAAGGTTTAATTACCACTAAAGAATTAGATAAACTTATTTATGAGATTGCAGCGGCTTTTACAGGAAGTCACCATGATTATTCAAGATTAGCATCTTCAGTTGCGATTTCCTCATACCATAAAGAGACTAACCCAAGTTTTTATGAAACAATGACACTATTACATTCAGAAGGAATTATAAATGGTGATTTTATGGATACAATGGTTCTTTATGGTAAAGAATCTATTGATGAGGTTATAAATCATGATAATGATTATAACTTTGATTACTTTGCTTGGAGGTCTTTACAAGAAATGTATTTACTTAAATTGTCAAATGGTAAAGTAGTTGAAAGACCACAACACATGTATATGAGAGTTGCTATTTGGGTTACAAAATCGTTTGAACAAGCTCTTGAATATTATAAATCATTATCAAACCAATTGATTTCACCTGCAACACCTATCATGATTAATGCTGGAACAAAAGTACCTCAGTTAGCGTCTTGTGTTTTACATTATAATAATTCTGATTCTCGTAATGGTTTATTACATACATTAAACGACATCTCAACATATTCATCAAACGCTGCAGGAATCGGATTATCAATGTCAAATATTAGAAGTAAAGAAAGTAGAATTTCTTCTTCAGGTGGATTTGCGGGAGGGTTATTAAAGTATTTAAAAATTGTAAATGAATCTCTTAGATTCTTTAATCAACAAGGACGTAGACCTGGTAGTGCCGCCATCTATTTAGAACCTTGGCACAAAGACATTTTTGACTTGTTAGATATGAAGAAAAACACAGGTGCGGAGGAATTAAGGGCTCGTGATTTATTCACTGCATTATGGATTCCTGATAATTTCATGAGAGCGGTTAAATCAAATGGTGATTGGTATTTGTTCTGTCCTAATGATATTAAAAGAGCTGGTTTGAAACCATTACAAGAATGTTATGGTGAAGAATACGAGGAAGTGTATTTACAAGCGGTTAAATTAGAATTAGGTAAAAAAGTAAAAGCACAAGATATATGGACTAAAATAATTGAATCACAAGTTGAGACAGGTGTTCCATATCTTTGTTCTAAAGACAATGCAAATAGAAAAACTAACCATCAAAATATTGGTGTTATTAAACAATCAAATCTTTGTAATGAAATATATCAATATACCGATGAGGGTACTACTGCGATTTGTACTCTTTCATCTATGGTATTGAAGAACTTTATTATAGATGGTAAATTTGATTTTAATTTACTTTATAGTGAAGTTAGAAAAGTGGTAAGAGCGTTAAATAAGGTTGTCGACATCAACAATTATTCAACAGAAAAAGGACGTAAAGGAGGGTTGAAACAGAGAGCAATTGCAATTGGAACTCAAGGACTTGCTGACGTATTTTATTTAATGGATTACATTTTTACTTCGGAAGAGGCTCGTAAACTTAACAAAAATATATTTGAAACAATTTACTTCGCGTCTATAACAGAAAGTATGGAATTGTGTAAATCGGGAGAATATAAACCATACGCACATTTTGAAGGTTCACCTATGTCCAACGGAATCTTTCAATTCGACATGTGGGGATTAAATGATAGTAATTTATTTTGGGATTGGGAAAAATTAAAAGAGGATGTTAAAGAATATGGTGTTTGTAATTCATTATTTACCGCTCAAATGCCTGTTGCGTCTTCGGCTAAAATAACAGGTTCTTTTGAAATGACGGAACCCGCTCACTCGGCTTTATTTAATAGGAGAGTTGTTGGAGGTGAGATTATGATTGTGAACAAATATTTAATTAGTGATTTTGAAAAAATTGGCATTTGGTGTGAGGATTTGAAAAACGAAATCATTCTTAATGAAGGGTCAATCCAAAACGTTAATTTCAATAATTATATTGATTTGGAAGACAAACGATACAACTTTAAAGTTAAACGTGTGGAACACCTCATTCAAAAATATAAAACAATTTGGGAAATATCACAAAGAGAGTTAATTGATATGGCGGCTGATAGAGCACCATTTATAGACCAATCACAATCTATGAACATCTATATGGCGAACCCAACATTGTCTAAAATAACATCATCGCATTTCCATTCTTGGGAGAAAGGGTTAAAGACACTTTGTTATTATGTAAGAACAAAAGCAATATCAACAGGAGCAAAACACTTGGCTATTGATACCTCAAAAGTTGAAAAACCTAAAACAATTACTGAAAAACCTAAAGTTGATTTCAACTCGGTAAACTTACCACCAAAACCCGAGAATTCAGATTTTGAATGTTTTGGATGTTCATCATAAAATTAAGATAAATCACGACTAATGTCGTGATTTTTTATTTTAACTCTATTTATTAGAAAAATCAGAAGACTATATTTATTAGATATGGCAGAAGGTAGAACATATGGTATTAATTTTCCTTTTAGAGATTCGGCTAAAGGTACTTATTTAGCTTTATCAGAAGAAAGTGATGAAGAGATTAGAAGTAGTTTAATTCATTTACTTTTAACAAGAAAAGGTACGAGATATTATTTACCTGATTTTGGAACTCGTTTATATGAATTCATATTTGAACCCATGGATGGGCCAACTTTTTCAGATATTGAGGCAGAAATAAGAGAATCTGTTACGGAATATATACCAAATATTACAATAACCAATATAAGTATTACTGACGCTTCCTTAGAGGAAGAAAATAAAGGAACTTTCATTAATGCAAACGGAGATAGAGAATTTGTGGTCCCTGGCATTGGTGAGAAAGAACATACCGCTAAAATTAAAATTGATTATACCATCACGGCATCGGCATTTAATCCGAGTGATTTTGTAATTATTAATATATAATATATCATGGCAAATAAAAAGATTTCTTATACAACTAGAGATTTCCAACAGATAAGAACTGAGTTAATAAATTTTACAAGATTATATTATCCTGAACTTATTGATAATTTTAACGACGCTTCGGTTTTCTCCGCTTTATTGGATTTAAATGCTGCGGTAACGGATAACTTACAATTCAATATTGATAGAAGTATACAAGAAACCGTATTACAATATGCACAACAAAGGTCATCAGTATTTAATATTGCAAGAACATACGGACTTAAAGTTCCTGGCCAAAGACCTTCAGTTGCTCTTGTTGATTTTTCGATAACAGTACCCGCATTTGGTGATAAAGAAGATTTAAGATATTGTGGTATATTAAGAAGAGGGGCTCAAGTTAACGGTGCAGGTCAAGTATTTGAAACAGTTTATGATATTGATTTTTCATCACCAATCAATGCCGAAGGATACCCAAATAGACTTAAAATACCTAATTTCGATTCAAATAATAAGTTATTAAATTATACAATTGTTAAAAGAGAAACAGTTGTAAATGGGGTTACCAAAGTATTCAAAAGAACCATAACCGCAAACGATGTTAAACCATTCTTTGAATTATTTTTACCTGAAAAGAATGTTTTAGGTGTTACAAGTGTTTTATTAAAAGATGGTACTCAATATGCAAATATACCATCACCACAAGAATTTTTAGGTAATGATAATAGATGGTATGAAGTAAAGGCTCTTGTTGAAGATAGAGTCTTTGTTGAAGACCCAACTAAAGTTTCTGACCAACCTGGTATTAAAGTTGGTAAATACTTAACAACAAGTGATAAATTTATAACTGAATACACACCTGAAGGATTTTTAAGAATGACTTTTGGTGGTGGTAGTCAATCCGCAGATGAACAATTAAGGGAATTTGCAAGGAACGGGTTAAAACTTGATTTGTATAAATATTCCAACAACTTTGCATTAGGTAGTGTATTAAAACCAAACTCAACGTTATTTGTCCAATATAGAATTGGTGGAGGTTCAGGAAGTAATTTAGGTATCAATGTAATTACTCAAGTAGGTACGGTTTCATTTTTTGTTAACGGTCCTTCAGCTTCTGTTAACACAAATGTGGTTAATTCATTATCGTGTAATAATGTTACTGCAGCAATTGGTGGAGCACCCGCACCGACTACTGAAGAAGTAAGAAATTTAGTGACATTTAACTTTTCAGCACAAAACAGGGCGGTAACTGTTAATGACTATGATTCGATTATAAGAACAATGCCGTCCCAATTTGGAGCACCCGCTAAAGTTGCGATTACCGAAGAAAATAATAAGATAAAAATAAAAATGTTGTCTTTTGACGAGTCAGGTAATTTAACTGAGATAGTATCTAACACACTTAAAAATAATATCGCTAATTACCTTTCAAATTACAGAATGTTAAATGATTACATTTCAGTTGAAAGTGCAAATGTTATTGATTTATCAATGAACATTGATGTGGTATTAGATAATAGTCAAACACAAGGGGCTTTAATTGCTCAAATTGTAAATTTAGTTACTGAATATTTTTCACCTTCAAATAGACAGATGGGTAGTAATGTTTATATATCGGAAATTAGAAGACAAATACAATCACAAAATGGTGTGATATCAGTATCTGATATCCAAGTATTTAATAAGGTTGGAGGACAATATTCTTCATCTCAAACATCTCAAGGATATATTGATGACGAAACAAAACAAATTGGTTTAGTCGATGATACAATTTTTGCAGAACCTAGTCAAACATATCAAGTTAGATACTCTGGTAAAGATATTAATGTGAGAATTAAAAACCTTTCTACAGTTAATTTTTCTTGATAATTTATTTTATTAATTTCTAAATTATCATTTTGAAAATGGTATATAAACTATTTATCAAAAAAGATTAGGAATGTCAAATTCATATAGAATAAGAACCGAAGTAGGTGTAGATAAATCATTAAAGGTATTACTTGAACAAGAATATGAATATCTTGAGATATTATCCCTAAAGGTTTTACAAAGTCAAATTTATACAAGACAATGCTCAGATTATGGTGTAATCATAGGTAGGGTAACCGCTAATAATGGGTTTGGAATACCAAATGCTAAAGTTTCAGTATTCATACCTTTATCCCCTGAAGATGAAAACAATCCTATAATAAGTGAATTATACCCTTATAAATCTTTAAGTGACACAAATGAAGATGGGTATCGATATAATCTCCTACCTTATAAACAACAACATAGTGGTCATAGCCCGACAGGTACTTTCTTTGATAGAGAAGATGTCCTAACAAACCCTACATTCATTGAGGTTTACGATAAGTATTATAAATATACCGCTAAAACAAATGATAGTGGTGACTACATGATATTTGGAGTTCCATTAGGAGAACAAACAATACATGTTGATGTTGATTTATCCGATATAGGAGAATTCTCATTATCACCCCAAGATTTAGTCAGAACAGGAGCGGCAACTGAAGCTCAAGTTGCGGGGACACAGTTCAAAACGTCATCAAACCTAAATTCATTACCACAAATTATTTCAATTAATAGAGTTGTTGAAGTAGAACCTCTTTGGGGACAACCTGAAGTATGTAGTTTAGGTATTATCAGAAGCGATTTCGATTTAACAAGTGAAGCAAATATTGATATAACACCCACCGCAATTTTTATGGGGTCAATAGTATCAACAGTTGATAATCATACACAAAAAAGAAATTGTAAACCTAAAAATAGACATGGTAATTTATGTAGTTTAGTTGCGGGTCCTGGTGAAATATTAGTAATTAGACAAACTATACAACAAGATGTTAATGGTAGACCTGTTTTAGAGACATTTGATTTAGAACAGGGGGGGCAAGTGATTGATGAAAACGGTACATGGTTAATTGATGTACCTATGAATTTGGATTATTATATAACCAATGAATTTGGTGAAAAAGTATTATCAAATGACCCTGAGAAAGGAGTACCAACAAGAGGTAAATACAGATTTAAAGTTAAATGGGCACAATCACCTACATTATCGGAACCTGTTAAAAGAGGTTATTTTTTAGTACCTAACATAAAAGAGCATGGATGGGTTATTAATGGTGGGAATAGAATCGACCCTTTAACTAATGGGTCCGCATCACCGTCAGATACTTTAGAGGCTATTAAATCGTATTCGTTTAGTTTAGATTGGAATGACTACCCTGATATACAAGGTGCTATTAATTGTGAAGACACCTTTTATGATATGCAATATAATAAGGTATATACGGTATCACAATTAATAGACCAATATAGAAAAGGATATATACCTAGTAAAGTGATTGGGGTCAAACACATTCTTGATGATGTATGCGAGAGCGAAAACGTTAAATTTCCAACAAACGACGCTTTCTTAAGATTTGATTTAATATACTTATTATTTACAATAATGATGTATATATTTAAACCAACTTTATACCAATTATTAGTAATTGTACACGTTTTAGCATTTTTAATAAAATTCATTTTAGGTCCTATATTAGCAATTGTTGTTGCAGTTGTTTTTTTGATAGTCATATTAGTATGTAATTTCATTAATGGTATTATTTGGGTTATAAATTTATTTGCGAATGTTAATAAATTGGATTGCCCCACTATTCAAGACCTGCAAGAACTAATTGTTAAATTACTTAATTTATGGAAGTTATTTACAAAAATAAATTTACCTAACTTATCTTATAGTGATTGTGAATTATGTAACTGTAAAGAACCTGATAGTGTTGAAAATAACGCTACAAGCCCATCACCAACTAATATAGATTCCGAATCCATTATTAATAATTCAGGAATAAATTCCTATTTAACGAATTATTTAGATAGTAGTAAATATACCGCAAACCAAGGATTTTCTTACCCAAGTGCTTTTGAAAGTATTATGGCAGGTGCTAGTTTTGATGGTTCAGGGCCTAAAACTTATACACCCCAAATGACTAAATATGGTAATGATAATGGTGATGACAGACATTTGTTTACGAGTAGTTTAACTTTAGCTGAGAGAATTAATCTATTCAATAACAAAGCTAAATATTTTAATGATGGTGGGGGGACTAATCCTGGAGGAGGGTTTAATAGAATTAAAGTAACTTTCCAAACACAACTTAATAATCCTATAGTAAAGTATCATTATGACAACGTTATTGTGGTCTCAATTAAAGATACTAAACTATCAGAAATGCAGGCAGGTCAGATAGTCACATTCCAAAATCCAGAACTTTCTGCAGACGTTAATTTAACAGGGTATACTCAATTAAATCAATTTGCAACCAAAAGTATTACAGGAACTTCAATTAACGACAATGGTCAAATTACAGTATATTATTCGGACCCATCTGATTTAAATGGTTCGTCATCACCATTGTCAGTGTTATATGATATTGAACAAGACCCTGATGATGCTACATATGCAAAATTTGGAATGGATATCGAATATTTCCAAGTCATAACCGCTATGACTTATAGTAATTTTAGCTCATTATGTACCCCAAACCCATTATCTTTAAGAGATAGATATTTGTTTAATAATATGAGATTTGAATATCTTAAATCGGTAACTAATTGTTGGTATGATGATTATTATCAAAACCCATTACAATCTTACGATAATTATGAAAATCAAGTTATAACATTTTTGGTTAGAGGTGTTGACCCTTATAGTACAAGAAAACAAAATTCATATGATTTAAGTAGATTATTTGGATACACATCATGGGGAATACCTGGGTTAACTGTAACAGGTGATTATAAATTAAATCACCCTATAAGAGGAGGTGTTAAATCAGTTAAACATAGTATGATAAGTGATGTAACATTAACCGACAGTAATAATTATAATTTATATTATGATTCATTTCACTTCCTACCTGAATCTAACCCATCAAACGCAGGGTTTAGTGGGTTTACCTCTACATTACCAAGTTATTACTCTAGACTTGACGCTTCTGATTTATCTTTTACACCTTTAGGTGCGTTATCATTAAATAATGTTTGTTCTTCAGGTCCTTTTGGGTATAATGTTGCAAGTATAAGACCTTTTAATACAATTATATCTAATGGTAATGGATTTTTACTTGAATGGGATGTTGTCGTTCCATTTGTTTTTCCTCCGAACTGTACTGAGATTAGAACCGCAACACAAAATAGTTACCCTAACGATAACAAAGGTTATTTTGTTAATGAAATTGTTGAGGGTGGTTCGGCTATGTTACAGAGAGTTAAAGTTCAATTTGGTGTAGGAACCTACGCAAATGGATATTCATACGCACCTAAATACGCGACAGTTCCTTACGGATATAATAATTTAGGTATTAATGGTAACCAAATTATTATGAGGTCGGATAGATTACCGACATCAACAAGTACAAAAGAAACCTCCAATAATAGTTTTGCATTACAGATGAATCCTAATTTTGCGGTTTATTTAGTTTCAGATGACGGGTCAGTACCTGTTAATAATGAATCAACACAACCATCAACTTCAACAGGAGCGAACCAAGATAGTAGTGAAGATAATGATGGTAATAAAGTGTTAGATTCATTTAATTGCCCTCAAATGGTTCCTCTTGGTTGTTATTATGGGGCAACACCTGGTTGTGGTAATTCGTTCACACCCACAGAAATTGACATACAACCTGATAATGATGGGTGTTATTATAATGGTATAAACGGTGAAAAAATAATGGTTAATGGTTGTTATGTTACAGTAACAAGTATATTTTTATCTTTACCCAAAGATTTTAAAATATTAACTGAATGGTCCTCAAGATTATTAATTACATTTGGCGCTTGTAGAGACGTTTGGTCTCAAATGTTCACTAATAATTGGATTAATGGTACGTTATACGCATTTGCATTTAAGAATGATAGATTCTTTACAGGTCCAACCGACACACCTGCAAATTCACCATATAGTTTATATTGTAGAGATACAGTTTATTTGCATCCAACTACTTTAAACTTTTATTATAGGTCAAGTCCTTGGGATGGTAATAGTTTTATTGGGGCTCAACCTCCAACACCTCTTTTTGGAGGTAGTTACGGAGGAAATGATAAAAACCTAAGATTTCCAACAACAATGTTAGATATGGGACCTAGAACACAATACTTACAAGAATTAATAATGTCAGATGATTTTGATGGTTATGTAGTAAATAAATTAGGACCAACAACGTATACTGATGTTTCTGAAATATTGAATTTATTCATCATTAGTCGACTATCTAATACTAGTTTCTTATCACAATTATTTGGGACTTCAGGAGCAAATATATTAAGTTATTTTAACGGAAGGACTAAATTTATGGTTGACGCCGACTACGCACAAACAGTTTCTGTAAGTTCAGAATTAGGTGTTGCAGAATTTAATTCAGAAAATTACCCCCAACTTACATGTGCTCAAGACCCTATTTATTTTAATGGTGGTAATGCTACTGATGGTATTATAGGTGTTTTCTTTTCATCAGACACACAAGTTAGAGATTTTATAACCCCTAAAAGAACAATTATTGTTGAAGATGCTATGGTAACTGATGATTGTGCGTTTGGTAACTTTAAAGTCTTTTCACAAACTGTCCCATTCTACCAATGGAACATTAAACAAAACCCTGACCAAGATAGTATTTTTGGTTCACAAGGTAATGAATGGTATACGACACCTTTAGGTAGTAGTTTTTATAGTAACAAATACCAATCAATGGATAGATTAGAGCAGACTTCAAGATATATGAGAACAAATACAAGTAGTTTTATTAAAGATTTTAAAGGGTATATTTATTCATACAATACTTCCACAGGACAATATAACCCAAATCATGATTCGGTACAACCTAATTCAACACCTTACAGTTCATCAGAAAGAATATTTACAGTTGGGGCACCTTTCCACTTCTATTTTGGTCTTAAAAAAGGAAAAACCGCATTTGACAGATTTGCAACTAAATGGATTAAAACTGATATAATTACAGATTAATATGGGTAATAGAAATGATTTACGAGTGGTTTTAGGGTCTTTGAGATATAAGTCAGCACCTAACACAAACTTATTTTTTCAAGTACCACTTAAACAAACTTTTAAAGAAAATACTGAATTTGATAGAAGTATTGATGTTGATTTGGAACAAGTATTTAATAATGAACGACAAGAATCAGATATTTTTAGACCTACCGCAAAATTTTCATTATTATTTAAAAATTCATATTCAGGTTTTACAAATTATCCACCATTTGAAAATAATTTATATTATCTTAATTCACAAGAAGCGGCAATTGCTCAATGTTTAAATGGTAATCCTGATGCGATAAGTTGGACAGGACTACCCCAATATAACGAATTTGATTTTGTTAGGAATGATTATAATGTACCTGGTTATACACAATTACCTGATGAACATATAATCTTCACACCTAAAAGTGCTTCGAGTTATAATTGGAATTTTTTTGTTAGTTATCCATATGAAAATGATTACACTAAACAATTAAAGGCCGTTGATTTTAAAACAAACATTACGTTAAATTGGATAGTTGGTGATGGTATACCGTTTATAATTGAAAAAGTCGACAATGGAGGATTGGGACAAATATCTTTTAGATGTCCTATTAAACATGGATTATCAGTAGGGGAATTTGTTAAATTAAGTTTATCTTATAATGGAGATGATTTATTCCAAGTGAATTCATTAGGAGCTCAAACTTATGGAAGTGAAGAGTATGTATTTAATATTGTAGATGTTGGATACACTAGTGTTTTTAATAATAATGTGACTGGCACGGCAAAGAGAGTTATACTAGGTGACAGTGAAACAGACACGATATCTGAATATTATGTTAGAAGACATAAAATATTAACAAATTCTGAAAATGCAGTTGTAAGTAAGGCGGGATTTGAACAAAGTATTTTTGGGGAGACTAAAAAATTTGAGAGTAGTGGTTTTACCCCGAATCAAGTATCAAGAGTCTCTATTAAAGAAGGTTCACAATCATATACCTTATCATTTAATAAAGATATTAAAATAAATCCTTTAAGAGATAATCAAAAAAGACCATTAACAGAATTATTTTTTACTGTTATATGGAAAGGTTTTTTCGGATGGACCTTTGGGTTACCAAATGGTAATGGAGGTTTTAACGGATTAAAAGAAGGGTGGGAATTTAACCTACCTTTAAACTCGACAGGACAACCAAATAGTTGGTGGAGTAACTCAAATTCGGACTCCGATGTTAACATACCACTTGGGGTTTACAACACTGCTCAAGGGTTACCACCATACGTGTCACCATCATTCAACGGGTTTACATATATTGATTCATTAAAGGAAGATGATATAATAGACGGAGATGTTTGTGAATGGAGTAATTATGACCAAAAAGAGAGAGTTATTTCAAAAATTTACCATAAGATAAAATTTAACCCTTTTGTATTTTCTATAGGAGGAAATCCCGCAAATCAATTTGGTTATTACTATCAACCTCATCATGGAGTTACGATTAGAGTATTCTCAGATTATATCGAAGATGGGGACCCCCAAAATGTTGTAGGTATTCCTGATTATTCTTATTTCTCAACAACTAAAAATTTATTTATATGGAGAGATTTATATCCATATGGTTATATTGATAGTTCTTTTAACGGTGTTAATTATCCATTTTTAAACGGTGTTCATTATCCATTTAACAATAATATATTCAGAATAATACCTGAAGGAACTAATTATAATGAACAGACCATAATAGCAGAACCATTAATTGACGATTGTGAGTAATAAATTTTTATTTACCATACCTAACGATACTAAAGGGATTCAAATTCCTATAGAAATGAAATGGGATTTTTATGGTAGAACTGATAGTATTGAGTTATATGAGGATGATGTTTTAACAACAATCATAGGGGTTGCTGATGATTTTGAAGTAGTTAGATTTTCACATAACTCCTATGGTAATAATCAAGAGACTAAATTAGGATACGAGTTTTATTTTTATGATGGACCACCACCAACAAACCAAAGCGTTTTAACATCCACAGTTACTGATTGGAAAAATAGTTATTTATCTGAAGGATTTACAGGTGATGAAATTTATTATTATACCAAACCATTCACAAAATCATTTTTTAAATTAGATTTTTATGATACTAACGATACAGTTACACAAACTAATTATTTTAGTGTGATTATACCCGTTCAGCAAGGAGAAACTGAAAGTGTTAGTATTTCACCCTTATTTCCTAACGTTAATATTAAAAAACCAAAATATTCATTAGATTTTGTTGGTGATAAAGAAGGTTTCTTTTTGTATTGGTTAGTGAATACAGAATTTTTAAACATCAACACCTTTTACATGTCGGCTAAATTTTTTGATGGTAAACTAGGGGTTTTTGTTAGAATGATGAACGAACCACAATCATCATTACCTAATAAATTTGTATTTGATTCTCCGAGGTATTTTTTTAATAAAGTTGTTTTAGATTATAACACTAAAACATATGAAATATTTGATTATTTAAACAACCGTATAGGTGCGGGAACACCAATAAAATGGTATGAATATATTAACCCTTAATGGACGAAAGATATTATAGTATAAGAATATCACCTGAAGTAATTAATGGTGATTTATTTTTACATTCATATGATGCGGGTAACTCAGAACCAGACCCTAACGACCCTTGTTGTGAAATTGTAACATCAACAACAACTTTAAATTTTACAGGTCTTACTTACGTGTATTCATCGATGACCCAAGTAGTTAGTGGAGGTACTGATGGAAGTTCGTTATTAACGGGACTAACTGTCCCTGTGTTTTTAACCGAAACGACTGTTGATGTTGGTTATTATTCTGTTTTTGATGGTATGGTATTACAAAAAGATACCATGACTAATTTTTTATTTTCGGCATCGACATTTTCACCATATACCTATTATTTTTATAATACTTCAGATACTGAATTTAAAAAATATTTACAATTTGCAACATATAAAGTGGATTGGGGAGATGGAACGCCAATTGATTTAATTACAACAACCGCACCCAATTTTTATAGTCATACTTATGCTCAAGATGGTGAATTCACAATAACTTTTTCAGGAATGAGTCCTTGGGGAACAAATATTGTTGAAAAAACAGTCTATGTCCCATTCACAGGAGTTACAGTACCTAACCCAAATGGAACCGCGTATTTTTTACCTGCGGGAGGTAGTTGGTCAGGAACACCTTTAATGTATGATTATTTATTTACGGGAGATTCAAATTGTGATGTTTATGACCAATCAAGTTATAACTATACCACTGTACCATTTTTAATTTCTGGGTATACCACATCTACGATGACTGATTTACAACAATACGGTAGTAAATTTAATCCGATGATGTTTAATGGTAAATATAAAATAGGTGTACAAGTTACAGGAACATCTGGTAGTATTGGGACTTTTTGGGGTCCATCTTTAGATAATACTTATACTGCCTATACAATAAATGATATTGATTATTATGATTATAGTGATGGTACTACAGTATTCATGACTTATTCATCAGGTATGACACCTGATATGATAGTCTGTTCAGCAATTACAAAAAATGAGGTATTATTGAACGTAATTGATGAAGCAGAAATACAAACTAATGTATTTATAGAAAGAGGTAAAAACTCGGCATTAGAACGAATCCAAAGGTTAGGAGAAGTTGATAATGTGGGGGACCTTGAAAAATATGGATACAAATTTTTTAATGTAAAAAATACAGGATAATATGGCAACAGGAACTTACGGTACAATAAGACCAGCGGACGTTTCCCCCGAAGATGTTGAGATAATTTTAAATTATACCCCATCAAGAGATGAAACTAATAATTTTGTATTAACTAAACTTGATGCGAAAACATTATTAAGACCTTATTTTAATAATGATAGTACTGGGGGTTCCTCAGTAGAAGTGTTAGGTGGTTTATATAATTTAACATTACCTTCAGACCAATTTAATAAATTAGGGATTTATACTCTTTATATTAGACCTGCTCAAATCAGGACAACTATTTTGGATTGTGGGGTATTATCATCATTACCTAATGTTAGAGGTTTAGTAATTGATTTAAATTCAGTACCTTCTGAATATAGAAATAAATTTATAAATCAAGGGTTAGTTGGATTTAGAATTGAATATCTTAATACCGATGGGTCTAAGATACCTAATTTTTTTAGAATCATCACATCATCATTTTTTTGTGAACCCGTTGTTCAAAATTTAACCAACACATCGCAAAAAGCTATAAGATATAGATACACCGAAAATAATACTAATTTAGTATTCTGTACTTTATCACCATCATCTGCACCAACAAACAAACCAAACGCAATACCTTTTATTGGACAACCAAATCAAAGTATTGTAATATCTAATACATTCTTCAATCCAATAACATTAGATGTTGAAGTTGCGGAACATGACTTCTCAACGTTGGCAATTGCATTGTTTGGAAACCAAACTAAGTCTATCGATGACGGTATTTACACGATGTACGACACTCAAAATAACATCTATAGACAATACAATCTATATGAAATTAGAGACCAATTTAACGAGTTATTATTTGAGGTTAGACAAGATAGAGGTGATAATATTGATTTTAGTAAAAACTTTACAAATATAACACAATAATGGCGATTAAAAAATATACTTGCCCTCCACAATCCGCAACAGGGGCGGGAACTTTTTCAGATGACTTAGTTGGATTACAATTAGTTGCTGGAGGAGGTTTAACGCAAGGAAATTTTGAATTCGTTACGTCAACGTCTGAAAAGACTAATAGGAATTTTATTACAGGTGTTTTTTCTGACCCTATCAATTTAGAATCGATAGGTATTAATAGTATTGAACAATCTAAAACTATTTTAGAAAAAAACTTTAAAGTCTATCCAAATTTTGATTTAACCCAAGTTAATAATTTTACACTATATGGGTCAATGGTCAAAAGAATGTCGGCATCCGCAACTAAAATTATTAGTTTTTTCCCCGCAGCTATCGAATCGACCTTCATGGGTATAAATTATATTACAGGAGTAACCGCAAATAATATAGTTTATAGTGAATTAAATGACTCAACAACATTTGATTTAGATATTGCAAGATTAAGAAATCCATTCGATGTTGATTTTACCAATAACTCAACAAGAAATTTAGAACTTAAAGAAATACAAGTTTCTCCTTTAAGAGATATGAAAATACAATACGCTAAGTATTCTTTATTTTTTAATGATGGTGAATATAAAGTTATAAATATAGTACCGACAGATAGTTTAAGTAATGGTATTTTAACATTAACTGTTAGTGGAGACCCTTTTTCAGGTGAAACTGTTGTTTTTGATAATTTAGTTATACGTCCTAATGACCTTGAAGTTAATAGTGTTTTTAAAGAAGTTTTTGATGAGGTTGAACAGTTCTTATTAAATAGGAATGTTAGCCCAAAGTATACATCAACATTTAATATACCAAGAGAAGCTGAAGATGGTAGTTATTATATTGAATCACTTAATCTTACATGGCCATTATATGGTACATGGAATATCGATATTTTAACAAAGGCTTTTGAAAGTTACATTATATCGTTAAATGATGTTAGTGAATCTTTTGACGGATATAAAACAAATTTAATTTCTAGGTTTTTAACAACAGGTGCATTTAAAGAGTTTGATACGATAGGTCAAAAAATGGAAAAAGTTCTACAAATTTATGGTAGAAGTTTTGACGAAACTAAAAAATATATAACCGCATTGTCATTTATGACATCGGTTAATTATAATGTTGGTAATGATATACCATCACAATTATTAAAAAATTTAGCACAAACTTTAGGTTGGACAACTAATATGTCCCCAATTTCTAACGAAGAGTTGTTGTCATCAGTTTTTGGAAAAACAAAACAAGATAAAAGTAACTTTACAGGAATATCTCAACCACAAACACCCGATGAATTAAATTACCAATACTTTAGAAATTTAATTTTAAATTCCGCATTTTTATTTAAGTCTAAAGGAACTAGGAAATCAATTGAAATATTATTAAGACTTATTGGAGCTCCAGAAGCATTAATTGAATTTAATGAATATGTTTATTTAGCGGACCAAAAAATAAATTTATCTCAATTTAATGAACAATATATACAAATATCTGGAGGTACTTACATCGAATTTACCCCAATATTAGACCCAACAGACATCTATTCAATTTTTGGAAATCAATACACAGGGTTTACGACAAGCGCAACTATAAAAGATGTGAATGTAAGTTTAGATGATTACCCGATGGACGAATTCGGGTACCCATATTCACCTCCAGATACCGAAGATTACTTTTTCCAAAAAGGTAGTGGATGGTTTGAACAAACACCACAACATAGGGCACCTGAAGAAGTTAACCTAACTAATAGTGTGTTTGTGGGAAATAACCCAAATTATCAAACAATGTTATTACCGTATTCATATGGACAAGAATATTTAAATAGATTTAGAAAATTCCCATTTATGAATTTAGGGTATCAATTAACACCTACAATTGATAATAATAAAAGTTGGGTGGATAATGAAGTTGGTATTAGAACTAATCTTGATGGTAATTTTAATGCTAGATATTTTGTAGAAGATGATAGATTAGTACTAAATGTTAAGAATGTTGATTTATTTTTAAATCCTGCTCAAGGGTTGGTTTATGATGTATGGGTAATGTCTAGAGAATTTAACTACCCAATACCAAATCAAGGATTAAATTATATCCCACCAACATACTGTGACCCTAAACCATATAGTCCGTACCCTGGAAGAGGAGGTGTTGATTGGACGGAAATTGTACCATTACCAAAAAGAAAAACATTTTTTGAATTCGCTCAAACTTTTTGGTATAATATGATTAATGTGAGAAATCGACAATATGCCACAAACGGAAAAACAGGAGGTTACCCAACACTCGATTCAATATATTGGAAGTATTTAGAATCTCAACAAACTATCAATATTCCAAACGATAATTTTACATACAAAACAATGATGGATTATGTGAATGGATTGGGGGATTATTGGATTAGGTTAGTTGAGCAAATGATACCTGCAACAACTATTTGGAATACGGGTGTTAAATTAGAGAATTCTATATTCCATAGACAAAAATTTGTTTGGAGAAGACAAGAAGGGTGTCAATTAATACCTATACCATGTAAACCATGTTCATTAATAAATAACATATTTACATATGACTGCCCAATCGAAAGTGTAGAATGTGCAATATATCCTTGGGTTAACAACCCACAAATTCAAACTTTAAATGCGGTTTTAGGAAATGTTTTAAATTCGTATTTAACTACTAATGGTTATACATTAAATGATTGTGATTTTAATGGTATGACAACTAAATGGTTTGTTGATATTAGAGTTGACGATACCGTGGTTGTAAGTTATCCATTCTTTAGTGGTGTTGGTTATAGTAGCCCATCATATAGTTCACCAACTGTTGACATGTGGGATGATGCGTTAAGTAACGCTTTGGATTCTTTAAAAGATTATGGATTTGATTATTATTTAACAAATGAAGATACGGTTGTTGTTTATAATCAAGTATGTTCAGTTTCTGAACAAGGTATCAATTTTAAATTGAATATAGGGATAAACTTTGAAATATTATGTAATTAATGTGTGATTTAAATGTATCTATTGCGGGTATAACAGGTGATTGTTTTAATACTGATTCAGGTGCTTTTACAATATCTATTAACGGTACGGCACCTGACTATACAGTTGATTGGATAAACCCTCCTTATGGAACAATTCCATTAGGACCTGGAGTTGTTGGATACACTATAGATAATTTATCTGCAGGTACCTATACATTTGACATAATAGACAGTTGTTTACCCGATAATAATTACCAAACAATTAATGTTAATGTTTCATCAGGGACTTGTGTGAGTTTAACAGGTGTTGAGAACACAAGTTGTGGTTTAAATAATGGTAGTTTAACCGCAACAACAACAACACAGTATAACACCGCAAAATTCTATCTTTATGATACGACTATTGGATATATAACATCCGCAACATCATTAAATAATTTTTATGTGTTTGACAATTTAGGTGCAGGAACATATTATGTTGTTGGAGATGACGGGGGCGGTTGTACAGGTAAATCAGAAACTTGTATAATAATGAATTCAAATGAACTTAGTGTTGGTTTATTCATAGTTAACGCTTCATCTTGTGCGCCAAATACAGGAGCTATTTATGTTACAGGAGTTACAGGTACACCACCATATACTTATTCATGGAGCCCTGGAGGGCAAACTACCAATTCAATAACAGGACTAACAGTAGGTAATTACATTTTAACTGTTACAGACTCTGAAGGATGTATACAAAGTTCGGGAATTACAATTACCGCAAAACCACCTGTTGGTTTGGTCGATATTTCATTTGTTAACCCTACTTGTTTTGCTTCTGATGGTGAAGTTAGTTTAATAGTTTCAGGAGGAACCGCACCATTCCAATATGTAGGGTCGAATGGACACATTGATACTACATTTAGTAACACTAATACATTTTATAATATTCCTGCGGGACCATTTACAGTAGTAGTTAAAGATGCGGGTAATTGTAGTTTTACTGCAACGACTACATTGTTAACACCTGGAGGGTTAAATGTCACATCAGTTAATGTAACCAATTCAACATGCAGTGGGAATGGAGGTAAAATTGATGTTAATATTTTTGGAGGTTCGCCACCATATACATATACTTTAACGGACTCATTAAGTAATAATACAGTGGTAAACGGGAATTTTACTAGTTGGTCTTTTAATGGTCTTTCTTCAGGTAGTTATATTTTAACAATTTCAGATTCAGGACCTTGCGATTTTGTGGGTACATATATAGTTAATAATAATGAATTATTTGAATTAACAGTTGAAACAACAGGTACGACATGTAATCAAGAAGATGGTTCGGTATTACTATCAATTACCCCAGGAGGTACCCCACCATTCCACTATGAAATTGATGGTTATTCAGACTTCTCAAATAATTTAGAATTTTTATATGAAAATCTACCAAGTGGTAACTATGTTGCAACAGTTACCGATGCTAATTATTGCCAACAAGAATTACCATTTACAATTGTAGGCTCAAGTACCGTAGATTTTCTTTTAATTGGTACTGATTCATTAAATGGTAGTAATGGAACCATAAGCGCATTAATTACAAATGGTACACCACCATTTACATTAACTTGGAGTCCAAATGTTAACGGTCAAACGGGTACTGAAATCGACACTCTTAGTGCTGGAACATATACTTTAACTGTTGTTGATAATAATGGATGTAGTAAAACAAGAACAATTACAATAAATGGGTTTAATAAATTATCTTCATATCAAGTTTATAATATTTGTGATGAAGACTTTTTTAACACAGGTCAAACAGGTAGGAAAGGACCTCAAGAAATGTTAACTGAAGGATTCCATGATTTAACAAGTGGAGACACTAACTGTATTTTAAATAGAGCTATTTTCACAGTAAAAACAATTATTAATGGGGATTTAAAAGAACAATCATTTTATACAGGGGCAACACTATCAGATTTCCCATCAGATAATGAATTTTATGATGTTGTGGAAAGTTTACTTTTAACTTATAATATCATTGGTGAAATTGTGATTGACGCGGTTAAAAATACATTAACAATTGAAAGCGTATGTGACGTAACAATCGAAACTTTAGACGCAACTGTTAAAGTTGAGTTGGACATATCTTATGATATTAGTTGTGAAACTTGTGAAACTCAAACACCAACACCAACACCTACAGCAACGCCTACACCTACTCCGACGCCAACAATATCAGTCTCAGCATGTACTGTAATTTACGTTGTTGAAAATAATGATATATACGCATATGACCTATCATCAAATGTTAGTACATTGTTACCGGTCCCGTCAAACGTTAGTAACGTTGATATTGCACACACGGATAGTAAATTATGGGTAAACAATAATTTTATGGTAAGGGAATGGGATATAACATTAAGCCCATTTAGTGCAACATTCAATAGAGATATAACATTCCCATTTACAGTAGGTAATGGTTTAGGGGTCATCGATAATCAAACACTTATAACAACAAATGAATCATCCCCTCAATCAGTTTATGAGATGGATATTACAACCACAACTGCGGTTGATACATTTAAATTTAACTTACCACCAACACATTTAGTTGCCGGAGATATAATGTTAACAACAACCAATAAACTTTTAGTTACCACCGCGGAAAGTCCAAACATATATCTATTACAATATGATTATTTAACGGGTGTTTTAGAGTTAACAATAACTCTAAACCCAACTGTTGGTGGTGGTCCTTGGGGTATCTTCGAGGAATTTGGTAATATTTATATCACCGATTCATTGGGGCGTATCTATAATGTGGATACGTCAAGTCCGTATAACATTACTTTAATTAACTCCACAGGTAACTTAATATATGGAGCATCTCAATCACCAGTATGTTTAACGACTGATTTTACAACTCCAACCCCAACCCCAAGTATTACTCCTACCTTAACTTAAATGTATGGTGTTTCGGTAATCAAATATTAATCAGTAATACTACTAAATTTTTAGAATTAACTAATAGTTAAAAAAAAATATCGTCTAAAAAGACGATATTTTAAATAATCGGTATTTTGAACGATATTACCAAATTTTTTCCTGATTCATATAACCTAATACACAACAGTACGCATCGGTCATATCAAAATTCTCTTTTTTTAACGTATTATTTTTAGTATAGACCCAAGTAATTTGAGGTTCTCGTTCTGCAACCAAATCCCATATAATTTGTTTTTTGTCACAATCTTTTGGGTACCCACCGAACAGTACAAATTTACCTTTATCATTTTGTTGAATTAAATTAGGAAAGGCAGATTTTCTAGAATTATAAGTCGAGACGTACTCAGGAATAATACCCAAAATATCGTATATTTCTTTAGTTATTAGGGTATTAAACCTCATTAAAGTCTGAATGGTATAAACATTATTACTATTCATTAAAGGTTCCTCAATCACAACTTTAGTTATACCTAAATTTTTATATTGAAGTAATTTACTTCTAAAAATTTCACTTTTTAGAATTAATTCTTTAATTTTATTATCTTGTTTAGGTTTAGGTATAGGTGATACATGGGTTAATTCCAACAACTCTCTTGACTCGATGTCAAATAATGCCCAACCAATGGTTTTGGTCGACACGTCTAACCCCAATACTTTTGGAGTATTCTCGATAGATTTTTTCATATTAAATGTCAAATTTAATCAAAAACTGCTGAATACCTTGTCTTAAAACAGGGGACTGCATTTTTGATATAATCATAAGATTTTTGTTAGAATCGTAAAGTCCAATTTCAGTTAAATACGAAGGTTTACCTTGTACCCATGTTGGATTTGATGTTGCTTGAAATTCAGCCTGACTCAAATTTATCTTATATCTCATCTCATAAATTGTTGCTTGAATGTCAGTTTCTAATGAACCGTAGAAATAATATTCATCACCAAAATTTAATGATGTACCTGTATAACCAACGGGTGTTAATGGTATATAATTATTTAAGTTGTATGTTGGAGCGTCCTCATATAATTCATTTGTAATTACAAATGTCGTACTTGTTAACGATTCTTCAGTGATATAACCATTAACCATCATACTTGAGATTTGGTCTGTAAAATCAATTATCTTCCACTCAGAAGAGTTTGGTCTTCCTGTACCATCTACTTTTTGACAAATAATTTCAAATTTATCGGCGTAGAATCCTGATACAACATCACATCCCACAGGACAAGTTGTTGTTGTCGTAGTAAATGGGTCAAAAGTAGTCGTTGTCGTAGTAAATGGGTCAAACGTGGTAGTGGTTGTTGTTGGACTATATTCAGGTCTCAAACAAGGGAACTCAGCACCAAATCTAACCGCCACATTTTGAGATGGTTGTGGGTTACAATCAATATTAGGGCCTTGCATTACTGTGTAATAGTTACAATGTAATGAGTTTGTAAATACTGAAGTATTACTTAGTCTATAAGTAACGTGCATATATTGTGTATTACCCGTTAAAACACCTGTTAAAGAATTACTATCATTACCACAAGTATTAGGTGTGACTAATGAAGTCTTAGGAGCGGGTAACGTCCAATTCCTATTTGATTTATAAGACATTGCCGCGATAACTTCCTCATCGTCAATAATGACAAGTTTAGAATCAGGAAATACTTTACCAATTCTATTAGGTAAGTTATTTGTATTTCTATGAGTATCCCATAAATGATAGTATCTAATACCTGGGGAATTCATATCACTATTTTTAGTTGATTGTAAGTACTCAACTTTAAATAAATCTAAATCCTCAAATTCAGGTGGGTCAACCCAAAAAGTTTCACCAAAACAACATTCAGGATTTTTATGCCACATCAACCAAGGAATGTGTAATTTAAAGTTTCTTGCTTGACCCGTAGTATCTGAAGGGTTTGACACATCAAACGGCTCAAACGCAAATTTTTCACCATAGAAGAAATCTATAGTTTGATTTGTATAATGAATAACCGCAATTGCTTTTTGTTCTTCAGGAGTTACGATTACTTTATCACCTAATGAATCATAATGGTACACTGAACTAGTGTTAGTTTGACCACTACTTGAAGCATAACCAAAGTATTCTTTAGTACCAAGATATTGTCTTGAACCAAAGTTGGTATAATCTTTACTAATCGATGAGAAAAGACCTGCAGGGTTTTCAGACCAAGGAATATTCATATTCCAAACTTTAACATCAAACTCATCAGTATAACAAACAGATTCATAGTTAATAACATTATCCCTCCAATGAGGACGAGGAGTTATCGAATCATACATGGTTTGCATATTTGGTGGATATACAATCATTCTTGCATAACAATCAGAAGATAAATTTGAAAAATCAGGTGTTGGTCTATCTAATGTAAATTCACCCAAACATATTGATGTTATTTTATAAGTTAACATTGAATAACAACTACTAATAGGTGTTAAACAATCTGGCGGTGGTGGTGGGGGACAAGCTCTACTTGGGGTAGGTGTTGGACAGAATGTTGCAGATGGAGTTGGGGTAGGTGTAGGTGTCTCACAAGTAAATGACGCTGATGGGGTAGGTGATGGTGTTGGAGTTAGAGTATTATTACTTGCAGTTATACTTGGAGTAACCGTCATTGTTGGAGTTGGAGATGGTGTTGGGACATTTGAACATGTATTATTATATAAACCATTACCATCATAAAATATCGTAACAATGTCACCTACCGCAGGTTCTCTGAATGAAACACCATTAGAAACTAAAATTGGTGTTATAACATTGGTACCGTTTAAACTATTCATTCTTACTGAATAGTTTGCGTTGATAGCATATAAATCGTTAGTTATTGCACTCCATGAAGTAGTTTCGGCAGTTGTATTACCTGTGAAGAAACCTCTCATGGCGGCTCTGTTATAAACAGGACTAACTATTGAATCCATAAAAGGAACACCATATGTGTTGCCTGTAGAACCATCTACATAATATGGGTATTTAATATTTTCTTTATTTGATTGAGGAGACCCGCTAGAATTTTGAGCATTGAAGTTTGGCTCAAGAATCGTGGTATCAAATTGATTATAGGACACTGGTAATGTGTTATACGAAACTTCACTATCACCTATTTGAAAATAAGAAATATTAAAATTACCTTGTGATAATTTTTGTCTTCCTGTATCAGTTAATCTTGTATTAATTAACCCCGATGTATTTTTAATAATGTATCCCATTGATTATAAATATTCTTATTTAATTTTTATGACGTTATAATTGAACAACAACCACAACCGTAAATTTTTAAGTTTGATAAATTATATGTTTCATCACTTGTACCAACATAACAATTAACAAATTCATTTCTATTTACACTTGTTATTGTTCTAATTTTAAAATCACTTGTGTTATCTATAGTAATTGAATCCCACACTTCATTTAATGAAGTTAACCAAACATTTTCCGATTGACAACCTGCAACTGTATTAATAATACTATCATCGTTTGTTGAAGATGAGGACGGTGGAATTATATTGATACCATCAATAGTTAATGAGGTCTTGGTATTAAAAGTGGCGGAATCTTCATTAGGTGAAGATTTAGATAAGTTTAAATGACTCAATTTAAAGTTAATACTTGTACCATCAGGTAAATCAGGTGTTATTGATAATGTTGTCGTGTACTCTTTAGTTAATAATGTACTATTTGCTTGTAGTGTTTTAGGTAGGGTAACTAATTTAACGTTATAAGTGGTTGGAGGTGATGGAGGATTTAACGTTATATTATTACTAACAGTAAATCCTTCAGAATCACTAACAACAACATTGTAGGAACCTGAACATAAATTACTGAACATTGGTATATTTCTATATGTCAAACCACCATTAATCGAATATGAATATGGAGGGTAACCACCACTTGATTTAATTGTTAAACCACCATCACATCCACATATTGTTTGGTTTTTAGTAATTAAAACATTCATAGGTTGGACCGAATCTTCTGATTCTGCCGAGAATCTACCATTTGGAATCCTTACTATTTGATTACAGTTACCTTCATAAACTATTACAGTACCTGTAGCGCCAATAATAAACCAACTACCATAAATTGGTGGGTAAGTAGGATTTGAATTAAATATTGTATAAGTTGTTGGAGTTGAAGCCGATAACTTCCATTGTAAAAGAGTTGAGTCCCAATATATTACTTGTGTTGAGTCATTAGAAATCCAAGAAGGTTTAGAATTAAATAAACCGTTAGGTGAAAAATTAGTTTGAGTTTCTACATAAGAACCTTGTTTAAGTATATTTGTTGTCATACAAAGTTGATACTCAATATAAGGAGTTGTAGGTGTTGGGGTCGGTGTGGGGGAAGGTGTTGGTGTTGAACCTGTTAAAATACATTTTGTATTTGCGGTAAAATCGCCATAAGAATCAATAACTGTTGCTTCATAAACACCTGCAGTTAAATTGTATATAACGGGTGAAATGTTACCGTTATTCCAGCTTATATAATATGGAGGAGTTCCTCCCGTTATTGTTAAATAAATCGAACCATCGGATGATGATGGAGAAGGATGAGTAAGATTACACTCAACACCCATAGGGAATAAAGTGATTGGTTCACATTCATTTGTGAACTCAGGTATTATTGGTTTAGGTGTAGGAGTTGGTCCTAAAAAAGGATAAGTCATGAACTTAAATATTTTCTTTTAGTTTTTTAATAAATACATTTATTCCTGAAATTTTATAACCCTTTTCATAATATCAATATATTTTCTTGTGGCACTTGTGGACTCAATGTACTCAAAAAAGTCAATGTTTGATTTTAACATTTCCAATGGATTAATGTTAATGTAATCACCTTTGAAAAATTTTTTATCTTTTAGGTCGTTGGTCACACCTGCCATATGTAATATTGGGTGTTTTTCATAAGTACTGATTGAGTCAGTTGCCCAAGAAAAACTTAAATCACTAACTACTTTAGTTTCTAAACCAAAATACCAAAGGTTCCATAACAGAGACCACATCTCCGCAGTCCAAAATTGTATTTCACCTGGGCTAATTGGATACCTTTTTTGAAAATCTAACATTTGGTCATATAGAGGAGCACAATCGTAGTATATTTTAAACCATAGTTCCCATGGAGTGTTTTTAATAATGTATTGACCACCACCTGAATTAGGTTGGTTCTTTTTTACCTCATCAATAGTAATACCTATTACATCAACCATTTCTTGTAAAAGTTGATTTTCTCCACAATCAGGATGTTGATTTTCGTATCTATCGCAACAACTAACAATATAATCATAACCTATATAACCAATGGTATCTGAAAGATATATTGTGTCATCACTAAGTAATTTATCAAAATCAGGAAGTTCTCTAAAAATAATGTCAGCATCGTGTAAGAAAAAACACCTACCAAATTCAGGGTTTTGTTCCAACCATTTATAAATTAAAAAAGGTTTTATACTTGGGATATAATGTTTTCTTTGTCTATCATCTAAATAATGGTGGATATTAATACCCAATTCTTTGAGTTTTAAAGAATCTTCAGTAGGTTCTGTATTACCTTGAACCATACCAAATATCACATGAATTTTATTTGGGTCAATACCTAAATCTATAAAGTTTTGAGTATAAACTCTAACTTGCCAATGAAAATATGGAACGTCAGGTTGTGCCGTTACAAATACTAAGTTTTCTTTCATAACACTATTTGAAATTAAATATAGAAAACAATAATTTGTAATAAATGCTATTTTGGGTAATATTTATTGTATATGAAGTTACTTAAAACAATATCAAAATTAGTCGTAGAATCACAACGTGCTTATGATGAAGCATGTGAAAAAGGTGTTAGTGAAAAAGAATTGGATAGACTTGAAAAAAATTTAAGAGAGACTAGACTATTAATGAAACTATACGATAATGTGGGTAAAACTAACCCTAAAGACTAATCAAATCCCCTTTAACAATAAACCACATTTAGTATTTGTCCTAATGTCGTAAGGACCTGTACCTGTCGCACCAGTTAAGTAATAAGTGTTGGTGTTGGAGTTATAGGAAGTGAGTTACATGGTACAGTTTTAAAAGTAATACATCCTTCTGAAAGAGAAACCAATTTGATACCTACTTCAGGAATATTATTAAAAATTGAAGGTAATGGTGAAATAACAACAGGAGGCCCCACACTTGTATTTATAGTTGCGACTAATACACATTGTCCACCATATGAATTACAAACATAAACTTCATATGGAAAATTAGAACCTATTATAGATGTAATATCGATACCATTCATAAATTACTAATTATATGATAAACAAGTTTCACAATCAGTATATAATGTTGGAGTCACAACACTTGAAAAATAGTTACCTGTGTAGTTTATAATATTTGAACCTGGTGGAAGTGAAGGATAGTTCGGGTAAACCCCATAAAAAGTCCAACAGTTACCATCATTACCATAGAACGTTTTAGATGAATCTAATGAAGGTCCTGGAAAATTTTGAATTAAGTATTGATTTATTGTTTTTTTTGTATTTTTACCAAGTTCTTTAGAGGATGAAAACTCAACTGTAGTTTTTTTACAATTAAGGTAAACGTAAAATTGTTGAGGTAATGAAGGAGTTGGTGTCAAAGTAGGAGTTGGTGTTAAAGTAGGAGTTGGTGTCATACTAGGTGTTGGACTCGGTTCAGGATAACATTCAACACACTGACCTAAATTGAAGTAACCCACAGGACCTTCAGTTAAAATAATTTCAGTCACACCAATACTTTCAGGATTAACACCTACATATGAAATACATTTAGAAACACCATCGACAGTTGCTTTGAATATCATATATTCCTCTAAAGTATCACCTGATGGTGTAGGTACTGACATAGTGGTGTAATACATCATACCATTAATACAATCTTGGAATTGTTTACTAACAGGACAAGAAAGGTCACCCTCAATTGTTGTGAAAAAAACATCACCTGTTATGTTACAAGGTCTATTTATTATTCTTGTTGGTGTTGGAGTGGGTGTTGGTGTTGGTGTTGAGGTTGGAGTAATGCCAACAATAACCGCATCTACATCTATGTTAGCACATGTTAAGTTAGTTGCGGTAGGGGTAGGGGTAGGTGTTAAAGTTGACGTTGGAGTTGGAGTAGGACTAATAGAAACATCACAATCAAAAATTGCGGTAAAATCAAAAACCTCACAATAAGTTGTTGTTGTAGTAGTTGGAGGGCAAACACCTGAAGAGAAAAATTCTTCACATAAATCAGGACATTCTGAAAAACAAGGTGACTTACCTGATAGGAGACACATACCACCTAAAGATGTTGATAAACACCATTGTTTGTTACCTATTGAATAGTAAATATAATAGTTGTTTGAACTTCCCGTCCAATATAGTTGTGAATTATAAGTACCCGCACTGTAGTAAGTACTGTCAAAAATTGTATCGGTTCCACTTATACAATATATTTCCTCACACACAGGAGGGACTGAACAAGGGAATGAAGTAATACAAGAGTTACAGTCAAGATATGAAGTACCCAACCTAAAATTATCTGAGGAAAAAATTGTGTAATAAGGTAAAGCTGATGTATAACCTGAATTAACAATTCGATAACAACCATTTAATTCATTGTTAGGGTTTGAAGATGATATTATATCTGTAAAATAAAGAGTATCGCCTAACCCAAAATTTACTGAATCCCTTCGAGAAATTGCAATGGCGAATGTTTCGCCACTACAACAACCCGAAAATTCTAAAACAGGAATTTCTTTTTCTATTAAGGTTACTACAATATCTACTGATGGTGATGTTATAGTTCCCGCCGCGTTAATGTAATAATATAATGAAGGTTCTAGGTCAAAAACTTTAACCGAAGATAAAATATCTGTGAATGTAAAACCAACATAAGTTGATGGTCCCGTATTTTGAATTTGATATATCGGCATTTATAATAAACTTAAATTTTTAATTATTTCACAATTATTATCGTCAACTATTTTTAAATTGTAACTAGTTTGACCGTCAACGGATGGTGGTACAAAAAAATCATATGGAAAAGAATTTATCGTATCGATATAAACACACATAGTAATTGGGTTATCACATAGATAAACATTACACGGGGTTACCCCTGTCACATCATTTATTGTTATTTGTGTTGGCATTCTTTTTTAGATAAATATAATGACCCCTGAAAACTTGTGAAGATTGATTATTTTAATATTATATCTTATTTTTAAGTGATGTCAGACGATGCAGAAATTTTAGTAGAATTATTACGAGAAGTCCTTGGTGATGAAAAACAACATTACGAAAATAAAGGACAGATTGCTTTTGACTGCCCCGTTTGTGATGATGGTAGGAATAAAGGAAATCTTGAAATTAATTATTTTTCACATGTGTATAAATGTTGGGCATGTGGAGATGTAAACGATACTCACGGACCTTTAGGTAAGTTGTTCGACACATATGGTAATAAGAAACAAAAAAAAGTTTATAAAGTTCTACAACCTGAAGAGTTTAAACCTAAAGAAAAGAGAGTTAAAAAATTAACATTACCACCAAATTTCACAACTTTTAAAGATTCCTCCCCTGTATATCCCGTTAGAAAACAGGCATATAATTATCTTAAAAATAGAGGTATTGACGATGAAATAATTGAAAAATATGGTATTGGATTTTGTGATACGGGAACACATGCTAGTAGAATAATTGTACCATCCTACAACAAAAACGGGGAGTTAAATTATTACATCGCAAGAAGTTGGATACCAAACACTAAATCAAAATACAAAAACCCTGAAGCCGAAAAAGACAAAATAATCTTCAACGAGAATTTAATAGATTGGAAAAAAGATATTTACTTAGTTGAAGGTGTTTTTGATGGTTTCTTTTTACCAAATAGCGTCCCGATGTTAGGTAAACACATGTCACAACTTTTATTTGAAACCATTTATAAAAAATGTAAAAAAAATATAATAATTTCTTTAGATGGTGATGCGTGGGATGATGCGGTTAAACTATATAACGATTTAAATGGTGGTGAATTATATGGTAGAATTAAAATAGTTAAATTACCAAAAGATAAAGATGTCTGTGATTTAAGAGGACAAATAAATGAGTATTATTACAATATGAGATGAATTTATACGAAATAAGAGATGAAATTAACGAAATAATAAAGAAAAAACAAGAAGAATTACAATTAACTTTCGTTGAAGATACCCACACTTATACAATGGCCGATAAGGAAGGGAAATTAAGGTCAGATTGGCCCTCAGTATCAAAAGTTATGAAACTTTTTTACACCGAGTTTGATTCAAATGGAATTGCCGAAAAGAAAGCCGATGGAGACCCAATTGAGAAAGAGAGATTATTAAAAGAGTGGGCCGACGCTGGAACATACTCGACTAATATGGGGTCAAGAGTTCACTACTTTTTAGAGAAAAAGTCAGTTGAAATGTTTGGTTTAAATAAGGAAGTTAGGGAACCTATATTTGAAGTTGATTTTACGCAAATATTAAAAGGTGATTCGATGATTTCCGCGGGTAATGAATACCTTGAGTTAATGGAAGAACGAGGAGGAATATTACTTGACACCGAAATAGTATTAGGGAGTAATGAATTAGGATATGTAGGTCAACCTGATAAGAAATGGTTATTCTTTAATAAAGAAAAAACTGAAGTTGGGATAGTTGTTACAGATTGGAAAACAAATAAAAAGAAGAATTTTGAGGCGAACCACTTTACCAAAAAAATGAAATATCCATTTAATAATTTAGATGATACCGCACTTGGTCACTATTTTACACAATTACCTCTTTATGCTAAGTTATTTTTGAATATGTTAAAAGGTAGTAAATATGAAAATATTAAGGTATATGGATGTATTGTTGTACACCTAAGTGATGAAGGTCAGTATGAAGAGTACCGAGTACCTAAAGAAGTTATGAATACTATTATGAATATGGATATGAGTAAGTATTTGACAAAATAAACTAAATAAATTATATTTTAACATGGAAAGTAATATAACATTATCGTGGTGGTACAACACAACTTGGGACGACAAAACCATAAAATTTACAGTCAACTACACACTAAAATGAAAATCAGATTAGAAAAAACTTATCGTTGTTATGAACTTTATGGTGATATTGAAATCAACACTGAAGAGTATCCCGAATTTGAAGGTAAAAGTGAAGAAGAGATTTTACAATACCTTAATGAAAATATGTATGAGTTCGAACTTAAAAATGGTTCAGAACCAAACTTAATTGACCAATTTGAATTTACAAGAGAAATGAAAAAACAAAATTATTTCGATGAAGATTATAAAATACATAAAATAAATGAATATGGAAGATAATATTATTAGGCCTAAAATTGATTTAAAACAACAAGAAACGATTATTTGTGAGAAATGTGGTAGCAAATTCTTTAGAGAAGTCGTGTTAATTAAAAAAGTACCTAAATTATTGACAGGTAGTTCTGAAGACACATTAGTGCCTTTCCCAACCTATATGTGTAACGATTGCGGACACGTTAATAAAGACTTTGAATTATTTGATAAATAATGGAAATTGGTAAAATGACAATTAGTGAGGTATATCCTCATCTAAAATCAATAGCGTTATCATACGGATTAAAACTTAATCGGGTTAAAGACTTTAAATTTGCAAGAATCATTTTAGTTAATTTATATTCAAGAGAATTAGTATGACATACAAAGAATTTTATATTTGGTTAGAAGGTTTTATGACTAACAGAAGTTGGACAGTCATCCAACAAAAAGATATTGAAACCATTCAAGAAAAAATGAAAAAGGTTAAAGAAGAACCAGATTTTGATATTAATAAATGGAAACGTTTATCTAAAATTTCTTCATTACCTATAACTATAAATCCTGATGATAATGACGAACTAGGAATACCACCAAAAATTGTAATGTAAAATGTGTTTTTTTTTTATTGATATATTTATTAATAAAAATATAAAAATTATGAAAAGAATTATAAGATTAACTGAATCAGACCTTGCAAGAATTGTAAAGAGAGTAATTATGGAACAAGACACAACCGTTTATATGATTGATGGTCTATCTTGGACTCACATTGGTACAGATACGATTGGTCCAGAATATAATTACAATGGAAAATTTGCCGACGTTCAAATGAAAAACGTACCTAAACAAGGTGAAAAAGCATTATCTGATAAAACTTGGACTGTTGGGTGTAACGGGAGTGTAGTACCTGCGCCGACATCAGGGAAAGATAAATTACAAAAAATAGCATTAAAAAGCCTTTCTTGTAAATCATAAAGGTTCTATTCACAATTTAGAATCTTCATATTTTTTGAAAAATATCCAAAAGTTAATAACTCATCTTTATCATAATAAAAATAGTTTATCTTTGTTGGTGAATTTTCATTTAAGTAAATTTTGTATTCTGCTGAAGATTGTGTTTCTGTTTTTTTGTCTACATCAAAAACAATAAAATCATAATTAATTTCTTTTTTTATTATATTATATTTAAACACGCTTCTATTATAATATATTGTTATAGTGTTAAGATTTAAATCTAAATCATAAAGAGTATAGTAGTCAATTTCAGAATAAAAAATAACTGAACTGTCCTCAATAGGATTGACGGTATCAAAAAATTTGGGTGACTGATAAAAAGTTACACTATCAATAGAAAATAAAATTCTACTCTGAGATAAAAACTCATTACTTAAAATGATAAAAATCAAAAATAAATTTTTCATGTGATTAAGTTTTAATATTTCTACAAATATACAACTTTTATTTTTAATATTAATTTAAATGTGGGTTTTTTGTTAATTGACATTTTAATAAAATTCGACTATATTTTTGTCTATGATAAAAAAGTTAGTACACTTTTCTGATTTACACATAAGGTTGTTTAAAGACCACGAACTTTACCGAAGTATCTTAAACAATATGTTTAATCAGTTTAAAGAAATTGCCCCTGATAGAATAGTTTTTACTGGTGATTTAGTCCATTCTAAAAATCAAATGACTCCTGAACTTATTGAGTTTGTTGCTTGGACATTAACTGAGTGCTCAAAAATTGCTAAAACAGTTCTTATTATTGGTAATCATGATTTCCTTGAAAATAATATGTCAAGATTGGATGCTTTAACACCAATAATTGATTCATTACAAGATGATAATATAGTTTATTTAAAAAACAGGGGAGTATATGAAGACCAAAATATTGATTGGGTTGTTTACTCATTAATGGACCACAACATCCCACCTGATATTGAAAAATCAGATAGGGTTAAAATAGGGTTATTCCATGGACCTGTACAAGGATTGACAACTGATATAGGTTATAAATTTGATACGGGATTTGAGAGTGACAAGTTTGTGGGATGTGATTTGGTTCTTTGTGGTGACATTCATAAAAGACAAGTTTTTAATATCCCTGAAGGTAAGAAAGCTTATATGGTTGGTTCGACAATTCAACAAAACTACGGAGAGACATTAAAAAAACATGGATATGGAATCTATGACGTATCTAAAGACAAATACGAGTTTGTTGACTTGGAAAACCCAAAACCATTTCTGGCATTTAAAATAAAGTCATTTGACGACATAATAAACGGAACTGAAAAACTTGCGAACGCATAATGAGAACTGAGTTAACCATTGGACAAACATCACTGTTACCATTAAACATAGACGGGTTTACCATATGGGGTAAGGCTGAGTTTATGAACCCATCAGGTTCTGTTAAAGATAGACCAATTTACAACATACTTAAAAGTGGTTTTGATGATGGTTTATTAAATAAGGGCGATACTGTTGTTGAGGCAACTAGTGGTAACGCAGGTATTTCATTTGCTATGTTATGTGTTCAGATGGGTCTTAAATGTGTAATTGTGATGCCATCTAACATGAGTGATGAACGTAAAAAGATTTTAAAGTTTTACGGAGCAGAACTTATTGAAGTTGGACCTGGCGACTTTGATGGAGCGATAAAATTAAGAGATGAGTTAGCAATCAAGAATGGATGGTTTAATGGAAACCAATTCGATAACCCTAAAAATTTGGAATCTCACTACATGGGGACGGGTGTTGAATTGATGTATCAATGTAGGTGTAATGGTATTAACCCATCAGCATTCATTGCTGGTACTGGTACAGGTGGAACTCTTATGGGTGCTGGTAGAATGTTGTCAGAACAATTTTTTGACTTACAAATAGTTGCGGTGGAGCCAGCAGAATCACCTGTAATGAGCGGTGGAGAACCAAGGTTACACGGAATTCAAGGTATCGGAGACGGGTCAAAGTTTATGGTTGATTTAAATTTTGTTGACAAGATTATTACGGTGTCAACTCAAGAAGCTACTAATATGGCTTTACGATTAGCCAAAGAGTTTGGGATTTTTGTCGGGATTAGTGCAGGGGCAAATGTATCAGGTTCTTTAAAGTATTGTCAAGAAACTGGTAGAGATAATGTAATTACAATTCTTTGTGACAGAGGTGAACGATATCTAACTTGTATGTAATATGTATTCAATCGAAGTTAAAAACAATAAAGAGATTTATGAGTTCTGTATGCTTAACAGCATTACGGATATTAACAAGTTCATTCAAGATTGTTTCAAACAAGGATTTGATGTTAAAAAATATGGTCTTTTAGGAGAAACACTTAATGAGGGTGAAAAAGACTTAAAAATAGACGGGGAAGAAGAAAAACACATAATAAAAGAAGTTATTGTTGAAAAACGAGTGGAAATACCTATTGAAGTTACTAAAGAGGTTGAAAAAATAATTGAGGTTCCTGTTGAAATTATCAAGGAAGTTGTAGTTGAAAAAGAGGTAATTAAGGAAGTTCCTGTTGAGAAAGTTGTCACAAAAATTGAATATATTAGTGACAAAACAACAGAAGATGAACTTGGTGGAATAATTGCCAAGTTGGAAGAAAATATTTTCCATTTAAAACAAGAATTAGATTCTGAACGGAAAAATTTTTCCATTAAAACAGAAGAAATGGAAAATATTTTCCAAAATGAAATGTCTAAAAATACTGAAGAGTTAGACAAACTTAGACGTAATTTAGACATTAATGTCGATGAAAATAAAGTAAAAATGTTAAGTGAGACTTTACAAAAATTGAAAAAAGAAACAATCGACAAAGATAAAAAAATAGAAGAGTTAACTAACAAACTAAACAGTTTGCAGAGTAACATAAATAAAGGTGCGGTTTTTATGAAATCGTCAAATATTAGTCAAAATTTATAAATTTTTTTAGAACATATCATACATTTTTAATTTAGAAATATTTATAATAAAAAAATATGAAAAAATGTAAAAAATGTAATATAATTAAAGATTTATTTGAATTTGGTATTAATAAAAATAAATCAGACGGTAGGTCAATATATTGTAAGGAATGTGAAAGGTTAAGAGGTGTTGATTATAGAAATAAACACAGAGATAAAGTTAATCAATCATCTAAAAATTATAGAAAAAATAATCCTGAAAAATATAAAGAAAGTATTAATAAATATTTGGAAAAACATCCTGAGATGTTATCTAAAAACAGATTAATTCTTTATCGTAAAAATGAGGAATTTAAGAAAAAAGAAAAAATAAAAAGAAAGGAATGGTATTTAAAAAATATTGATAGTATTCGTGAAAAAAGTAAAAAATATTATCATGAAAATAAAAAAGTTTTAAGAGAAAAAAATAACGTATATAAATCTTTAAAACTAAAAATCGACCCTTTAGAACGCCTCGAAAAGAATCTTAGAGATAGGATTAGAGAATATTTAACAGGGGAAAATAAAAGTAAAAGAACTTTTGAAATTATAGGTCTTGATAAAGAAAAATTTAAATCCTATATTGAAAGTAAATTTAAAGAAGGAATGTCGTGGGAAAATTATGGGGAGTGGCATTTAGACCACATAAAACCATTATACCTTTCTGAAAATGAAGAAGATTTAGTTAAACTAAATCATTACACTAACCTCCAACCATTATGGGCCGAGGATAATATTAAAAAAAATATAAAATATGACAACTAACATTTTAACATGGTTCATTTTAAGTTACGGATTAATGAACATTATGGTATTCTCCTCAATATTTGAAGGGGTTAGAACTTTTTTTAATAAATGGGGGGATAATGAATACGCCCTATTTAGACCTGTTGGGCAATTTATTTCTGAGATTTTATCGTGTCCGATGTGTTTTGGGTTTCATGGAGGATGGTTTTTATCACTAACTATTTTTTCACCGACATTTATGTTATATGAAACTCCATTATGGATTAGTTGGTTTTTTGACGGAATAATTTCGTCAGGGTCAGTGTGGGCGATAAATGCAATTATAGAATGGTTTGAAGAAAATAGACCAACAAAATTGTAATAGTATGCCAAAGTTAATGGATTTTATAGAAAAACAAATTCAGAGTAAAAAAGAGCAAAGATGGGTAATACCTTCTGAAGACCTTTTTGCACTCTTCGAATCAATGGGTATAATGGATGAGCATGATACTTTAATGGATATACTTGAATACTTGGAAGAAAATAAAATTGATATTAATTTTAAGAGTGAAGCCCAAGACGTTACTTTTAGAAAATTCAAATCAATTGAACAATCTTATAAAATAAGAAAAGTGTTAGGTGTTAAGAAAGATGAGATTAAAAAACACATCAACAAAGTAATGAATACTAAAGTGTATCTTGACGACGCTTATTTCAAGACGTTTATGACTGATGATGAGGAAGTTATCACAGAACTTAAAAAGGATATACCATCCTTTGATAAGGATTTAGAAAATTTACAAAGTAAGATTGATAAGGAAAGGACTGACCAAATGATTAGACAAATTGAAAAAAATCCCATTGACCAAAACGTAATTGACATCATAAGAAATAATATGTAAATTTAAATAAAAAATTTATGCCACAATCAAGAAAACGAGGGGGTAAAAAATCCCACAACAAAAGAGTAAAAGATAGAAACCAAAAATTGGAAATGGAACGTAAAAAAATGAATAAGTTGTATTCTGAAATGATGGAACAAAAATTAAAAGAGTTTACGGATAAATTTTCAGGTTTAACTGAAAATGAAGAATTAAACGCTGAAAATATTACTGACGTAGTAGTGGAAGAATCAACCCAAGAAGAAAAACCAACTGAAGACCAAATTTCTAAGTTAGAAAAATAAAATGGATTTATTTAATCCACCTGTAAATTTTAATTACAAAATAATGATAAAAGAATTGGATTTTACCAATTTGGACAACCCATATCTACAAGTGATATGGGAAGACCATGCTGAAAATTTCACCCAAGAAAAAATTAAAAGTGTTAGACATTACTTCCAAAAGAAGTACAACACGACAAATGTTAATGTTATAACCAAAACTAAAGTTTCGGAAGATGTTACTCACAATGTTGATATATCATTTAATATCTTGGATAAAAATTATCAGGTAGAACTTGTTAAATCTTATCTTGAAAACAAATCACAAAAAAACATTATTGATGATGTTTCAAACTTGGACAACATTGTTGATAATAAACTATTGGCTAATGAAACTGACGTAACACCATTCAAAAGATGGTTCATTAAAAACATAGAGTTTTCAAATTTCCTTTCATACGGAGAAAACCAAAGAATTGATTTTGATAAATGTAACGGTATTTCAGTTGTTGAATCAAATCCACCAAATTTTGGAGGAAAAACAGTATTAAGTGTTGACTTACTACTATTCTTATTCTTTAATGAAACAACTAAAACAAGTAAAGCTGAGGAAATATTCAATAGATTTACAGATAAGAATAAAGTACACGTTAAAGGTGAGATTGTAATTGACGGTGAAGAATATATTATTGTTAGGAACATTGAAAGAAAGAAATCTAAAAGTGGGGATTGGAATGTAAAAACAGAATTAGACTTCTTCAAAAAGTTATCCGATGGTAGTTTACAAAATTTTACAGGGGAACAACGTAGAGAAACTGAATCATTCATTAAAACATCCATAGGTTCTAAAGACGACTTCTTAATGACAATATTAACTACCGCAACTAATTTAGAAGATTTGATTGACTCTAAACCAACTGCAAGAGGTCAGGTACTTTCTAGGTTCATGGGATTGGATTTCTTAAAAAAGAAAGAAGAAGTTGGTAAAGAAATATATAGTGAATTCTCCAAATCAATGTTATCAAACGTATATAGTAGTGAAAAACTTAAGACTGATAACGAAACATACTCTGAACAAATTAAAAGTTTTGATGAGAACAACATGACCCAACAAACTAATTTAATTGACGTTCAAAATAGGATAATAAAAGGACAGGAATACCGAGACAACCTACTCAAAAGTAAACATACTGATATTGATAAAGAGATTAGTTTGTTATCACCTGATAAAGTTTTAGGTGAAATAGAATATTTTAAAACGCAAAAAAAAGGTGTTGAAAATCAATTATCATTGATAAATGTTATTGAACCATCTGAGTTTTACCATGAGGACAAACACGATGAGGTCAAAGAACAATATAATGAGATTTACAAAAAAATTATTCAAGTTGATACCGAGATTTCATCAATTAATAAGTTAAAGTCTGAAGTAGAGGGTGGAATCAAGTGTGAACACTGTGGTATTGAGTTAATGAACGCAGCAATCACAAATGCTAAAATTGCGGAACTTGACGGACTTATCGTGCAAAAGACCACAAAAACGATTGTTATGCAGGATTTATCCTACAAAGAACAAAGTTTTGTTAAGTTAAAAAAAGAGTTTGATGAGTACGAAAAAAATAAGTTAATCAAAGAAAAATATGAACTTAGTATTGAAAGTTTTGACTTGAAAATAAAAGGGCTTGAAGAAAAACTCTCAAAGTATAATGAATTACAGGATAAGATTTCTGCAAATGAAAAACTCGAGACACAGATAATAAAAGCGGGTTTAAGAATTGATGAGTTGGAAGCTGAGAAAAATTCTATAACAAGAAAAATTGATAGTAACAATTATCAAATTTCTTCGTATAAAGAAAAGATAGAACAAAATAATATTAAGATTAAAAAGATTTCTGAAGAATCTGAGAAAGAAAAGATATATAAAACATACCTTGAGATTTATGGTAAAAATGGGATTTCTAAAATGATTATGAAAACCATGATGCCATTAATTAATTCAGAACTACAAAGATTGTTGGAAGATAGTTCTCACTTTAGATTAGAAATTAGAATCAACGATAAAAATGAAGTAGAATTTATTATGATTGATAATAATACCCAAGTTGAAAAATTAATGTCGTCAGGTTCAGGATATGAAAGAACAATTGCCTCACTAGCGTTGAGAGCGGTCCTAAGTAAAATATGTTCATTACCTAAACCTAACATTATTGTATTTGATGAAGTATTTGGTAAAATATCAAACGATAATTTAGAAATGGTTTCAGAATTCTTTATTAAAATTAAAGAATATTTTGAGAAAATTTTTGTTATCACCCATAACCCATTGGTATCCAATTGGTCGGATAATGTAATTAAAATACGTAAAGAAAATAATATAAGTTTTGTCACCCAGTAATTTGTAGATTCAAAAAGGTTTATTAAATTTGTAAAACAATTAGTTTATAGTTTATGGAATACATTTTATTCGTTTTCGCAACACACAAAAATCAAGGAGCGTTTGTTAAAGTCTTAGCTGAAGATATAGTATCGGTAGTTGGTAAATCAGATATTAAATATTATTACGGACCTGAATCATCAATATTTGTATTTAAAACATTTGATGAGGAACAAAAGATACACGACTACTTTTCAATGGTATTGGGAGATTCAGGTATAGTTTATTTCCTTATCAGACATGAACCTGACAAAATGTCATATTGGTTAGACCCAAAAATCGAGAATCACTTGTTTAATACTGACAATCCTTCCAAAGAAGACACAAATACTTTAGAAGAACAATTAGAGGTACAAAAATTGTTTTTTGGGGATTTGGAAGAAGAAACAGACATGGTATTAACCGAATCTGAAGAAGATGATTTATTAAAAATCAAAAAAAATAAGAAAAAAGAAATTACTTTTGATGAATTATTTGATAAAATAGCGGATTATGGTTATGAATCACTATCATCATACGAAAAAGAATTGTTAAAAAAATATACAAAATAATATGAAGGAAAAAAACTCAGGGATTCCTATTAATCAGGAAGAAATACAACATTATCTGAAAGATATAAGAAAGATTAAGGTTATGACACCTGAAAGGGAGAGAGAATTAGCTAAACTAATGAAGTCAGGTAATTTGACATCTCGACAAGTAGAATCTATTCACAAAGAATTACTTGAAGGTAATCTTAGATTTGTGATTACAGTTGCAAAACAGTATCAAAATCAAGGTCTTGATTTTCCTGACTTAATTGCTGAAGGTAATCTTGGGTTGATGAAAGCAATCAAAAATTTTGATTGGGGTAAAGACCTTAGATTTATCTCATATGCGGTTTGGTGGGTAAAACAATCTATTTTACAATCATTGAATGATAATGCAAGGACAATCAGACTCCCTGTAAATGTAATCCAAGATTTACATCGAGCTAAGAAAGAAGTTGAAAGTAACGGAGGTAGTTTAGACGACAAATTTTTAAATCTACCATCAACCATTGATTTGGATATGAACATCAACGATGAATTCGACACTCTATTGGACATAATCAAGAATGATGATGCAGATATGCCTGACGGAGTTTTCAATAGTAAAGATATGTTAAAAACCCAACTTATGGTATTACTTAATAGTTTAGATGAAAGAGAACGAGTTATTATCGAGGATTACTTTGGTTTTACAGGGACCCCTAGAACTCTTGAAGAAATTGGTGGTGATTTTAAACTTACCAAAGAAAGGGTTAGACAGATTAAAGAAAAAGCCCTCAGAAAATTGAGGAACGATGGGTCGATATTATTCGACTATATGTAAAAAAAGAAAAACCTTCTATTTATTATGATAGAAGGTTTTTTAATTTTATAAAAAATATTATTATGAAAAAATTTATTGAATTTATTAAAAAATATAGAATACATATTCTATCAACTTTATTATTTATATTCTTTTTTAGGTCTTGTATAAAATCAGGAGAAGTTAGAAAATTTGAAAAAAATGAGACTAAACAAACAGAAATGGTTGATAGTTTAACTAAAATTATAAATGGTCAAAAAGACACTATTAAAAATATATCTGAGGTAATTAGGATTGAAAAAATTAAAGTACATACTGAGTACGATAATTATATCTCAAGTAAAGATAGAGGTGAACAATTAATGCAGTTACATATGGTTGTTAAAAAAAATATTAAAGAATTACAAAAATGAAGAAAATTTGGGAATGGATAAAGAATAATCCTAATAGGACTATGTTCTTAGTCCCTATAATTTTAGTTGCAGTGATTTCAATTTCCCATGTGGTCTCTTGGTATAATATCGCAAATCCACTAAGTTGGGCAATTTATCTTTCAATAGCGATTGAAGTAGGGGCAATGACCGCTCTTGTTGCTGCAACTAATAAAATTAGAGGTGGTGTTTGGTTTATGTTTGGATTAGTAACGTTTATTCAAATGATAGGTAATATATTCTTCTCATATAAAGAGATTGACCCTAATGGGGATTTATTTAAATCTTGGGTGGAATTAACAAGTCCTGTTTGGGAAATGATTGGTTCTGACCCTTCAGATATTCCTGCTATGAAAAGATGGTTAGCTTTCTTAGAAGGTGGTTTATTACCAATAATATCATTAACCTCACTACATTTTTTTGTAAAATATGAAGATGAAACTAAAAAAATATCTGAAGATATTGTAGAAGAATTAGAAGAAGAACCTAAATCTGATTTGAAGAAAGAATCTGAAAAAGTATGGAAAAAAGTTAATGAACTTAAAGAAGAAGGTAAACTACCCACAAATCCAACAGAAGAAGAAATCGAGGAAGAACCAAGTGCATTGGCGTTTACACCTTACCATGTTGAAGAAGATATTATTGAAGATGATAAAATTTTAAGTGACGATTTAGTCGAGGCTTATTTATTTCCTTCCAAAACCGAAGAAAATAAAGAAGACAGAGTTAGAAGATTAACTTACACAAAAAAAGTTTAACCTAATAAACTTCAAATTAGTTATGGAATGTTTGATGTTGAAAAGTATGGAGAGTTTAAATCTTTAGGAAAAAATAAAAAAAAGTCACAAATAATATTGATACATACATCAAGAAATGTTGAGAATTATTTACAATCCTTAAAATACCGATACAACGGAAAATTTAAGAAAATCCCAAATTATATAGTAACCAAAAATGGTAAGGTACTACAATTGTTAAATAACAATGAGTACTCAGAAATATTCCCTAAAGAGAGTATTAACAAGAACTCTATTGTGATTTCTTTAGAAAATTTAGGTTGGTTACAAAAAGAACCTCTAAAAGATTATTACGTTAACTGGATTGGTGATATTTATAAAGGTAAAGCTTTTGAAAAAAAGTGGAGAGACTATTTTTTTTGGGACCCGTACACTGAAGAACAGATAACCTCAACTGTTGAATTAATTAAAAAATTGTTTGAGGAAACAGGGATTAAAAAGAATATTATCGGACATAATACAAAAATAAACGGAGTTGAGAAATACGAAGGAGTGACAACTAGAAGTAATTATGATTCAATTTTTACTGACGTTAGTCCCTCATTCAGTTTTGAAAATTTTATAAAAGAAGTTGACAATGAACAATTCACATGATGAAATAAAAAGATTATTAAAAGCGTCAAGAAATCTATTGGATAACGGTAATTCATTGTTCGAAAATAATGACATAAAGAAACAATATGGAATTATTACAGAACAAGAATATGAGACTGCTGATATAACTAAGAAAATAAACATAGGTAAATCCATCGAAGATTCTATCGATAAAGATGAGGAGGAGTACGAAACTGCGGATGATGTTGATGGAGATGTGGAAATTGAGAAAAAAGACGAAAAAAAACAAGCGTACAGAATCTCGGGGGGTATTTTAGTACTTCATGGTAGAGATAAAACAGAACTTGAATTAACAACCGATGAAAAAATTGCTTTCCAAGAAACTATGGATGAGTTTGTTACTGACGTTTCTGATTTAGTTGATTTTAATAAACTTAACGTATATCAAAATAATGTTGAGTGGTCAGGTAAGATTATAGATTATGACATTGAATTTATGTATACAATCGGTGAAGATAGTGGAATCTACATAAATGGGGATATGATAAAAACTGACAAGGAATTTATTGAAATGATTACCAAATTACAAAAATATTACGAAAAATTTAAATCTAAATGGGCTAAGATATTAGCATCAAGAAAAAAAACAAAACAATAATGAAAGAGTTTTTAAAAGAATTTTTTATTAGAAATTATAAAAATATTATTTTAACACTATTAGGGGTTTTATTAGTTTATTTATTAGTTAGAACTTTCACACCAACACCAGATAACTCAGAATTAATTAAATATAAATTAGAACATTTAAATAAAGAGATTAATTCAATAATGGAACAAAGAAAAAAAATTGATGAATCCATTAATCTTTATAATGAGAAAATTAGAAAAATAGACTCAACGATATCTAAAATAAAAATAGAGAAAAGTGTCGTTAATAATTTTTACGAAATAAAAGAAGGTAAACTTAGTAAATCAACCGCAAGGGAAATCGATAGTTTACTTAGAGCAAGATATAAATATTAAAATGAAAACTTTGTTAATAACACTATTACTTTCTATTTCCACATTTGGTTTTACACAAACTAATAAAAATAGTACAACACCAAATAATAAGATTGACACAACAAAACTTTGTTTTCCTGTTGAAGTGGGCAGACAGATTTTAATTGATTTAAATGATTGTGATAGAACTGAAGAAATTTTAAAATTAACTGAAAAAGAAGTTCTTCAGTTAAATAATAAAATAATCCAAAAAGATAATGTCATTGGGTCCTTGAATTTAAAGGATAGTTTATCTTCCGTAGTTATGGTTAAGACTGAGGAAAAATTTAAAATTGTTTATGATGAAAATGAGAAATTAAGAAAAGATATCAAGACAATGAAAACAAAACACACAATTATTGAATCCGTTACCGCTTTTTTTGCGGCGACATTAGTTTATATAATAGCATTTAAATAATGGCATTAAGCGCGTCAGATAAGAGAGAAATTGAAACTTTAATTAAGAAGGAAGTTAAAGATTTTATTGGTAGTAATACAATGAAACAGTATGAAGATAAAATCATAGACATAATGGCTAAGGAACTTAGAAGAGGTAAATTAGAAACTGAGGCTAAAGAACTTGTAATACGAATATTTACGGAGTTCTATGAGTACATGTGGACCCAAAGAAGTACTTGGTCACCAAGACTAAGAAGAGCATAATGATTAACGAAGAAGAATCAAAAATAGGGAAAGCGTTAAGAAACGCTATGGGTAATGAATTTGGTGCCTTATCGTCACAAATGAGTGGTACCGAGTTTTTAACTTCGGCTAATAGTATGTTAAAAGGAATCCAAGAGGATGACGACATTGAAGAAGAGTGGTCAGAAAAATACAAGAAAAGTATTGATTGTAACAACCCCAAAGGATTCTCTCAAAAAGCACATTGTCAAGGTAGAAAGAAAAAAAGTGAAAACAAAGAAGCGACTGGGTCAGGTTCGGCAGGAGGGTTTACCTCACCACTGTTTTCAATTAACAAAAAACAATTAGAGGAGATAGGTAAGGATATATATAATGAAAATTTTGAAGCTCCAAAATTAACAATGTTCTCCGATGAAGCACCCAAAAAAATAACTAATAAAAAGAATGATATTATCAAAAAAACTTTTAAGAAAAGTGATGTTGATAAGATTATAAACTCTAAAAAATTAAAAACCCCAATAGGAAAGATAAGTTCAATGAAACCTATAATGGGAGAGAATGAAGAACCTACCGAAGAAATTAAAAAGGTTGAAGCAACTGAAGCCACAGGTTCAGGTTCTGCAGGGTCGTATGTAACTCCTGCGGCTTGGGCTAAGTCAATGAAAAAGAAAGATTGGAGAGGTAAGTCAAAAACACAAATACCAGGGGGTAAGTTTGTTCAAGTTAAAAAGAAATGTAAAAAATTCCCATATTGTAATCAAGGTGATATTAAGGCTTTAACATTGACAAATGAGAATGAAGACCTACTTGAGGTAATCAAAAACGTTAGTCGTAAACAAGGTATTAATGAAGATATGCTTAAGAATATCATATTTTATGAATACCAAAAATACAAATCCAATAAATAAAGATATTTATTAAATAAAAAAGAAATGAAAAAAGTTAATAATCAATACATCGATAGATTAGTGAAAAAATTCATTAACGAGAATATACACGAAAAGGCCGATGATATCATGTCACAAATTAATGAATTAGGTGGTATGGAAGATAACCACCCTAAGTTTGGTAAACTTAATATTGCTAAGATGTCTGACAAAGAACTTGAATATTTATTAAAACAACCTATGGATGACATTGAGATTGAAAGAGATGACGAAGAAGAATATGATGAAGAACCATTATATGAGGTTGAATTGAGTGAATCAGATGTTTGTGAATGTGGTTCAGGAACTATGGTTTCTGAAGGTATGTGTATGGAATGTGGTTTACCTAAAATGGATGAAGGTATTTATGATGTTGCAGAACCATTTGGTGATGAAGAACAATCTTTCGATTATATTGAGGAATATGACGATATTGATTTTGATTTTGAAGAGGATTTTGAGGAAGAAAAAGATGATGAAACCATGAGAAGTCGTTTCTTTGATAAAGAAGATGAAGAAAATGAATGGGACTCTGAAGAGGAAGAAGAGGAGAATTCCGCATTTTGTAAATATCAAAAACAAATGTTTGGACCTAATGATGAAAGATATAGAGAGAAATGTACAGGTAAGTCAGCAAATAGAGACTTGGCTTCTATGAAGATGAATATGAATGAAAAACTTCATGGTAGACAAAGAAACCTTGATAAAAACCATAATGGTAGAATCGATGCTGAAGACTTTAGAATGTTAAGAAAAGGAAACAAAAGACACATGGATGAAACTGACATGGAAGAAGGTAATGCTTTCACAGGGGCTTTAGATAATGCAAGAGAGGAAGGAAGAAAATCATTCAAAGTCGGTGGTAAAACTCTACCTGTTAGAAAAGAATCGGTTAAACTTACTGAGTCAGAAATAGTTAATTTAATTGAAAATATTATATTGGAAAAAGAATCTAAAGGTTTGAAGAATTTAGCAAAACCTAAAGGAATGGCCGAATATGAAAGAGCTTATAAAGGTTCGGGTAAAGAAAATAAAGATTATCTTGCATCGGTAACTAAAAAGATGAAAGACTATTTAAAAGATGGTTCGGAAGGAGAATATGAAACAAACCCTAAGAATTTCCCTATGAGTAATGGAGACTTGAAAAAAAGTAAAATTAAAGGGTTTAACATGAGTGATGAAGGACAAGAGTTTATCGATGATTACCTAAGACCAGGTCAAGAAAACATTAGTTACGATGAAATACACCCAAGTGATGAGTGGATGGATGAAATCATTGCGGGGTCTTCTAAAACAGGTAACAGTGATGAGTATGCTAATTCAGTTAAAACTGATGTTAATAAAAAAATACTTAAAAAACAAAAAGCACATAAATTAGATATCTTATCTAAAAAAGCGGCTAATAAATCACCACAACCTATCTTTGCGACAAAAGATAAGAAACCTGGATATTCAGATGGTGATGGTGTTAGATTGACCACTACCGAAAGTAACAATCCTAAAAAAGAAAAAATATTAAATGAAGAATTTAATAGGATAAGTGAACTTATGAAATATAATCGTAACACTCAATAATTCACAATTACATATTAGTTATTATATTTTCTCCATAAGAAACAATCTTATGGAGAATTTTTTTAATTACGTAACAAAGCCATTACCCCCTGAAGACGTTGACATATGGTTCAAGGGTAATAATATAATTCCTGAAAAATTGGAGTTATATTCAGATTTTAGCCATTCTTTAAATCTTTTAATCATTAACACTTATTTGGGTGAACAACCTCAGTCAAATGAAACTAAGATTACATTAACTCAGGAAGACAACATAAAACATTTTGAATGGTGTTGGGACAAACAAATCGATAATTTTAAAAAAGAAGGTATTTCGTTTGAGAAACGAGGAGAACACTTTGATTATTTCAAATCGTTTTTTGATGAAATATTTTACAATCAAAAAGAAGAAAAGATTAGAAAATCTATTGAAGGTTTTTTTAATGATTTATTTGACATGAAAAAACCATTTACAAAATCAGATTTAGATATGGTCTCAACAATTTATAAAATGTTGGATAAAAACATGACAATATAAAAAAAACGGTTCTAGTATTTACATTAGAACAAAAAAAATTAACTTTTATAGTAATAAAATATAAACAATTTTTTAAAAAAATGGAAACTTTAGAAAAAATCAAATCATTGAATGAAGAACTATCGGTAGACGTAACAAAATTTTCAAAAGGTAATAAGAGTGCTGGTACAAGAGCTAGAAAAGTTGCTCAAGAACTTAAAGGTTTGTTACAAAAGTTGAGAAGTGAAATCTTAGATGGAAGAAAAAAAACTGATAATGAATAATTTAAATACAATATTTTTATTCCTTTTTATATTTTCAGTTTTAACCGTTGTTAGAACGGTTTTTAGGTTTGTAAGAGCCCTATCACAAAATCCACCTAAACCCTTGGAGTTTGGTGATAGGGAGCTTATATTTTTGGGAATTACAGTTTCATACTGTTTAACATATATAATATCCGCATAACTATGAGTCTATATAAAGAATTTTCTACTTTATTCCCATATCTACAATCAGTTAGAAAGATAAAAAATTATCTAACTTTCGATGTAAGTTTTCCTAACACATGGAAATTACCTAAACGATTCGTAGATGAGAGTAAAGTGGTTGAACAACAATCGCAAATACCAAATGAAAGACTATTTTCATTTGTTTCTCAGATAGAAGAAAAAGACATTGAGACATTGAGTCAAAATATCCAAAGCATTATAAAACATAATTTGGACAGAGAAGAAAAAGAAAAATTATTCCAAACTAAGGTGGAAGAATTAAAAGGTCTCTTTGAAAAGACTAATTTGAATTATCTTAAACAATTAAAATTTGACATTAAAACCACTAAAATTCAATTAGAAGACGATGAAGAAGAAGTCAGAACAACAACTGGATTGGTTAATGAGAGAGATGGCCAAGGATAAAATCGAATTGGAGAAAGAAAAAAACGATTTTATTAAAAAAATAAAAAAAATGAATAAGGAAGAATTGCTTCCTAAAAAACCTGAAAAATTAAGTTTATGGAGACGGCTAAGGATGATGTTAATGGGTTACTAACCAAGTTTGCGATACTCTCAACATCGTTATCAGAAATATACCCTAATGGAAAATCTGTTGTAGTTTTTTCATTAAATAAAGAAGACTTTGAATTTACAAAGGCTCAAGTTAGTAACTTCGATAAAAATAATACTCAATTTAAAGTTGAGATATCAGGGATTGAATTTATTTTTTTAAGGGATGAGTTGTTGAATGTCTCTGAAGATAATTCTTAGAAAAACCTTTCCTAACTAAAATATCGTATATATATTTCCTTTGATTAGTTGAATAATCTTTAACTAATAAACAATCAATCCTCCTCTCATTTTTAAATTTTTCTGTTAGCGTATCAATAAACCTATCAGAATCGTCCAAACTCTTAAACGTGAATAATTTAAAATCATCATCAATTTGCAACACAATTTTATTATTCAACTTGGAAATTAATTTATAACCATCTTTTTTTAGATAGGTTTTAATAAAAGTATCAGTATTTATTTTCTTACCTGTTGAGTAATCCACAAAATTCTCCTCTATTAAATACGGAGACACTTTTGATATTTTAAAATCAGAATCATCTAAATCTACTTTAATCTGTCGGCCAAATTCATCCTTAGTAAATAAATGTTCCGAAGGACCTTTTTTACGTTCTAAAAGAGCTATTTCATAAGATGATATATAACCGTTTTCATACCCTATAGGAAATAACACATCATCACTCCTTTTCAATAAATCATTATAAAACTCGTTCGCTTTTTTATATGTTTTGAATTTATTGATTATTTTCTTTTTTACTTTATTTTTAAAAAGAACTATGATATAGTTTTGTGTGTGTTCCATCACATATAACATAATATAATTTGATTATAAATAAATATTGTAAATGAATCAGGATAATTTCTATCAGACACTTGGAGTTAATGAAAATGCGACACAAGATGAAATAAAAAAGGCATATCGTAAATTAGCGGTTGAACATCATCCAGATAAAGGAGGGTCGGAAGAAACTTTTAAAAAAATATCTGAAGCTTATGATACTTTGGGAGACCAAAATAAAAGGACTCAGTATGATAACAGTAGACGTAATCCTTTTGGTGGGATGGGAGGTTCATCTTTTGATGATTTATTCGGTACGTTTTACACTAATAGAAAAAGAACCGTTCCTGATAAAATTATCGATATTGAAATAGGGACTTTAGAATCATTTAATTCATCAGATAAAGTAATTAACTACCAAAGGAAACACGCTTGTGATAGTTGTAATGGGTCTGGTGGTGATAAGATTACTTGTGGTACTTGTAATGGTATTGGGTTTACGGTTGTTACGATGGGTACAGGTTTATTTACACAACAATTTAGACAACCTTGCAACACATGTAGAGGTATGGGAGAAGTGTTTAAAACCAAATGTGGAACTTGTCATGGAGAAGGGACTAAATCAGATTTTGAAAGTTTGAAAATAAAATTACCACATGGTGTTGATGATGGACAATTTTTTAAAATGCAAGGTAAGGGAGATTATCACCATGGAATGTATGGTAATTTAGTTATACGAGTTAAAGTTATTCCTGAAGAAAATTTCGAAAAAGTTGGAAACGATTTAATTTATAATGCGTTCTTAACTTTAAATGATTTAAATGAAATTGGGTTTAATTTACCTCACCCTTCAGGTGATTTGTTTATTAAGTTACCCGAAGATTTCGACACGTCTAAACCCTTGAGAGTTAAATCCAAAGGATTTAGAGGTCAAAATGGTAATGGTGACCTTTTCATTAAATTATTTGTTAAATATAAAAGAGAATTAAATATTAGCAAATAATAATTTAAATAATTGAATGGTACCGTAAATTGATGTGAATAGGATATAAAATGATAAAACTACCATTATCCAATGAGTTCCACTCAAACCTTTTTTCTTACATTTTTTACAACCGACTTCGTTTTCCATAGACATGTTTTTTTTAAATATACTCACTATTAAATATAATGTAAAATAAATTACTTGGTGACACTTCCTTTTAAATAAAAAAAATCTTATACTTGAATTATGTTATCTTATATTGGTGGAAAAAGTAAAATAGGAAAGTGGATAGTCCCTTTCTATGATAAAAATATGGAGACATACCTTGAGACTTTTGGAGGGATGTTTTGGTGTTTTTTCAATATGGATTTGAAGGGATACCCGAATCTAAATAAAGTTGTCTATAATGACTTTAACCCTCTAAATTACAACCTATTCAAGTGTGTTCAAAACCCACAGGAATTGTTAAGAGCAATTAACTCAATTGAGTGTCAACAACAAGGTATTGATATTACACCATTACATCTAAAAGAACAATTCATCAGGTTTCAGACTGAAGTTTTTAATGAAGGTTTCAGCGTAGAACCTGGTGATTATGAAACCGCTGCAAAATATGTTTATATTCTAACACAAGTTTTTAGTGGGTCTAAACCTGAAACATCATCATATATAGACCTTAAGGGTAAGTATAAATCAAAATATTTAACATTTAGAGATAAATTATCTAAACCTGATTGGATTGACCACTTCTTAAAAATAACGGATGTTGAGAATATGGATTTTGTGGATGTGATTAAAAAGTATGATTCTGAATCGACTTATGTTTATTTAGACCCTCCTTATTGGAAAACTGAGAATTATTATTCTAATCATGATTTTGATAGAGACGACCATGAAAGAATAGCAAATACTTTAAAAGAGATTAAAGGTAAATTCTCATTATCTTATTATGATTTCCCTTTATTATCCGAATGGTTCCCTAAAAATGAATACATATGGGAAACAAAACAATTTGCAAAAGCCGCGGCTGCAAAGAAAGGTGAAAAACAAAATATGGGAGAGGAAATATTAATTATGAATTATTTATAAAGACTGAATATTTATTATAAAAACCTAGAAATGAAAATTACTTCACTTTTATCTAAACTTATTGTTGAACAAACTAGGTTCCAAGTAGTTTACGACAAATATACCAAGCCAAATCCTAAAGCATTGGAAAAGAATAAGAAGGCTCAAGGTATTATGGATTTTGACACTTTAAAAAATATTATATTTGCGGACCCAACAACTAAAGCACCTGAAAATTTTAATATTGAAGGAGCATCAGTTAATGATATGGAATCCGTTAAAGTTGGTAAATATGTACAATGGTTACTCAAAAATTTCGCCAGTCCTAAACAAAATGAATTAGACCTTCCTGAAAATTTACCATTAGATTTTGCAAGTCGTGAGTTTAAAAACGCTATTGCTGAATATCGAAGATTATATATGGAAGATTTATATAAGACGACTGACGATTTAAAAAAGTTTGAAAGAGCAAAACAATACCTACCTCAAGACCAAAGAGATATTAACAAGTTCACACCAAGAACTTTGTTTGACACCATTAAAGATTTCCAAATACCTGAAAAGAAAAGAGCTGAATTAGAGAAAAAAGAAGCAAAAAAATCAAGAGAAGGATTTAATCATGCTGGTGGAGAGATTTTATTTGAAGGACCTAATTGGACTTTAATTAAAGTTGAAGACCGAGGCCAAGTTGGTAGAGACGCGGCTATTTGGTATGGAGGTTTCCATGAGTATGACCAAGGAGAATCAAGATGGTGTACGTCATCACCAGGTTTAACATATTTCAATGGATATATTAAAGATGGACCATTATATGTAGTTTTCCCAAATGATGATAAAGGTCAAGTTGGTAAAAAAACAGGTTTACCGTTGGAAAGATATCAATTCCATTTCCCATCTAGCCAATTTATGGATAGACATGATAGAGGGATTAATTTGGTTGAGTATCTGAATGGACCGATGTCAGAACTTAAAGAATTCTTTAAACCTGAGTTTGCAAAAGGTTTAGTAACTAAGGGAACTAATAAAGTTGAAATCAACTATCCTGAAAGTTCTGCTGGTAAATTCGTAGCATTATATGGATTTGATGAGTTATTTGAAAGTTTACCTGACAATATTGAACACTTATTAATCAATAATAAATCTAAAGAAGACATTGCTTTAGACGTACCTGAATCACTTGGTAGATTTACACAATGTACGGCATTACTTTTCCAAAACTTAATTAAGAGTTTACCTGAAAGTATTGGTAAAATGAAAAATCTTAATTTCTTAGCAATACCTGGTAACAAACATTTAGTGAGTTTACCTGAGTCAATTGCAGATATTGAAGGTTTGGCATTCATTAACTTAAAGGAAAGTAATCCTAACGTAAAAATACCTGAAAGACTACAAGAAAAGTTAAGTGATGAAGGTAACGGGTTTTATTATGTAGGTTAATTTTATTATCTTTGTAATAAAGTTAAATTATGAAAAATATTGAAGTTGAATTATATCTTAATCAATTTGTAAATTTTTTTGATAAAAATCCTAATGACTTAATTGATTTAATTGGTGACTCATTAAAGGAGGATTTTTATAAAAAGGTTGAAGAAACTTGTTATAAAAACATTGAGAACGGTGATGAGGTTTCTCTAACTCAAAAACAAATAATTGATATTGTTGTCGAATTAAATAAAGAATCTTTTGAAAAGATTGAATCTAAAGTTATCGGGGTCTTCCAAAAAACAAAATACGGAACATTTTCTCTAAATTAATTTGTTTTAATGATTTTTTGTTATATCTTTGTAGACACAAATAAGATATAACTATGATGACATTAGAACAGATTAAACAAAACACCCCTTCAGTATTCGCAACCTCACCTTCTAACAAGATGTCCAATAAGTACGTTTTCGTACCAACTTTGGATATTCTTGATAATTTTCAAAGAGAAGGGTGGAATGTATCTTCCGCAAAACAAACAGGAAAAGGAATTCACTCAGTCCATGAACTTAGACTTAGAAATGGTGAACTACCTAAAGTTGGTGACTCATTAGTTGAAGCAATCATCAGAAACTCTCATAATGGTTATGCAACACTTTCAGTTAGTGCTGGACTACACAGATTGGTATGTAGTAATGGATTGACAGTACCAACATCTTTAGCAGAATCATTTAACGTTAAACACCAAAGATTTGATTTGGACGATGTTAAACGATTAACAGAATCTTTCGCGGGTAAATTACCTATCATACAGGATTCAGTTGGTCGAATGATGGGTAAAGAATTATCTGATAAAGAAAGAATTGATTTTATTAAACAAGCAATAAATCTTAGATGGAAATCAGGTCACGTACCAACAACTCTTGACGTTATGTCAATCGTTCACCCAAGACGTGAAGAAGACATGGGTAAAGACGTTTGGACAACGTTCAACGTAATTCAAGAGAACTTCGTAAAAGGAGGTTTGAAATATACTACTGACAAAGGTAGAAAAACTGAACTTAGAGGTTTAAAAAGTATTATGGCGGTTAGTCAAGTTAATACTAAACTTTGGGAACTCGCAGATACTTACTCATATTAAAATAACGGGGGAATCATTTTCCCCCTATTTCACATTATTTATGGAGGAATTATTTAAATTTAGACACGACAGATATATTGTAACTGAACATGATTCGTACTGTAAACTTGAGGACGATACCGATGAGATTTTAGGTATTAAAATAGATAAAAGTACCTACAAGAACTACTTCCAATTCAAGACGGAACATAGTAATGAAGAGTCATATCTTAAAAATTACGCCAATCCTTTATGTAGTGTTTACCACACTAGAGTCAGTGTAATTGTTACTAAAACAGATGATAAGACGTGTATAAAATTATTTAGATATCATAGAAATAGAAACGTTGGTAAAAAGTATTTTAAGGTACAAACTGACGTGACGTACTTAACCTATAATTTTAAAACAAATTCTTTATATTATGGAGGTATAACCAATTACCATTTAAAACGTAAATTTAGAAAGAAAGTAAGTAGAAATTCATTTAACACTGACCCTGTTAATAGAATGAAGTCATTAATTAACTCTGAATTATCTAACATTCTTAATAGAAATCCCGAACTGTTGATTAATAAGGGAGAAACCGTTCAAAAAATTTTCAGTACCTTCTTTAATTCTTCACTGGAATTTGAGAACTATTCTAATATGTCACACGAATATATTTTATATAAAATGTATTTGGATAAGAATGACATTAAAACACCTAATAATTGGGGCGTATTCATGTTGTCACATCCTCACCCGAAGAAGAAAGATTTTGTTAAATATAAAATGAAGTTTATAGATACCTTCATGGGTTTATATGGGCTCAAAGGAGATAAAATAAAAAAAGTATTACACAGGGTTGAAAAATTTAATGGGCCAGGGTTTTTAAATAGTACCTTCGACTTATTTGGTAAGGACTTTATAATGTCTCAACCTGAAAAGATTCTTATTAGTATTCTAGAAAGTAATTATCACCATAGTGGGTGGAAGGAAGATTTATTCCAAAGTAAAAAAGAAAAATACAACTCATTTGAAGTCTTTAAATTAATGTTAAAGGGTGAGATTGACAGTCATACATTTTATGACCATTTAAGTATGATTCGTAATCTAAGAAGATTTGAAAGTGTTCGGTGGGAATCAAATGATTATCAGACATTTATGGACGAACACTTCAACGTATCAGAACGTTTAGGGTTTTACAATAATGGAGACTTTACCAGGTTTTATAATGAAGAATTTGTTGATAAAGTTCAAGAAGTTGTGGATGAAACTTATTACCCTGTAGTTTTAACAACGTCAAGGGAATATAATGTGGAATCCCATCTTCAGTCAAATTGTGTTAAAGGGTATATTAATAGAGCAGGTTCATTTATTATCTCACTTAGAAATGGGTCTGACGATTCTAAAGAAAGAGCAACAATTGAATATCAGATTAAGTTAGAAAATGAAAAGGTTAGATTGAAGAGAGTTCAAACACTCGGAAGATTTAACCACCAACTTGACGAATCATGGAATAGACCGATATTATTATTGGATATCCGAATTGAAAAATTGGTTAATGAAAAACTATTTGATTTACCCAAAGTAGAGTTAAAGGTTGGTTATAAAACATTTAACTCAGGTAGTAGATTCACTGAGGAAATCGGGATGATGAACTTCCAATACGGACCTTATTTAAAGTGGGACGATGAACGAATTACAAACGTAAGTGCCCGTAATACTATTGAGCCTTTACAATTATTTGGTGAAGAATTAAATTTTTAATATGGAAAAAATACCCACACATTGTATTGATATTTTTGTTAAAACCTTTGATGAATATCCAAGTGTCATTGAGATACCCATCCCATTAAAAAATGAAGGTATTATTAAAAATATCGATAAATTAATTGGTAAATCAGAATTAATTTGGACACACATCCATAAGGCAGTTCCAGTATTTGGTGGGGATAAAATAAACGATGATATTACTCAGTTACTTATGTATGATAAATCTGGGATTATGTTATATGTTCATAACAATACTAAGATATTTATATTCACGACAGTAAATAGATTAAATGTTACAGAATTTACTGTTAATAATATCTTAAAAACAAAATAAATTATGGAAATTACACAAAAAGAATTAAGAGAAAAAATCGATAACGGTGAAAAAATGATTGTTGATTTTTGGGCACCTTGGTGCGGACCATGTAAAATGATGAAACCTATATTTGAAAGAGTTGCTGAAACATCAGATGTACCGATGTATACAATAAATGTTGATGAGAATAGAGAACTAGCTATTGAGTTAGGAGTTAGAGCAATCCCAACAATCAAGACCTTTAATGAAGGTAATGAAGTGTCAAGTAAAGCAGGACTGTTACAAGAGTCTCAATTAAAAGATTTGATTAATACATTAACAAATGGATAATAAATTAGTAGTAGTATACACCATGAAAGGTTGTCCTTGGTGTGAAGTGTTTAAAACACAATTAAAAGAAAGTAATGTGGAGTTTCACGAAAGAGACATCGATGACTACGAAGAAGAATTTAATTTATTTGCTGAAATAACTGGTAGTGATTATGTTCCTGCGTTTATGTTAGTGGAAGATACTGAAGATGAAGAACCTGTTCCGCAATTATATGCACCACAAGTGAATTATGAAAATATAGAAGAAGGTGTAGGTATCATTAAGGATTTTATTCTTTAAATAATGAATTTAAGTTTTTCTAAAAAAGGAGTACGACATGAACCAATAAATAATTGGTTACTACCTGATGGAACTATAATTGCAATATATCAAGGTAGTAGAGGGGGTAATCCTGATTTAGATTTCATTGTTAAATATAAAAATGGTAAGAATAGATTAAGAACCCCATCACATACTCATTGGATTGTTGATTTAATTATTAAATCTGAATACGCTCCTTATGAAGTTAAAAATTTTGTTTCTGAATGGTTTGAATTATATGACTTAATAGAACCGTTTAAAACTAAAGATGAAATGAAGTCTTATAATTTTTTATATTATGAATACTTTGTAGAAAAGTATGAAACAATAACTAATGTAGGTCCACTAAAAATCGAGTTTTTATGTTCACTTTTAGAATTATTCATAAAATGTGAAAAACAAACTGAAGGGGCCTTTATGTTTAAAAAATTACTTGAATTGGTAATCGAATATTGTGACGGGGAAAAAGATTTTTATCAGATAGTGTCACATTCTAAGAGAGTATAAATAAAAAAAGGGCTCAAATTGAACCCTTTTTTTATTTCTTGTTGTAATACTTCTCAACAACCTTTTTAATAGATTCTTGAATGTTTGGTGATTTAACTTGTTCTTTAGCAGGTTGAGCACTTTGTGATGGTTGTTGTGCCGCCTGATTTCCTTTGTTTTTACAACCGCATCCCATATTTAAGTTTTTTAATAGGTTTATTATACCAATAAATATCACCCAAATTGATTTAATAGTAAACAATACCTTATTTATTTTTTAGGGTATTTATAATTATGAATCGTAGAATTTTTTTATCGGAAAATAAAATGAATAGATTGTTAGGGTTGATAAGAGAACAATCCGAGGAAGAATATTATAAAATATCCCCTGAAGAATATAAAGAACTTTTAAAACTTTCAGGTTACCATGGACAAGGGATTAGTAGATTACCTAAGTTTCAGGGTAAACCATTATGGATAACGGGAGATTTAGATGTTTCAAATACACCCATGGACTCATTGGGTAATGTAAAATATGTTGATGGTAGTCTTAGTATTAGTAGGACCAAAATCTCTAATATTGATGGTATTACAGTTAGAAAACATGTTTGGGATAGTGATTCCCCAATAGAAGCAAAAAGATTAGCGGCGGAACTTAGAGAAAAAAGGTCTGAGGGTAATCGTAGACGACTTGGTAATATATGGGACCCTGAAGATACTGACGATGAAGGTATAAAAGCTAACGCACTTTTTAAATTTTTAGTTGATAACGGAGATGTTGAAGTTTTGAATAATGAAGATAAGGAAAAATTAAAAGAGTTGAATACTGAACTTGAAAGACTTGAAAACGAAGAAGAATATACTGAGGAAATTGAGGAAAGAATATCTGAAATTGAAGATGAGATATCAGACCTTGGTGAAGATGAAGGAGATGTTTACGATTTAAATCCAATGAGATGGACGCATTATGGATTAACAACCTTTGAGGTTTTATTACCAGGGTTTAAAAATAATGAATACACTGTTGGTACTTCGGAAGAGATGGATGACGCAGCTTTAAAATATGCTAAAAATTATATTGATGACGTAGGAATGGATGGATTCAGAAACCATTTTGTTGAAAATTATATAGATGAGGATTATCTAAGAGATTATATAAGGGAATGGTATGAAGATGATATTTGGCAAAATCCTGAAGTTTATTTTAATGACGATGATTTTGAATTAACTGCAGAACAAGAAAGAAGAATTAGTAAACTTGAAAATTATATTTCCGAACTTGAGGATTATATTTCAGACCTTGAAGAAAAACAAAATGAGGCTTACGATGAATTAGAGGACCCTGAAGAATATGACAAAAAGTATTACGAAATCCAAAAAATGATTGACGAAGTTGAGGAAAAAAAGGATAAGGCTCAAGATGAGTTAGATAGTATTGAACCAGATGATGAACCAAGTCAAGATATGGTAGATGATAAATTGGAAGGTATTGTAAATAGATACATGAGAGACCCTATGAATTTTATTAAAGTACATAGTTTAAATTTGGAAAATTTTGTGGATGAGGATGAATTAGCTCAAGGATTGGTTGACGAGGATGGATGGGGAGTTATGAATGGAAATGATGGTACTTATGATGAAGTAGAATTTGATGGGGAAATTTACTATATTATGAAAGTGAGTTAACCACCTATTCATTTTTAAAAAAACTTTATCTATATTTTAAGTAGTTATGACAAGGAAAAATAAAATAAAGTTTGTAATGGATACCGATTGGTTGTTCAACGGAATTATAGACTCAGAACAAAAACAATATATTTTATTGGATTACTTTCAAAAGTTAAATAAAGATTTAGAACAAATGAAAGTTTATCCGATGTTTACAGAACTTTCATTACATTTAGGTAACATCCAAACACTTATTAATCAAGATAAAATTTTATACTCTGAAAAAAAGTTATCATCATTTGATGATGAATATATTTTATCTGATTTAAAATTAAAAGACATACCTGTACTTGCGGATGATGAATACGATGAGTACCGAAAAATACTTAAATTCAGTCACCCAAGACTACAAGACTATTTTGGTATTACAAAATCAGTGTGGTCAATAGTTTATGATTCCATCACCGTAAATTTAAAGAAAAACAAATCTAATATAGATTCCAAAATGGGATTCTTTTATTATCAAGCTAAAGAAAAATTATATATTTGGAGATATAATATTAGAAAACAAAAAAAAGAAGATACCCAACCAAAAACATTTTTAAAATTAATCTATGAAAGTGACAATTCGGATTTGACACCTACTGATATTATTCTTAACTTTTTAAGTAAAGATATTAAAGTTAAAAGTCACAAGTATCCTGTATTTGAAGTGTTATGTAATGAAATTTTTCCTCTTGAAGAAACTCTAATACCAATCTTTAAAAGAAAAATAATGAGTTACATAACCCAAACAATTAAAAAAGAAAGTAACAAAGTAAAAAAATTATTACCTAATGGGGTTTAATAAAAGGTTTATAAAATTTGAAAATATTTTAAATAGGTTAGAAAATAACGAACCTTTAAGTAATTACTTTTCCGCAGATGCTTTATTCTTAACTGACAAAAAATCTAAAAAAATACTTGACCTACACAATCAAGGTGTAGAAGATTCTATTATATTAAAAATTATAAAAAATGGAGAACTCGACAAAAATTAAAAAAATGTTGTCTAAATTAAGACAACCATTGGGTATTGATTATATATCCAAAAATCTTTTAAATGTGAGTGAGAATGTGGCGAAAAATATTTTAGATGAATTAGTTGAAGACGATATATTAATTAAAGTCGATAATGAATATCGAGTAAAAGGAAGTAAAAAATTATAAATATGACAAAAATAGAGTATATTTGGCTTGATGGTTATACACCAGAACCAAATTTGAGAAGTAAAATTAAAGTAAGTAATATTGACGTTACAGATTTCACATCAATCCCTGAATGGAATTTTGATGGTTCTTCTACCTTACAGGCTGAAGGTGATAAATCAGATTGTATTCTAAAACCTGTGAGAATGTATCGTGAAGTAGGTTGTGTTGATAGGGTTTATGTATTATGTGAAGTAATGAATTCTGACGGAACACCGCATGAAACAAATCAAAGAGCTAAATTGGGTGAGGAAGATAGAGACATGTGGTTTGGGTTTGAACAAGAGTACTTTATACGAGAATTGGGAGGACAAATATTAGGACATACTAAAGGTTTTATTGAACCACAAGGTAAATATTATTGTGGTGTTGGACATAATGTAATAGGTAGAAATATTGTTGAAGAACATATGGATTTATGTTTAAGTATGGGTATAAATATAACAGGTGTAAATGCTGAAGTTGCTTTAGGTCAATGGGAATACCAAGTATTCTCACAAGGTAAATTAAAAGCTGGGGACGACCTATGGATGTCAAGATATTTAATGGAAAAACTTTCAGAAAAATACGGTTATTGGATTGAATATCACCCTAAACCATTGAGAATCGGAGAATGGAACGGGTCAGGGCTCCACACTAATTTTTCAACACACAAAATGAGAAATGAGGGTGGGGAAAAGTATTTCAATTCTTTATTTAATGCTTTAGAATCACGAAGAGATACTCACATTGAAGTTTATGGTTCCGATAATGATTTAAGGTTAACAGGTAAATATGAAACACAATCAATTAATAAATTTAGTTGGGGTGTAAGTGATAGAGGAGCCTCAATACGAGTACCATTATCAACCGCTAAAGAATGGAAAGGTTATATTGAAGATAGAAGACCTGCATCAAATGCAAATCCTTACGAAATTATAAAAGTTATTTCTGACACCATTGATATGGCAAATGAACTTGATGAAACAGTTCAAAATATGTTTAGTAATGTAAGTGTTAAAAATTTTGATGAGGTTGCAAAGAAATATAATGGTATTCTTACAAGTGAGGAATTATTGAACGAATATAAAGAAGATTAAAATGAGTGAACAAGTAAATCATCCAGAACATTATGGAGGAGAATCAAACCCATATGAAGCCATTAAAGTGATTGATGCTTGGGACTTGGGGTTCAGTTTGGGAAATACCGTAAAGTATATCTCAAGAGCGGGGAAAAAAGATTCTGATAAAGAACTTCAGGACCTTAAAAAAGCTCTTTGGTATTTAAATCATCATATTGAAACATTGGAAAATAAATGAAAATTATTTATTTTTTATTAATCTTATTTTTAACTTCTTGTGTTGAATTAATTGATGATTTAAAAATAAATTTAGATGGGTCTGGGACTTTTAAATATACATTAAATCTAAGCTCAAGTAAGACTAAAGTAAGTTCGATATTAGCTTTAGATAGTTTAAATGGTAAAAAAGTTTTAAGTAAAACAGACATACAAGAAAAAATCTTAAATTTTAAAAAGTCGTTAATACAACAAGAAGGAATAACCAATGTGGTAATAACGGAAGATTATGAGAATTATATATTCAAAATACTGATAGATTTTAAAAATGTTGAGGATTTAGAAAAAGGATTGAAAACATCAATTAATAAATTGTATGAGTTCAAACAATATAATCACGATTGGATATCATTTAAAGATAAAACTTTAGTAAGGGATTTGCCTAATTTTTATGATGTTATAACAACTGATTTTATAGGGTTAGACATTGATAAATTAAAAACAGGTAGTTATACTTCTATAACAAGATTTAATACAACTATTAATAATTTTGAAAACAAAAATTGTATAAAATCTAAGACAAATACCGCTTTAATGATAAAAGTAACCCCTGATATTGTTTTTAATAATACTAAAATTTTTAATAACAGTATAACTTTAGATAAATGAAAAAAATATTAAAAAAAATTAATGATTATTTTTCTTATATAAGAAAAGAAAAAATTAATGCAATGGTTCATTGCGGACGGGGATTTAATTAAGAATATGATAGAAACTGAAAAAATAATAAATGGTGACTGTGTTGAGGTTATGAAAACATTACCAGAATCATCAGTCGACCTTGTTGTTACTAGTTGTCCTTATGGTGTTGGTATTGATTATGATGTTCATAATGATGATGTTGAATTTGAAGATTATAAAATCTTTAGTCGTGATTGGTTATCTCAGGTATATCGGGTATTAAAAGACGATGGAAGAATTGCGTTAAACATTCCCTACGAAATTAACAGACAAAAGAAAGGTGGGAGAATATTTTTCGTATCTGAGATGTGGCAAATTATGAAAGAGATTGGATATGGTTTCTTCGGTATTGTTGACCTTGAAGAAGAGTCCCCACATAGAAGTAAAACCACTGCATGGGGTTCATGGATGTCACCATCAAGTCCTTATATTTATAACCCAAAAGAATGTGTTATTTTAGCTTATAAAAAATACCACATTAAAAAAGTTAAAGGTGAACCACAATGGAAAGGTCAAATAACCGATGTTGAACAACCTGACGGAACTACAAAAAAGAAAGTTATATATGAAGAAACAGATAAAAAAGAATTTATTCAACTTGTGTATGGTCAGTGGAATTATTTTGCTGACACTAGGTCACTCACCAAGGCTACTTTCTCCATGGACATACCAACCAAAGCGATTAAAATATTGTCCTACAAGAACGATATAGTTTTGGACCCGTTTGTTGGTAGTGGAACTAGTTTAGTAGCTGCTCAAATACTTGATAGAAGATGGTTAGGTATTGAATTGTCACCCGACTATTGTAAAGTAGCTGAATCAAGAGTTAATTTATTTAAGACGTTAGAACAAATAAAAGAAATCCCACAATTATAAGTGGGATTTTTGATTTATGTAGGTATTTATATTAAAAACATTTTCTAATGAATAATGCTTATATAAATGAATCTGAATTTAGAGAGAAGTTAGTCCAAATTTATAAAGAGGAACAACTTAACTATATTAATGAAAAATGGGAAAAATTATCAGGTAAAGATAGAACTTTTGTTATTGAAACTTTAAAGTCTCTTTTTCCTGAAAAATCATATCTTTTGAAAGAATCAAGATGGTATAACACTGTAGGTGATATTGTCGGTATTTTCGACCCTACAGGTATAGTGGACCTTGTAAACGGTATAAGTTATTGGAGACAAGGGGATAAATTATTCGCAATATTATCTTGGATATCGGTTTTACCTGTGTTAGGTGATTTAATAGCTAAACCAGTTGTTGGTTCTTTAAAACTTGGGGGTGATGCGGTTAAAGCATTTAGAACTGCGTCAGCAGTTGGAGACGCGGCTAAAGTTGCAGAAACTGCAAAAGCTGCGGGAGGACCAATATCAAAATTAGTATCCTCAACACCTAAATGGGGTACTACTTTATTAAGTAAACTTGGTACAAGTGGGAAAGCGTCGGGCTCAATGATGAAAGGAGTCACAGATTACGTTAAAGTTTTTGACGACGCTGGTAAGTTAATGAAAAACAAGCAAAAAGTTAAAAGTGCGGTCGAATTTAGCAAGGACGCGATAAAACTTGGTAAAGGATTTAAAGATGCTAGTAAGATAGGAAAAGGAGTTTCAGGGGCTAAAACATTGGCAGCAGCTGAAAAGGCACAGTTAGGTGTTTTAACAAAACAAAACCCTGTTAGAATATTCAGAGATTATGGTACGGGTAAAAATAGTTGGTTATCGTTTATGAAATCTGATGCTAGTTTATGGTCTAAATTACAAGCGGGAGTACCAAGAATTTTCGGAGGAAATCCCGCTACCAGGTCACTTATGAGAAGAACTAAGTTTTATGCTGGTTTTTTAGATTGGTTAGGGGTTGGTAATTTTGTAGGGCCTGAAGAAATTGAAAATGCCGTGGGAGGTGCTGACGAAGCAAATAAATTATATTCAGAATACGCTCAATTACCCCAAGCCCAAAGACTTTGGGCTGATGATATGGGAGGTAATGTGGCTCCTCCACCATCAACTATCATGTCACCACCAACACAATCATCAAGCGGAGGAGGTATTGACCCCGTGTCTATATTAACAAAATTATTTATTTAACTATATAGTGAAAAGACTTATCAAAGAGAGTGGTTTAAGGGACATTAGAAAATTAGCTAGAAGATACCCTAAAGCCGAAATATACTTTCACCAAGATTTAGATGGAGTTGCCACGGCAATCGCTATGAAACATTACTTAGAAAGTAATGGTATTAATGTTATTGATACTCACGTAATCCAATATGGGGATAAAGAATTTGCCGTAAAAAAAAATGATGCGACTGGTGATGTGATGCCTGTTTTAGTGGATTTCGCCCATGGTAAACCAATGTTTGTTATACATACAGACCACCATGATAGACAAGCAGGTGCTGAAGACACCAAGTCAACATCTTTTAGACAATCAAGGTCAAATGTTGAAACCATTTCACAAGTAGTTTCACCAAAAGAAATCTTCTCAAGTGACGACTTATTGTTAATATCTACTGTGGATTCGGCAAATTATGCGGCTAATAAAATAAGTGTTGACGAGGTTATCAATTATCTTTTCAGATTAGATAAAGAAAAAGGATTACAAAAAAATAAAATGGCTTTAGGGTTAGTTGCAAATAAATTATTATTGGCGTTTAAAAACAAACCAGGTTTCCTTGAAGAACTTGTAATGACCACAACACCATCAATCATGAACCTACTTCAAAACATAAAAAGAATTATGGTTGAAAAGGGTTACGTAGGGCAAGAACAGTTACAAAAAAACAAAGAAGGATATATCCAACAGATGAAATCACACCCTAATGTTAAAGTTATGGGTAATGTTATCGTACAATACGGTGGTGGTAGTACAATGGTACCAGGTTCTTATGATAGGTACACACCATTTAAAAATAATCCTGAAGCTGATTTTTTAGTTATCGCTTGGCCTTTAGGTTTAGTACAAGCGTCTTGCAACCCATTTAAGGAAGATAGAGAATTGAAAGGTGTTAATTTAGGTGAGATGGGTCAAGAAGTTTTATCTAAATGGGAGTCACAACTTAAAAGAAGAGATATACCATTATCAACTATAAAATGGGTTTCTGAATTTTCTAAAGAATTTGGTGGACATTCCGTTGGTTTTACTTTTAAAGATTTTGTTGCTATCTACGGAAATGATTTTAAAACCATGGAAAATGGTAAACAAAAATTAAAGGATATTGGAGAAATGATGAACCAACCATTTACATCTTTAAGTGAAGAAGAAAAAGAGATGTTGGATAATATTACTGTAACCGCTTGGGATGTTATTCAGGCCAATAGTGGAGGACACAAGTGTATTACGAATATTTCAGGTTTAAATTATATGGGTAGAAGTAAAAGACCACCTGCCAACAAATACAAATATAACCCTGATTCTGACGACGCTCCATATGTAAAATTTACCAAAATGGTTCAGAGTGAATTTGTTAGAGTTTTGGAGGATAAAATTAAAAATGGATAGTATCACCAATATTGATATATAGACTTTTACAAGTACCTCCCTTAACCTCCAATATCGTATCACCCTCACCACAAAAATTATCACATTCTTCAGTTTTACATGGAGGACAATTATGATGTATTTCGGTTATTTTATTACCATTAATAAAAATGATATCTAAAGGTATAATACAGTTCTTCATCCAAAAACAATGTTGACCTTCATTCATTAAGAACAACATACCATTAAATGTTGAATTAAATTTACGACCCATCATCCCTTTTTGAGTGTCTTTTTGTGAAAAGACTGTTTTGATTTTAAATGTATTATTTTTTATCTTTAATCTCATAATTATAAATATACCAACTATTGTAATGAATCAACCTAAGAGATATGCAGGGATAATTGTTAAATGCGGGGACGAAGTTCTCATGTGTCAACGTAATTATGAAGGTGATATGTCAGGACAATGGTCTATACCTTGTGGGAATGTTGAAGATAGTGAAAATGCAATGGTCGGTGCTAAAAGAGAGTTTTTTGAAGAGACAGGTCATAAACTTAAAGACAAAATCAAACTTGTTGGGTTTATGAATGGTAAGACTAAAGGTAAAAATGATTCTGAAGGGTTATTTTACGTTTTTCTTTATAATTCTGACAAAAAATTAATACCTGATTTAGAAAATGCTCAAGATGGGGACGAACACATCGATTACGGGTATTTCAAGTTAGATAAACTCCCAATCAAATCAAATACCCAGTTACATGGTATTATTGAAAAAATTTTAAAATAAATTATATTTTTTAATAATATTGATATATTTATATCTTACATAGCCCCAACAACCCCTTTCTTTAAGTTGGTAGTAATTAACCCTAACAAATTTAGCCATTTGTTAGGGTTTTTTGTTTTTATTTCGTATATTTGCTCCTATGGGTAAAGTTTATATTGAAAATAGGAAAGTAAGATTTGAATATCACATATTAGAAACTTATACTGCTGGTATCGTTCTACAAGGGACCGAGATAAAGTCCATTAGAAACGGTAAGATATCCATGAACGACTCATTCTGTTATTTTAATAATGGGGAATTATTTGTTAAAAATATCCTCATATCTGAAACTAAAGATGCTTTTACTCACAATGCAAAAAGAGATAGAAAACTTTTGTTAAAAAAGAAAGAATTAAATCGATTGAGTAATAATTTGGTGAAAGGTTTTACTATTTTACCATATAAAGTTTTTATGAATGATAAAGGTTTGGTTAAAGTTGAAATAGTGTTAGGTAGAGGTAAAAAACTATACGATAAAAGAGAAACAATTAAAGAAAGAGATATATATAGAGAACTTAAAAAAGAATATTAATATGGAAAAACAAATTAGTGCCGTAGAATGGTTATTTGCTAACCTAAATATTTCAAAATCCACCCGCTATATCAATATTGAAGTATTTGAACAAGCCAAAGCAAAAGAGAGAGTTCAAAAGGCAGAGGAATACCTAAAAGGATTCAAAGATGGTAAAGAATATCAGATAAAATTAGATGAATTAACCTTTGGTTCAAGTAAACAAATTATGAGTACAGATATTCCAATTACCAATAAAGACAAAGAAGAATTGAATAAAATATTAAACAGAATACAAATGAATTTAACCTTTAAATCAGAATAAATGAAAAAAGCAGAATTAGGTCAATTTTTATTATGGGAAAAAAGATTGGCAAAAATCATTGGCAAAGCATATAATGAACAAGCCATTATTGAAATGATTGAAAACAAGTGTTGCCCACATTGTAAAGGTGATTTAGGTAAAGAACAAATACACGTTATTGTATCATCCCCTATGTATCAAAAAGGTGCAGAGCCAATAGAATCAATTAAATCAGAATAAGATGAATAACCCATTTAGAATTATAGACCGAAGTAAAAATAAACTTGGAAAACATATTGACTACTGTAAAGAAATGATTGAAATATGCAATAGAAAATCAAATAAATTAAAACCTTATTATTTTAAAAAACAAATTGAAATAGCAAAAAGAAAATTATTAACCTTTAAATCAGAATAAGATGGAAAAACAAATTAGTGCCGTAGAATGGTTAGAAAATGAATTTAAAGAAATGTGTAAAGATTTTGGAGGTCTTCATACAGATTTTATTGAAAGATTTGACCAAGCCAAGCAAATGGAAAAGGAGCAGATAATAGAGTTTGCAAATAATTATGGATTTGACATTTGTGCTTATGATTATGAAAGAGCAGAACAATACTACAAAGAAACATTTAAATCAGAATAAGATGAAACAGACAGCAGTAGAATGGTTATATGATGAAATAAAACACATTATACCAAATGATTTTGTAGTAAAATTTGAACAAGCCAAAGCAAAAGAGAGAGTTCAAAAGGCAGAGGAATACCTAAAAGGCTTCAAAGACGGTAAAGAGTACCAGATAAAATTAGATGAGTTAACCTTTAAATCAGAATAAGATGGAAAAAAAAAGTATGCACTACGGAGACGTATCAAAATGGATAGAAAAAGTAATTGACTCTTGTGAGACATACCAACAGACACATGCCACCAACCAATTGGTTAGAAATTTTAAAAATCAATTAATGAAAAGGACTCCTGACAAATATTGGAGAGATTATCATTATGACGTTATTTTACCACTTGAAAATTTAGTAATATATAAAAGACAATCTTTTATTAATAAAACTGAATAATAATTTTGGTGATGTAATATTTTTTACTATCTTTGTATTCTACAAACAGATACAAATACCCTTACGCCATGACACAGAAAGAACTACAACAGAAACATATCAAAGAAACCATTGCTAGTGTACAAAGAAATGCGGACACATTTAAAGCTGATAGAAATAACTACGAGTCTGAGTGGGTTAAGTACTTTAACGAGTTACTTAAATACTCTCCTGACTTTGAATTAAAGAGAACACCTAGAACCCAAAGATGGCAAGTACAACCTTATATTGTCGACGCTGAAGGTAAATATAATTATAACTCACAAAGAGTGTTAGTTGGAGAGATTTCTTCTGATTTTAATGATATGGAGATTGTTTACACAGGTAAACTACCTGAAGGTGAAAATTGCCGAATCAGAATTTATGTTGAAGAGCATAAAACAAAACCAAGAGGTTCATGGAGAACTGTTAACCACGGTTACAAACTTAAAGTAACATGTAATTGGGAAGATGATAAAAAATACTTCAAAACAGGACGACCTGTGGTTGAAAAGGTTAAAGCATACGTTGATGGTCTTTGGAATACGTATAACCATAAACAAAAACAAGCTGAACTTAAATCAAGAGCTTTTGAATTAGCCTTTAATAAATATTGGGGTTATAATACGGAAGTTAATTTCGGTGGAAGAACTGAAAATGGAATCAGTACTAACCATAAACAAATAGTAGTTAAACATAGTAACGGAAGTGTTATTGTCCTTTCTTATAAAGATGTTAATGGAGACGTAGTTTTCAATATTGACCGTACTTACATGGGTAATAACAGTGTAGATTCTATAATCGAAGCATTAGGAAAAATGAAATAATATTTCTATATTTGTCTAAATAAAATAATTGGTATGAACACATCGACTTATAACATCAGAATCGAAAACGAAAAGTTTGGAAAACTAATCAACGAGACATTTGTTGACGCAACTCAATTCAAAATCTTCTTGAAAATGGTTCACGGGTGTCTTGAACTTAAAAATGACTTGACGTTCTTTAACGGAGTTGATTTCTTGGTACACGTACCGTACAAACACTTAGTAGATTCAGTTGTACTAACTTCAGTTGAGAAGTATGACTTGGCGGACCACGCAAAAAGTAAAATTGAGGCTTTAGTAACTAAATAATATTGAATATGGAATGGTTAATTGCTATAGGTATCACCCTATATATCATCTACAGATTTTGGAAAATAGTTTTGAAATGGTTATTGATTGGAACTGTTGTTATGTTTATATTTTTAGTTCTGAAGATAAAAAATTCTTTTAACGGTGTAACAACACAAGATTCTAATACTGAAATTGTGGATGATAACACTATGAATAAAGTTATAGATTATGTAGAATAAATTTAATATAGTCTTCTGATTGGTATGGTAAACTACCAACAACTATGGAGGGTAGTTCAGGAATGTTCCTTAATATTAAATAATAACGTTTCTTTGTTCGTAAAACAAAGTGGTGGATTGCCTTAATCGGCCCCAAGGGAGAGTAACATCTCCCTTTTTTTATTTTTATGATATTTATTGTTATGGGTAATATCATAATAACAGAAAAACAATTAGAAGAGTTAGTAAAAACAATTAAAGAAAGTTCAGAAGGAGAGCTTGAAGAGGGGTTTTTAGGTGATTTAGGTCGGGATATAGGTACTTTAAAATTTGGTAATATTTTTGCTGGTATTAAAGGTGCTTTCACAGGTAAAGGATATAGTTTAAGTAGGAATATGAACATTATTAGAAATTCTTTAAAAAGAATACGTAGTAGTGAAAAAACTATGTTATCGGTAATGAAAGAATTGAAACATGTTGAAGTAGAATTTTCCGAACTTGAAACAACAGACCCTATAGTATCAAGTATAATATCTAATTTGAGGGGAGCTATTTCTAATTATGATAGTTATAGATATTCAGTTAAAAATTTACAAAACATAGTAACTAATTATTATGATTCTGAAAAAACTGATGAGAAGAAAGGTTCTACATCAAATAAATCAACAACATTAGTTAACCCAACACCTAAAACTCAGACAACATCAATACCTGTTAGAGAACCTGACAATTTTAAAACCTCTAAAGAAACGGTTAATGTTAGACAACCTGAAGTAAGTACAAACATTAGTCCTAACATTGACAATGAGAGAAATTTTAGAGATTGGATAAGTGGTGAATATAAATTAGCTGATGATGACTCGATATATTATTTAACTGCTAGTAAAAAATGGGAAGTTCGTAAACCTACAGGAAATTACAGACCGTTGAAAGATGTCTTGAGTAAAGATGAATATGATAAACAACTTGAAAAATTAAAAACCGCAAATAGAAGATGACAAAAATAGTTATTTCAGAAAAACAATTGGGTAATTTATTCGGGTCATTAAAAGAAAATCATAAAGGGTCTAGTATGACTAAACAACAATTATTTACAATTGCCACATTAGCCTATAAGATGTGGGAATCGATGGACGATAAAGACGAAATTGAGGATTGGATGGTTAGTAAAGTTGCTCAAGCTGAACAAAGCGTTATTGCCGTTGTAAAATCATTTATGTATGATGAATTTGTTGACAATAAACAAATGGATGGTATGGGTAAACTTGACTTTGACGATTTAATTATCGGAAAATAAATTACAATATTTGATTATTATGAACCTTTATCATATCATTATGGTAAAGGTTTTTTTATGGAATTTGCTAAACTAATAAATAATAAGGTTTTTAAAGATAATCGAGGTAATTTTGCACCATTATCATTAAAATACGAAAATTCACCAATCATAGAATTAAATAAAAATTGGGTACAAAGTAATATAAGTGTTAATCCTGTTAAACACACTCTTAGGGGATTACATTTTCAAATAGGTGATAAAGCACAATGTAAATTAATTAAAGTCATAAATGGGTCAATTATTGACTTTATAGTTGACATCAGGCCTGAATCATCTGAATATATGTCAGTCCAAACGTTCGGGATGGACCCAAATGATGAATTGATAGTACCAAGAGGATATGCTCATGGGTTTATTACATTAGAAGATAACACTATTGTCCAATATTTGGTTGATAATGATTATTCACCTGAAAGTGAAGGTTCCATCTATTGGAAAGAGGTTGATGTGGTTAAAAATATTTTAAAAAGATATGAAAATTCTATGATAATTTCAGATAAAGATTTAATAACTAAAAATTTAAACAATGAATAAAGAAACGATAAACCCAATCCAAAACTTAGATGAAAAAACTATGGTTAGTTTAATAACAAGTTTAATTAAACAATATCCTAATGATTATGAATTAGGTAAGACCTTGAGAAAAATCTTTAAAGAAAATGAACCACATTTTAAAATATTATCAGAACAACAATCTTGAAATAAAGATACCTAATAATGAAAATAAAAAAGTTCTGATTAAAATATTAAATATTGAAAATGGGGTTGACCAAGAATGGGGTAATGATATTGTAGTGGTTACTATAAATGTAATAAATAAAGAAGACTTTAGATATTTTACAGAAAGTATGTTTGAATTCTTCATAAATAAAGAAATAAAACAACACCTATCGTTATTTTCAATTGAAGGGGAAGTTGTATTAAGTTTAAGATAAAACCTAATATTTATATTAAAACAAATACAATGAAACAAGATTTATTAAAAGAAAGATTATTTGAAGAAGTTAAAAAAAGAGGTTTAATCACGGAACAAAAAACAGGGTCTAAAGATTTTACTGAGATGATTTCTTTATTACTACACTCAAGAACACAAATACATACATTTCATTTACAAACTAAATCTTATGCTGAACATATAGCTCTTAATGGGTACTATGACGGTATTGGGGATATAGTAGACGGTTTAGTAGAATCTTACCAAGGCAAATACAGTATTTTGAAAGGATATCATAATTATAAACTTGAAGATTATAAAGATAATACTAACACAATTAATTATCTTAAGGACCTATGTGGTAAAGTTGAGGAACTTAGAGATTGTTGTAAAGATTCCTACATACAAAATCAGATTGATACGGTATGTGAGTTAATCAATTCTACATTATACAAATTAAGATTCTTAAAATAAAACTATGGAATTTTTTTTGAGACCCTCACTGTTTTTAGTAGGGGTTTTTTGTTATAATTAATTTATGACTGAGACAGTAAACCCTAAACGATTAAGGTTTTTATGAACTATGGTAATTTATATCTTACCAAGATATTTATTATTGATGAAAAATTTAATCAGATTAATTGTTGAGCAACTAGAAGGTGAGGGAGAAAATCCGTTGTCAGAAAAAGAAATTAGATTCTTTAAATATATCAACAAAAATAAAGACAAACACAGTAAACAAGGAGACTTACTAAAGTTATTCAAATCGATGATGCCCGTCATTGGTAGACCAGAAAGTGACGCTAGATTTTACTATGAAATCTATACCGCAAATTATAGACCTGAAGGGGATTATGAAAATTTAGATAAATCCACTTTTAAACATTATAGGGAGTTTAAACAAAGAAGAACACCTAACAACTCAGCGTACGAATATAGTTCGGTTAAATTACCATTTAAAGGGTCTAGTTTGGAAGGTTATTGGGATGTTAACGATAATAATGAATGGTACTATGTGGTGACATCTTATGGATGGTATCCGATTTACCTATATATTAATAATCAGTGGTATAGAGTAAGTAATTCTTATTCATCAAGTACATCAAAACACTTATCAGGGGCAAATCCAATCAGAAGAAGGACTTATGACCCAAATATTAAAGATGATATCCTATATGTAACTCCTGAAGAAATTAACAATATCATGATTGGTAAATCCATGGAAGACATTAAGAGTAAACGAATACGAGACGCTATTACAACCTTCAAAAATTACGGGTTATATTCTAAGATGATAACAATTGGTTGGGGTAACGATAAAAAGAAAGTTAAGTTTACAATTAAAGATGTTAAAGAACATAATGGTAAAATTTTATTTGACATCAGAATAGATAAGGCAGGCACTGTTGAAGGAACAAATAGGATGATTGTTAATCCTGAAGGTTATGTTGTACCTAGTCCGTTCTCAGAAGATATTGAAAATGGTATTGAACAAAGATTAATATCTGATTTTAGTGAGGTATTAAAAAATGATAATACCGAATTTAAATTTTATCACCCAAAAAACTAAATTTTATTTGTAGGTTTCTAAAAAATGACTATCTTTGTAAAACAAATACAGAGATACCATGACAACAGACATCGCAACACAAGTTAAAAATTATCAAGGAAAAAACACATTCATCCTTAAAATGAAGGATGCTCTAACAAAATACGGTTCTTTGACCGTAAATCAAAAATCAGCAGTTGAGAAAATTTTATCTAACCCTACCGAAGCTAAAGAGGTAGAATTGACAGGTGACTTGAAAGTTATTGCTGACTACCAAGGTACTAACTCATTTGTTAATGAGTTGAAAAGTAAACTTGAGAAGTACGGTAAACTTTCTGACAAACAAGTTTCCGCCGCAATCAGAACAATCCAATCTGACGAGAACAAAGCAAATACTCGTAAATTGAACCTACCTACTATTGGTGAAACAGTTAAAGTTGGACGTTCAGTTGGTCAAAAAATGAAAGAACAATACGGACTACAGTTTAACCCAATCCTTTTGGATATCACTAAGGTGTTGGCAGTATCACCAAAGGCGGTTAAGTTCTCAGGTAAGATGACGGTTAAACGTGGAGATGTTTGTGTGTGTTGTGCTAAGACACTTACTGATGAGTTTTCAATGTTAACTAAAATGGGTAAGACATGTGCTAAACACATGGGTGTTGAATATATCACAGACGCAAGTCAAGCAGAACGTTTCCGTAACGAGTACTTAGCGAAAGTTGAGGAAATCGGTGAAATGGAGTTTTGGGTTCCTAAATCCCGTATCATCAAATGGGATGGTAAAACTGAAGTCATTTTGAAAATGATTTAATACCCAAGAAGGGGGTTTAGTTTAACCCCCTTTTATTTATTATTGTTATATGAAAGACAACAAACACGAACTAAATGTTAAAGAATACCTATCTAAACAATTGTTATGGTATTCGGTAATATCTTGGTTCGAAGATAATTTAAACCCAACCCAATGGTCAATATTTGATAATGTATTTTTAATTATTATATTTCTGATATTCCAACTATTCATATTGGGAACATGTGTAACTGAAACTAAAATTTAAAATTAAAATAATATGCAAACATTAGTATTTAATACGACTGAAAAAACTGTTAAGTTTTACTCAGATAGAAAAGAAGAAAGTCAAGTTTTGGCGAGTTACAATAACGTACCTACAGTTAAAGTACATGAGGGTTATTATGAGGTGATGTATAGAACCGAAGAAATGCAGAGTCCTGTTCCTGTGTTACGTACCCCTGTATCAAACACTAACATGTTTATCGAGAAATGATTTGACTTTTGGGGGTTATCACCTATCATTGAATAGTAAATTAAAAAACAACATATGACTGTAAAACAAGCATTAAAGTTGAAGAATAAATTGGTTAAAGAAATTACCGAAGAACTACAAAAAGCTCAATCCTACAATAGTGTCGAGGTAGGTTCACTAAGACCATATTCTTCATCAGAGTCGTTGGAAAAAGTTGAAAAACTTACCAATGATTTGGTTGAATTGAAAACAAAGATTCACCAAGCGAATTCACCAGTGTATGACAAGATTTTCAGATTGTCTGAATTGAAGTCATTGGTGTCTAAAATCAAAATGTTGAACTGTACTGAAGGTACATCAACAGATTACTACTCAAGACGTAGTGAAAATATACCTGTAATGACCTCAGAAATTTCAATCGTAGAAAGAGATAGTGTGGTAAAAATTATGGAGGATGAGATTGAGTCAATCCAAGACGAGTTGGATACCCACAATGCTCTAACTCAAATTTAATATGTGGGATAGTTGAGTGATGATGTTTACAAACTATTGTTCAGAACCGATGTTATGATGTTGATTTAGTACGGTCCTTTAGTCAAGATTCAAGCGTTCAACAGTTATCAATCAAATCTTAACACTCTGTATTCTGACATTATGACCTCACTTGAACAGATATAAAAAAACCCCTTTTCGGAGGGGTTTTTGATTTTATTGTATTTTTGCGAATAAAACGGTATCTAATTCCGATTCTTCATAATTTTCTTGAAAAAATAATTCACATTCATTGTCTCCACTATAAAAAGTAAAATAACCTTGAGAACCTTCATTTATTTCCCATCCGCCATAAAAGTCTTCTAACCAAGTGTATAACGTATCTAATACATCTCTAGATAAAGGTTTATTCGGTTCACCACTATTACCAAATTGGATATAATCCATTATTTCTCCAGAGTCACCACCACCTGAGAAATCGACTCTACCTTCTGAGATACCTTTAGATTTCATAAACTCTACTAATTCAGTCCCTGATTCACCAAACTTTTCACTAATTATTTCCGTATCACCTGAATCTCGAGTTGTTAAGATATACGAAGCCACCTCTACCTCAATTTCCATATCATCACAATCAACAATAAACATAACTCTACCATCACCATTATCGCCACCAACCTCATCAAGAATATCATACCTATCAATAATAGATTCTACTAATTCATCTATTTCTTTATAACTAGGTACAGGACTTCCTTGACCATACCATTCTCCACTATAATAGTCTAATTGGTTATCATAAACTACATGTTCACTATAAACACTTGATTTACCATATGATTTTACATAATAGACAAATAATTTTAATGTCTTTTTTTCCTCCTCTGTTAATTGAATTTCCATATAAATAAATATATTAATCTATATTAATGTCCATTGTCCGCATCATCCATATAGGTTTTTCTTTTGCTTCTAAAGCCATAATCCATTCTTTCGCACATGGTATATGGTTGAAACAATCTTCTCTAACATGTTGCTCACCAACATATCTAGTATATACAGTTTTATCATCACTGTTTATAAACATGGGACCAAATATTTTTTCACATTCAAAAATACCCTCTGAGTGATGTCTGAACATTCTGTGAGTAGATGTACCATACCAACTTTTAGTTTCGTCAAACCAATTATGGATATGAATATAATCTTCCCATTTACCACCAAATTTTTTGGCTGAACTTTTAGCATGTTGTATTGGATGTGCCATAATTTTTAATTTAAATATAAATGAATAGTATAATACTTAAACAAGAATTATTGAGTATTTATTATTATGAAAATAATGTTAACTGAAAACCAATTTGATAACGTTGTCGAACTTGAAAGTTATAAAAAAAGATTCTTTAAATATTGGGACAAATTTGGACCTAAATTTGACGAGAAAATGTTAAAATTGTTTGGTTTAAGTCGAGGAGCTATACCAACAAATATTGTATATAGTTGGTTAAGAGAATATCTCGGTACTGATGTTGAGGAAACTTTAAAAGAATTCTTAAATAAAAAAGTTCATACAATTGACAACTGTGGTGGATATGATTTCACTTTTACAATAGATGAATATGAAAAGGATAACCATCAAATTGAAATTAGTTTAACTGTTGATGATATTGAAGGTGAAGTTAGTTTAATTATGGTTGGGGGTGAAACGGTTACATTAAGAGATGGTATGGATAATGATGAATATGGTTGGGAAATTGAAAATGAAATTGAAGACTGTATTTGGGATTATATGGTTGAGAATGTAGAAATTAAAACAGGTTATATGTTTGTCTTTAAAAAAATTAATTATAGGTCATTTCTTTAAAAAATAATTTTTATTATCTTTATCCCATGGAAAATTATTTTATCACCAAAGAAAACATGAATCAATTTTTAGAATCTATCAACGGGTTAGAAAATGGATTCTATAATGATAGACCACCAATAAAAGATTGTAGGTACTTTGGAGTTAAAGAAGGATGGAATGGTATTATCAAGGAACTTATTGAGGATTTAATTAAACTTGGATGGGACAAACAACTATGTCAAGTTAAAGAAAAATTCGGAGGACTTAGATTTTATATCTACGATGGAAGTAATGAGATACATAATAGAATAATAGAAGCGGAAAAAAAGAGTTATGAGGTTTGCGAAAAATGTGGTAATTCAGGTAAACTTAGAAATGACATTGGTTGGTACCTAACTCTTTGTGATGACCATTATAAACAAGTTAAAGAAAAATGACAAACGAAAAAATTTTTGAGTTCTATATTAAATTCTTGAAAGGGTCTTTGGATATTAATGGTGTTAAAATAGTCCCATATAAAATGGATTCCGATAATTTAATGTATTTTAAAATCGATAATCCTGATGATGTATCTTATAGTGAAATGTCATTGAAAGGATGGATTACTGAAAGTTTAGAAAAATTTTATAATTTTATTGGGATTGATTTAGGAACACCAAAGTTTGAAATATTAGGTAGGTCGTTTTATATAAATGATACCTTAACTAATGAATTACATGATTTTTTTAAAAGTGTTAATAGAATATCTTGTTACAATTATAATATTGAAGTTGAACATTTAGGTTTATCTTTTAATTTTGTTGGGGACAATTCGTTTTTGATTGAAAATTATATAAGACCCATTAAAGCAAGTATTAAATTAAGTAATGGTAAATTTAAAAAGATTAATTTAGACAACGCTATTGAACTGTACAAAGAGTCCCAAAGACACAGTAAATATGATGAAACTGAAACTAATTATATAGAGATAGATACTATATTAGACAATGAGTTAGCATTGGTTGACTTTGAATGGATGGTTGAATATGTTGTAACAAAATTTGAAGAATTTTAAACTTCCTTTGACATTCTATACCATGAAGAACCACCCGTACTGTTAGGGTTATTTCCGTGCATAGTTTTAAGCTCATCTAACCAATCAAATATTTTAATCCCATATGAATTATAAACCTCGATTTGGTAATCACCATTTAGAATCGGAATTTTTTCGAAGGGTATTAACTTTGTGTAATATCCTCTTACATGATGGTCGACAAACCAAAAAATATCGAACTCATCATATAAATTTTCTTTAGTAATTGGTTCGTTAATATAAAATTTATAAACCAAGAACGATTCACCTTTACTCAGTGATACATCAATTGATTCTATTGAAGGACTGGGTATAGATGAATTTATAATTTTATTTAATGCTAATAATTCTTGGTCTTTAGTCATTACAAACTTAACAACATATCGATTAATTCTTGTTGAGGGAACATATCAACTTTTCCTCTTATAACATTAGTATGTGAATACATACCAGGTGTTGAATTTGCTTTGTTTAAATCTAACACGTCAAATCCATCAGCACCCTTTTCTTTCACCCATTCTACTAAACCAACTCTTGGGTCGATATTATATTTGTTAGCACAATATAAAATCCAATTTCTTAAGACTCTAATTTGTTCGTCAGAATAACGATGCCAAAATTGGTGACCTCTAAATGGTTTTGCAAGTTTAACAATTTGACTAAGTTCGGCAATTGTTCCTACATAAGTTTTACCATTTACAATTTGACCCATATTACAAACTTCGATTGCCACTGAATTTCTGTGCATTACTGAATTCCCTGTTCCTGTGTGCCATCCATAACCACCTTCAGGAAAACATTGGATTAATTCACCATCAAATTTAGAGTTACCATTTTTAACTGATTGTCCCCCTAAGATAAATTCTGTTGCAACATTTCCTCTGTTATCTCTAGCCCACATATCAGCTACTTGATATGGATTTTCCCATCCTGCCGTGTGGTGTAGGAATATCCATTGCTTTTTAACAGGACCCTCAAAGTAAGTACCTTTTGGCATATAATGTTTAACAATTTGTAACGCGGATTGAACTTCAGTATTCTCAGCGTTATCTGTTGTTAATATCCCCATATGAGCCCAAGTTTTTGGACCAACAACACCATCAACGATTAAACCATTTTTCTTTTGATAAGTTTTTACCGCCGCTTCAGTTTTTGAACCAAAATCACCATCTACAGTTAATTTTAAAAATTCTTGTAAGGTTCTAACTGATTCTCCCTTACTACCTTTTTTTAGTGTTTCCATAATTTTATTTATTATTTGTTTATTTTAAAAAATATTTTTAACGTCTAAACCCGTTCTTTCTTTAAACCATTCCATTGCTATCGGTTCATAACTCGAACCAAACATATGTCTTAACATTTTATTTACATTATCATCGACAAACCTGAATGATGGTAGGTATTGTAGGTCATCTTCAGACCAACCCTCATCATTGGATGGATATTTGAAATATTCAATTACAGAGATAACTCCCATATCATTTATTTTTTCAGCATCACCGAAATATATTGCTTCAATATTATGACCAGAATCCCAATCAAAAAATTCCTCCTCTTCCCAATGTAGATTTTCAAGATTAAAACTATCGTCTAAAAATTTAAATACGATATCTTTTAGTTTGGACTCTGTAATTATATATTTCATATTAAATAAATACTTATTGTATATGGAAATGGATAAGAATACAAAGAAAACCTTCGACATGGTTCATAAACTATTGGAAGGTGACCATGTTTTTGAAGGATGGTATTCATTACCATATTCTCATAGTGATGAAGATGTAGTCGATTACATTATAAAATATCGAGTTAAAAAAGTGTATTTATGGAAAGACGCAACTGGTGATGAAGAATGTTTGTATGAGGGAACCATCTATATTGAACCCATACAAATATCATTAGGTGTTAATGATGATTGGGAACAAGGATTCAAACAAGACGATATCTATGAGAGGATTTGGGATGAATTAGGGGAAACTGTTGTTGATAAAGTTATTACAATATTACCACACGTTTGTGTTGATTATGGTTGGGATTATAAGAAACTTAATTCTACCAAATCTTAAGTTTTTTACCGTTTTTATCTAAAGGATAAATACTGTTAGTATAATACATATACGAGTTATCAAATAATAAAGGATTATTAACAATGAAAGAATTCATTGGGTTAAATAGAGTATATTCATAATCATCATAAAACTTATCATCTTGAAATACTCTATCTAATACACCTCCATCAGGTCCTAATTCATCTTCAGTATAAACATGACCTGTTTTTTTATCTATACATTTCATAAACCTCATCCCAATCTCAATATGAAAATCTTCTTGAGGTTTTATAGTAAACCAATCACATTGTATATCCGCATAAAAATTTTTAAAATCAATTTTATTAATCGATTTCATTCTATTAAATAATTCTTTCTCATCTTCACGATTTAAATAATAGTAATTATCTAATTTATTGAAATGAGCCATGTGTCGTTCATATCCTCTAAATAAAGTATTCGAACCATCAGTTAGTTTACAATAATCATCAAAAATATCCCAAACGTAAGACTTTAAACATTCTATACTATACGATAGACCATTAGGATTCCCAATATCCCACCAAAGTTGCCCCGTCTCAAGATTTGGTTCAGGGTATAAATAAACTCCGTGAAAATCATATCTTGGTTTTAAATATTTGGTTAAATAGAATTTAATTTCAGGTCTCATATCCATAAATACTTATATTTATCATTAATGAAAGAGGATAGAAAAAAGCGACTAAGAAAATTAGTGGATGAACACGGATTACGTGGTGCGGCTGAAATATTGGGATTGAATCAAGCTGATTTAGCAGTTGAACTTAATATACCAATTAACCATGAGTTGGCTAACCAAGTTCTGTTTGATTTATACCAACTAGGTAAATTACCTGAAGTCTATAGAGAATATGAAATATTTGTTGATAGATTTAATGCGACTTTTGAATGGAGAATGGATTCACCAACCGATTATTATGGTGATGATGCTGAATATGAAGAAACGTTCGCAGGATATGCAACTCCTTTTTGGGACGGTTCAGATTATACACCTGTTGAAGCGATATATTATACCGTTACAAAAGACGGTAAAACAATGATTGATAAGGAGATGATGGGAGATTATTTCCAAGAACTTAAATCAATAACTGAATTTCGTAACTTAGAACATTTATTGGTTTGGTATAGAGACTTTTATTTACCAAATGTATATTATATCTTAAATAGACTTTTTCTACGTGATATAAGAGAAGAAAGTAAACTTAATTAAGTTCCAACAAATCTAATAGAATGTTTATCTATTTTAATGTCAGTTGTTTCACCATCATAATAGTCAGCATCTGATTCCGCCCCATCGTAGATATCAACAGACCCTTCATTTAACATAGAGCCAATAGTAGTCTTTACTAAATCTCGTGAATAAGACCTAATTTTATGAGTGTAACTTCTCCTAACATGCTCAATCCTGTATTCATCAATATCAAATGAAAAAATAGCACCTTCAGGTCTTTTTAAAGGACCCGATGGTTTAGCGGAATTAAAATCATAATCGGCATTTAATCTGATAGTCGCAGCAATATAGTTAGGGTCAATTGGGTACTCAAGACTTAAACCAATTATTGTACCTGCACTTTCACATGAGTCTAAAAACCCACTGTCCTCGATTATATCTCGGTCATTAATAATATCTTGAATACCAGGGTGATGCTCGTTACCAACCGTTTTTAATAAGTAAAACAATTGCACATCTTTTAAATTTTCTAATTGTGATTTTTCAGTCATATTAATTAGGTTCTAAATGTTTTGCGTTTAAACGAAATTTATTATTAATCCAATCTTTCACATATTGTTTAACGTTATCCTCGGTAAACAAATTAGATAAAGGATTATAAATATAATTAGTGTCTAACTCGATTAAAGGGAAAAAATCGGAAGGGTAAGGACATTCAACTCCTACGACCCATTCGTAAGCTTCAGGGTCCCTATAGATAGTAAACACATGGTCATAATCAGGGTCCATATCATCACCCCAACTAACAGTTTGGAAATACTCCTTTACTGCAGCTGGATAATCTGACCTATGTTCCTCAACTCCTTTAAATAACTGAGAATCATCCAAGTAATTAAAGATGGTTTCTTTTATTTTAGACTCTGTGATTAGATATTTCATTTATAATAAATATAAGATGGTTTTGTTAATTGGATATAATTTAATATATTTGCCGTATGATAGACAACATAGAATTAATAAAACCTTTATTGAATTTCTCAGAGTGGGGGGATTTCTACATGTTATATGTATTCAATAGAAAGAAGGACCAACCTGAAGGTGAAAGAGATAATCACCAATCAGTAAGAACAATTAAAACTTATTGCGTCGATTCCATTCCATATTTAGAAAAAAGATATGATGAGATTAAACAACTTTGTGAAATCTTTAACGCTCGCGCATATATCCATGTCCAAAAACAAAACCATAAAGATGTATCATTAAATATGTTGGCAACACTTGCTGAACGTATTAGAGACGGTGCGACAAATCAAAAAGGATTATTTAATTCAGTTGTTGGACAAATTAAAACGCAAGAAAAGAGATGGATTGTTGATATTGATACCACAGACTACCATGCGGTATATGAACTAACAAGATTTATTGAAACATTAAAACCTGAAGGACCAAAAATTGAGTCGGTATTACCAACAAAGAATGGTTATCATTTAATTACAGGTAAGTTCGATGCTAAAACATTTAGTGAAAAATATCCTGATATTAATATACAAAAAAAGAACCCAACAGTTTTATTTATACCATGAGAACCGAATTAATAGCAGAAAACATTTTGTTTAGAGAACTTAAATATCCTCATACATATGATAAAAGAACTACAATCTTAAATCATATTTTAAATGGTATTGTTAGGAATATTAAAGAAAAAATCTTAAATTTGTTTTAATGAGTTTATTTATGTTTTGGGAGCTGCGGGAGTTTTGGCAGCAGCGTTTTTCTTATCGATTTGAGCTTTAGCCGCCGTAAGAACACGAGCGACAGCTCCAGCCATTAGAGGACCAAAACCCGGAGTTTCACCCACTGCATTTCCGTTATCTTTTAATGCTTGCCAAAGTTGTTGAACAGTGGTAACATTACTATATTTTGTAGAGGCTGGGTAAGCATTGAAAATATAATTAGCAGCCGCAGCGGCACTTTTATTACCAAACTTATAGTCAACAACAATAGAGTTATCTTGGTTTAATTGTAAAAACTGTTGAATTGCACCGGCATTTGCCTCGATTTGTTCAGTTATCAGAGGTTTTACATTACCCAATGACGACTCCAATAATTCTTTGAACCTACTTATTTCCATTTTTTGATTTTATAAATAAATACTTTTTAAAAAAACAAAAAATTAAATTATGATTATATCCTCCAACCTATCTTGTATCAAATAAGGTTTTGATGAGTTAGGGTCAGGAGCTTACGGTTAAACATATGAGGGAAGAATTGCGGTATATTTAATTAAAAAGAACTAACATGCACACAAAACCTGTATTACAAGACTTGAATGCAAAAGCAACTGGTGAGTATTGTATTATGATTAATATTAATGAGGACCTTTCTTTAGATGATGCAACTGTAAAGATTTTAGGACCCGAAAGGACGTTATTATTCTCGATGAAACCACGAACATATGAGTTTGAACTTTGTTTGTATAGTGGTAAACCAATGTTTGTCGAACTACACACGCCATCAGGAACATCAGTTCAATATGTTAAAGGGTCGGGAAATGATTTTTACTCAAATAATTGATTTATGATAACAAAATTTTTATTTTTTTTAAGTCTATTCTTAGTTAGTTGCTCAAATTGGAAATATAAAGATGTCGAATATGAAAGATGTGTATATTTAGAATCAATACATGCTCATTTTTATTATCATGAAACATGTGAATGGTCTTGTCTAAATATGGAAGAAGGTGAATATACTTTCGTTGATAGTTTTCGAGTTAAATATAGGACTGATAAGAAAGGTATGGTTAAACAAATAAAGTTAGTAAAATGACAGAAAGAGAATTAATATTATTGGGGTTTAAGAGCGAGGAAATAAAAGAATATGATGAAGATGAGACTTATTACTACGCTCTTGATATTGTGGATGGGTTAACATTAATCACCCCAACTAATGATGAGGTAAAAAATGAGGAGTGGTATGTTGAAGTATTTAATACCGACCCGACAATAAGATTTCATAATTTTAACAATGTGAAAGACTTGATTGATATTTTAAAAAATGGAATTGTAATTAAAAAATAATATGGAAAACGAAATAAAATACATTGAAGTTTGTATAGGTGTTGGTATGGACCAAATAACACCTGAGTATGTTAAAATACCTATTTATCCTGAAACAAAGGAAGTTAAACGACCAAAAAAAGAAATTGAAATTGAATCTGAAAAATGATTGTTGGTAAACACACTTATGGTCATCAGAACATAAAGGTTTTTGAATGGGGAGAAGGTGCCAAATTAAAAATTGGTTCATTTTGTTCGTTGGGTGGTAATTTATCTATTTATTTAGGTGGTAATCATAGAATTGATTGGGTTACAACATACCCATTTGGACACATAAAACAAAATGTTTTTGATAGGTTTAACGGGGAAGGTCATCCTCAAACTAATGGTGATGTTGTAATTGGTAATGATGTTTGGATAGGTGCGAATAGTGTAATAATGAGTGGTGTTAAAATTGGCGATGGAGCGGTAATTGCCAATAATTCACATATTGTTAAAGATGTTGAACCTTATAGTATAGTAGGAGGTAACCCAGCTAAATTAATTAAGTATAGATTCACTAACGATATTATCACAAAATTACTTCAGTTAAAATGGTGGGAAATGGAGGATAAAGAAATAAATGAGATAACACCAATACTTTGTTCAGACAAAATTGAAGAATTTTTAAAAATATTAAATAAATGAAAAAAGTTTTTTATTGGGTATTAAAAATAATTTCTGTACTTTTGTTAATAACCCCATTGGTATTAAGTATACCAGGGTTTTTACTACACGTACTATCCGAAGAATTAGATAATGAAGAACACTGACAAAATATTAAAATTAATTGATGAACTAGGAATTATTAAAACTAGTGAAATGTTAACCATTTCACCTATAGAGTTAATTAATCAATTAGGTCTAGATATTAAAACAATAGACGACATCAATTTTAAACCATTCGAAGGAGGAGTTGCGGGTAGTATTATGTTTGACAACCGTTATGGTGTGTCTGTAGTTTCACACAAATATTCTTATGGTGGTGACAAAGGATTATTTGAAATGGCTATTTTAGATAGTGAGGGTAATCTAACATATGGTACCGATATTACTTCAGATGTTATTGGATATCTAACACCTGAAGAGGTTACTGAATACATGATAAAGGTACAAGATTTAAAATCTTAGTGGTATTTATTAATATGTATGAAAAAATAATCAAAATATATTATGAAAATGTTTTGGAAGATGAATATGATTTTAATGGAATTATATTAACCCCTTATCTTAATAGAGAAGAAAATAGAATTGATTGGGAGGTAGATAACCCACAAAAAGTATCAGTAGCAAAATCAATAATTTTAGATTTTGTCCATGATTTATTTTATGATTTTTGTTTGTATGTTTCATCAGGAAAAAACGGACAAAGGGAAACGTATGATAATCTACATAAAAAAGCAACTAATTTATCTCTTACATTTAGCTTTCCAAACGGAAATGTTTTTTTTAATCAAAAAGATAAATTAAAACTTTCAGCATCATTAGAAAAAATTAACCAAATAAATTTCAAAGTAAGGGGAGGTAATCATTACATATTTGATATTGAAATTGATGATTATGAGGTTGATAATACTCATGGTGAGGATTTCTACTGTGCATTTGATGTTATTTTTTTATCAGGAACAAAAAACGGAGAAAAAATAAAAGATAGTGAAATGAAAGAATGTATTGGTAATGTTTTTAGAGATGATGATTTTATTGATTATCAGCATATATTAATGAAGGATTTTTGGGTACCTATAGTATATAACCCACTTTTATTTGACAATTCATTAACTTATTATACTAATGATTTTATTCCTTATGATAAAAATGGAAAAAAAATTGTTATTGATTATTAAATATTTATTAATATGAATGTAAATAAGTGGGAAAAGTCCGCCGAATTATTATTAAAGGGGTTTCTTAAAAAAATAGACATTGATGATTACTATGGAGTTGCGGTGGACGCAGTACCTGATAACTATTCAGGTTATGATGTCCATATAACTTTTTTAATGAAAAAACCTTTTAAATTAGGAGATTCCGATATATTACATAGCCAAAGAGCTAAATTAGCTAGTGTCATCAAAGACTTCCTACCCGAATTAAGTGATAGAGCCCACATTTCAACGTCCACTTCAACATTAGACAACTATAACAAAACAACCAAACCTTGGTACGAAAAATTAAAAAAAGAACGATTACAAGAATCAATCCTAAAAGAGTTACGAGATTATAACTCAATCCACGACCCTGAAATTATCAATGAAGCTTCTAAAAAGAAAATCCTAATTGATAAAGTTGGTTTGAACGAAGAGAACGCTGAGTACTTAGATAAAATATGTGGTTCATTATCAGTATGGATGGCAAACAAACTAATTGACCTACAACTCAATAACATGAAAAGTTGGAGAGGGTTAGAACCTGAACTTACCAAAGAAAGTGCTTTAGAGAGATTAAACTCAGGAAATATTAAAAATCATTACGGTCAAAAAATTACCGAAATAATGGATTGGATTAGAGTTGGGTTAGATGGTAATGTTAATCAATATAAAACCCTATCAATACCTGAGTTATTAATAAAATCTAAAGAATGGCATGATTCTTTAGATATTGGTGGTGGAGAAATTAACTATGTTGAAAAACACCCAGTTATAAAAGATTTCCGAAACGAAGAAGGTGAAGGTTTTTATTGGGCCGACCTTGAAACAAACGATTCACCTGAAGAATGTTCAAGAATGGGCCACTGTGGTAGAACGGCTTACGCTAATAATATTTATTCATTAAGAGAGGTTAAAAAATTACCTAGTGGTAAATTTAATATTAACAAAAGTCACTTAACCGCATCAATAGGTAGAGATGGAACCTTATACCAATTAAAAGGACCTAAGAACTCAAAACCAAAAGAGGAATTCCACAATTATATCCTTCCTTTATTTTTCATCACTGATGATGACGAATATCTTATCCAAAGTTTTGGGTCCGAATACGCATCTGACAGAGATTTTAAACTAACTGATTTACCAAATGAGGTTTTAGTTAATCTATATCATAACAGACCTGACTTATTTAAAACGAGAAGTTTACAAAGAAAATTAGTTGACCTTGGCATTGTTGAAAAACCTGTGATTGATTATAACATTAAATTAAATATTAAACCTGATGATGTTGGTAAGTATGTGGACGGTGATTGGGTTTTAAATAGGAGAAAAGTTAAAACAACAACACCTGCTGGACAAACATATGAAAGAACTGTTGAGACGTGGTTATTTGAAACAATATTAAGTGGCGATGCTTGGGAATTATGGGGAAATCATGACGTTGATTGGAAATCATCTTTACAATATGATGTTGATAACACTAACGAAGAAAAAATACGCCATATATTGAGATATCTTGCTCAAAAAGACAATGAAGATTTTAACGAAGAGACATTTAATAACGAGGATATTGAAGAGTTAATTGAAGATTGGGATGAAGACTATGAAATACGAAGAGCAATATCAAACGCAACTTCTAATGCTGAATCTGATAGTTATGTTAACTATCTATATGATGAATTAAAAGGTGAATTAGCGGAATACGGTCAAGTTGAAAAAATGGATGATGAAGGCGTTATTCTACATGTGAATGTAGAACCGTATTTGAATGATTTGGATGATGCGTGGTACGAAGAATATGCCGAAAGATGTGACGATGATGTTGAATGTATTTTTGATGAAATGTTATCCGAAGGTGATATTGACAAACCAAAATTCAATGTTGACGATAGATGGCATCCTGATATTGATACAGGATACTTTAATGAAATGTTATCGGATTATTTATCTGAAGCCGAACATCACTATATTAAGTAATTAAGAGATATAACCCCAGTAAATTAAAATGTCATCTACGTCAAATTTTTCTTCTAACTGTCTATAAACAGTATCATAATCCGATTCACTATTCTCATCCAACACAATTTCAATGTTAGGTGAAGTTTCAGTAAACTCATTAATAAATGGAACACCAATCTCACCTATAAAATCTAATATTGGTTTGTAAACGTCAGTATTGTAGTGCTCAAACCTAATCCAAATAGAGTAAGATTCTGTTGGTAATACGTATTTTGTAACGTCATCCAGCCTCTCATCAAAATCCTCACGAATAAAATTAATCATGCGATTATAATCAGGAGAAAATTCAGGTGATTCAGACCAAAACTTTGCATGGTCAACAGTAAAGTAAACTATTATAGAATAGACCAAGTATTGTTCATCATACATTTGAGGGTCAACCTCAACCCTAAACTTAATATCATTCTTGAATAATAAGGTTTGATATATCTTATGTAGAGCTTTCTCGATTTGTTGTTCCGACATCATATTTATAAATATAACATTTAACAATATGAAGTTTATTATTACTCAAAAACAATATGAATTATTAAAAGAAAGTCTTTATTGATTATCACTAAATAAGTGATTATACTTAGTTATGATTAATGAAATAGTAGAATATTATTACGATGAAGAAATCCTGAAAGCCGATGGTTTTGATGACGCGGTTATAGGTATTGACCAAAATACAATGAGATTGATATATTCAGTTAGAAAATGTATTGAAATATTGGTTTTACAAGGTATGTCTCTTGAAGAAGCAATAGAATATTTTGATTTTAACACAAAAGGGTCTTACGTCGGGGAAAAAACACCAATATGGTGTGAAGACATGTTTGAAATTTAATATGGAAAATAAAGAATTAACGAAACAAGAAAAAGTTGATTTCATAATTCAAACCGAAATCAAAATTCTTTCAGCAATATTCAAAGGACATAAAGCCAGTGATGGGGATGAATATAATGACGACAGAGTTTTAATGAATCAATACAGAGTTGAACTTGGTCTAATCAAACCAAAAGAAAAAAAATAAAAATAATAATAGAGTAACATGACTAAAAGTCCATTAATAGAAACACCAAAAGGTGTTGGTAAGTTAGAAAAAATTTATTTATCTGAATTAGGGTTTTTGATGTTGAAATTGTCATTTGAAAATGGTATATTTATAACATATAATTTAGGAACACATAATATTCAGAATAATATTTTTACTGATAAAATAATGGAATATGAAAAACACGAAGATAAAAATTTTAGTTGAGAATGAAATAATTGATGCTGAATTAAAAGAAGACCTACATTTTTTAGGTGGGAAAAAGGTAAAGTACAAATTACCAAATGGAACCACATGTATAGTATCTGAAAATTTTATTAAAATTTTAGAAAATGAAGAAATTAATTAATTTAATTTTTAATAGTTATAACTTCATCATACTCAAATTGTTTGGCAGAATGGAAACAAAACCATATCTTTGTATTGTTGAATTGAGAGAGTTAAATCTTAACCGAAAACAAACGAGCCGAGTCTTAGAACAGAGCAGTGAGTACGTCAAATGACGGTAGTTAAGTGGGTAAGTTGGATGACCCTAACCAACCGCTGAGGTACACCGCGATAGGGTAGTGAACCATTCCCTCACTGAAAAGTGGGGGTTTTTAATTTAATCTAATTTTTTTCTGATATCTCTTACCAAAGAAAGGAGCTCCTTTCATTTGAGTCTTTAAGTATAAAGTGTAAGTTGGTTCTTTATCTTTAAACTCATTCATTTTTATAATCACACTATATAATTTACCATCAGACATTGCAGTCCCCTCAACAATATCACCATCCCCAAGGTTACCTAAGAATATTTGTTGTGCAAATTTATCCGCAGCTTTTCTAACGAAATCAATACCTTCATAATACTGAGGGTTTGTAATCTGTTTATTAAATAATTTACCACCTTCCTGATACTCAGGGTCAGATAACCTAAAAAGTCTCTCTAAATAGTGGGTATCGTACTTAATATTGAATTTGATTTGACCTTCCTTATTGTTTTTTATATCTTTATAAGTACCGTAAAATGGATTGATTTTTGAAATATATCTGTCTAAAATAGGTTTAGCTTGAGGTGGTATAGGTATTTTTGTTTTTTTCTTATTCTCCTCTACTATTTTAAAATATAGAGGGTCCACTGAACCTACTCTACGTAATATTATATCATCTTTACTATATTCCTTTATAATCTTTTTGATTAAATGTTCCATATTTAATAAATATATTAAAAAACATTTGGCAGATAACTCGAAACGCATTATCTTTGTATAACAAAACCGATAGATACAAACCCTTTAAAATATTAGACGATGAAAACTTACGACCAACACAAAATGAAAAGAACTCAAATCAGACAAGACCAACTACAAGCTGGTTTCTTCGATGGAAGATTCGTGTCTAGAACTGAGACTCCGAAAAACGTCTACTCAAGAAAGACTAAACATAGAAAAGATTGGAATTAATATCCTGAACCCGAGAACACCACTCGGGTATTTTTTTTATTTGAATATTGTATTGAATACGATATTTATTAAATATGAAAAACTTAATCAGGAAAACATCAAGAGAAGAATCTAATAAGGTACTTGAAAAATTAAAGAGTGATGAGCACCGATTACCAACAAAGTTAGATACTTTAGATACATATTTTCATGATATCCAAGACATATTTTGTAAGAGATGAGTGAAAGAGTAATTAAGGAAGATATAAGACGAATGTTAGATATTATGGGAGTTTCTCAAAATATCTACAAACCAAAACCTGTGATTGATGTGATAATACTTTCATATTGCAAAGACCCCTCAATAAGAGGAATGAATATCAATTGTATTGAAAGTATAAATAATAGCTCCAAAGATTATAAATTTAATATTGTATTGGTTGAAACAGATACTGAAAAAAAACACACATATCCTCAACCAAATGTAACAGTAATCCAACCGTTTGAAAAATTTAATTATAATAGATTTTTAAATATTGGTTTGAACTTTTGTAAAAATGATTGGGTTTTAATTACTAATAATGATACAATCTATAAAAGAAACTTTATTGATAATATGATGATGGCACATCAAAAAGACCCACAATTATTATCTATGTCACCAATGGATGATGACAGTGGATACCAAACTGATATGGGGTTTGATAGAGATATTCATTACGGTTATGAAATAATGAAACAACTTGTTGGGTGGTCGATATTATTAAATAAAAAAGTGTTAGATATTATTGGTAAATTTGACGAAGATTTTACTTTCCTATACCAAGATGCGGACTACGCTAAAAAACTTGAAAAGAATTTTATCAAACACGGTTGTGTAACCAACGCTAAAGCAAAACATTTAGTTAATGTAAGTCATGGAATGGTTGAACCTAAAGATTATGAAGACATGACAGTAGGTATGGAAAAAATGTTTAATAAAAAATGGGGATAATAATATTATGAGAAATTTAATAAAAAATATTTTAAAAGAAGAGACTGAAGATTTAGATAAAGGACTCCTCAATTATCTAAGAAGAAGGGTTAATCTTGAAACCAAAGATTTGAGTTTTGGTGATGACAAACCTTTAATTGTTAAAACCGCATCATTCAATATTGACGGGGATTGGTATAATATTAATTCATTCATGTCAAAGAAAGAAATGAAATTTAGGATAATGAATATGTTAGAAGAAAATAATCAAATTAATTTCGCAGGGTATGACCCAAATGTCTTAAATACCGATAGACAAAAAGTTATCAGAACAATAAAATATTTTATTGATGGTATAATGGGGGAAAATTAATAACTTATCCAATAGTTAAACGAATATTAAGAGATAAATAAAAGAAATATGTTAAAAGAAACTTTAAAAACCCAACTACCAAAAATAAAAAACTTGATTTATATTTCTGAGTCAGGTTTTTATAATGATGTTAAAGTTGAACTTGCGGATTCGGAAGTGCATAACAGTAAATTGACCACTGTAATATTAACTTTAACACTTACGGTATACGCTGATGATGACTTTTCATCAATGGTATCTTTATTAGACAATATTGAAACAAAAATACACCAAATTTTGGACAGAGTGGCATTTAATGAAGAGGGTTTATTGGTTAGACCTGTCGATAATAAAACCATAAGTTTTACAGGAGGAGTATTACTACATGACTTACATTTCTCAATTTTTGAAGATGGTGAGTTAGAAGTAGGTATTGATTGTATGTTTAATAAATCGTATTAATGAGTATGAAATATAAAAGATTAATAACATTTGATTTTGACGACACCCTGTTCAAAACCCCATTACCAAATGAAGGTAAGGAAATATGGGAAAGGTCAACAGGTGAAAAATGGCCACATAGAGGATGGTGGTCAAAAAGAGAAAGTTTAGATACTGAGGTATTCGATATCCCTCTAAACCCACCAATTTATAAACAATATTTGAAAGCCATTTCGGACCCTAAGAATTATGTTGTATTGGCAACAGGTAGAATAGAACCACTTAGAGCTGAGGTGGAGGATATTCTACTTTCGAATGATTTAGTGTTTAAAGAAATTCATTTAAACCCAGGTACCGATACTTTTCACTTTAAAAGAGATTTATTCACTCGATTCATAGATGAATTAAGACCTGAATTATATGTAATGTATGATGATAGAGATGAACATTTGGTTAGATTTAAAGAGTGGGCTGACACACTACCTTGCAGAACAATTATTGTTGATGCTAAGACAGGTGAGAAATACGAAACTGAAGGAAATGAAGATACAAATCATTTAAGAGAAAATATTAAAAAAGTCTTAAGGAATTATAAATAAAGTGATTGTACGATTATTATATTTTGATGTTGTACGATTATTATATTTTGATGTTGGATTGTATTTATGTGTATAAATTTTAATAGGATAATCGAAAAAAAACCGATTAAATAATTATGAAATTACAAGAATCAATAAGAAGAATATTAAGGGAAGAGTTAGATGTGTATGACCCTAATTATTATTTAGAGGATTTTTATGTTATGGATTTTATGGATGAAATGTATGATGAAGAAGAAGCTTTAATATTAATTCAAAAACAAATTAATTATGTTAAAAATATTAAGTACCCTATAAAAGTTTATAGGGGTATTAACACTAAAAATCCAAAAGATGATTACAGTGGAGAACATTGGTCGACAGATATAAGAGTTGCGGAAGGGTTTGGTAATAAAATATTTGTTGGTTTAATCTTAAACCAAGATTCAATAGATATTGAACAAACAATAAGAACAAGAGTGATGAATCCATTTGAATATGAGATTACAATATCTAATTTTGAGAATGTGGAAATAATAGACATTTATTACATATGAACTTACAAGAATCAATAAGAAGAATATTAAAAGAAGAAACCCAAGCAGGTTTATTTCTTAGACGAAGAGTTACTGAGGAAGAGATAGAAGAAGGGTTAAAAGAAGGTTTTATTTACGGCAAAGATTTTTTTAAAAGATATCCACTACTTAAAATGAAAGAGTTTAGGGAATTGGTTATGAACGTGTTAATGGACGACCTCCATGGTAAATTATCAAATTGGGGGTCAAGAGATTTTGATTATGGTGGTGTGAGAAATTATTTAACGGACATGTATATAGATAGAATAAGGGATAAGTATAATGAATTAAAAAACTTTAATTGGTGAAAATAATAATAACAGAGAATCAGTATAAAATGTTATTGGAATCAAATTTTGAATCCATGCAAAGTCTTATTGATATGGCTTTTGAAGACTTGAAGGAAGATTGTGAAAATTATTATCTTAATTCTTATACTTGTGAAGAAGTTGAAGTAATAGAAAAAATAAAAGTTGTAGATGTCCAAAAAGTTTTTGTAAAAACACAAACAACTAAAGAAGATTCTTTTTTACTTATAAAAATTGATGTTGACTACAACTATATTAGGGAGTATAAAGACTTGTCTGATTTTGAAATACAACTTCAATGGAAAACAAAACAAATTATTGGAAATAATATCCGTGTTTTAATCAATAATCAAAATAACACAAGAAAAAACGAATCTGAAAATAACGACAGAATTGAAATCAATGAACGATGTTGGAAAGGTTATACTCAAAAAGGAATGAAAACAATGTTTGGTAAACGATATCCTAACTGTGTAAAAGTAAAATAAAATGGGGGTTATAACCCCCATTTTTTATTTAATATCAGTTGATTCTAATAAAGTATATGAAAACTTATTTCCATGTATTTTAGCCGCTTTTCTACAAATCGACATAAATACATCAAAGTCTTTCACACGTTTAAATACCTGACATCCTTCGGACCAATTCTCAACCCAAGTTGAATCTAAACCTGCCTTGTGAATATTAATACCAAACATACCAGTATCTGTCACAGTTTCTTCAAAAATTAAATCTCTATTACCATCTCTCCAAACATTAACATTACCAAGTCTTTGGCAAAGGGCTTCGTATTTACCTTGGTGTTTATCAACCGCGTATGTTGTTCTGTATTGACCAGGAATTAATCTTGCCACCCCTTTTTTATTATGAAACTGTTGAACTCCTTTTTTACCTGGGTCACAAGTGGCCATCCAGCAATAAAATTGCCATAAACCTTTTTCATCTTTGAAAGATATCGTAAGACAATCATCAAAAACATTTGTAACTTTTTTATAAACTGCAGGTGAAGTATTTCTCACACCTACAATATTCACATCATAACTTTTGTTTGACGTGTCTTCAAACCATTTATATCCTTTAGATTTAACGGCCTTTTCTATTTGTTCTTTAGTATAACACATGATTATTATTTTATTATAAATAGTTTTTAAAATCCAATTTTTTGTTATATATTTGCAAAATGAGTATAATATTAGAAAATATTAAAACAATTGTTGGTTACGAAACAAAAAATTTTACAATCGAAAAAGTTGGTGAAAAATACCACATTGAAATCATAATTGACTATAAAAATAGTGAGAAACTTTACGCTCTGAATAAATTCATAAGACAAAACTATAAACAATATATTATTTATAATCTAAACTCAACACTTAAAAAATTAATACCTGAAGAGTTGTTTGTCATATCTGAAAAAGAAATTAATCTTCCTTATATTGTTGTTAAACAAAAGATTCAATAGAACCTGCCCCATAACTTCTTGTGGTTGTCGTTGTAGTTTTTACAATTGTATCAGATTTTTTTGAGGTGTCTGTTGTTGACTTATCAATCTGAGGTGGAGGTGCAACATTACCTGTTTTATTTGATAATGTTGTTGATGATGAAGTGACTTGAGAACCTTGTTTACCACAAAACTCTCTAATAAATGTAATATGAGCTTTTAATTTTGATTTACAACCCTCTTTACAATCCTCCAACTGATTATCGTATTCTTTAAGTTTGTTTTCGGCATCTGATAACTTCTTAGATATTTCAACATCGAGTTCTTTTCCATTACAAACTTTTTTAGTGTTGATAGATTGGACCTCTTTTATTTGTTTGTCAATCTCACCTTTTTTCATCGACGCCAACATACCTGTTTGAGCTAATTTTAATTGCTCAAGTGTGGAAATTATTTCATTTTTCTTTGACTCAACAATTTTTTCATCTTGTTCTCTTAATGTTAATTTACTTGACAAATGTCTTTGTTCTGAAAGTAAATTGGCTAAATACATTTTATTCTTTTTCATTTTATTTTAAATTGTTATGTTTAATTTTTCTTTATTATAACCTTCTTTTTCTAACATTTGATAAACAATGTTTCTGAATCTATCTCTTGCGGGCCAATTAATATATTGACGAGTTTTACTACTTAAATGGATTTTTAATCTACTTTGGTCGTAAGATATTTTTATCATATGTATTGTTTCACCACCTGGTAAAGATTTGATTTTGGATTTAAACTCTTTAACAAACTTTGGATTACTAAAAGGATTGTTTAATAGTTCTATATCACTATCAAACTTAATATGACCATGTGAAGGATTACCTTCCTCAAACCCCATAAATTGATTTACATAAGATTTAAATTCCTCAAAATAATCATAAACACTATCATCATTTTCAGATTTTAAATACAAATCAAAATCAATTTTAAAATTAACTATGATATTATAAGGTCTCTCCTCAGTTAACGATATATTCAACCAAGAAGGTAGCTTTAAATTTTTAATTATAAAATCTATTTGTTTTGTGTATTTTTCAGTAAACTTATGTGACGGTAATAGAGAAGGTAGTTTATGTTGTAATCTAATAACTATTTCCCTACCAATTTTTTCTAATTGAGTATATGACCAATAATCATCATCATCATCAATTTCATCACTTCCCACATATTTACAAAACTCCACTAAGTATTTTTTTAGTAAGTATGACATTGGATATCTTGAAGCGTCTTCACCATGGTTAGTTTTTACCCATGGTCTGAAGTACTCGAAGAAAACCTCAATAAAATCTTCATCATCATAATCATCTAAATAATCATGTTCATCCTGTTCAGATAACAAACGAACATATTCTTTAAAATGTGATTCTGTAATAAAATACTTCATACTATTAAATATCTCTACCAATAAATACTTTATATTTAGTAAAATAAAACCAACACTTTAACAGGTTGTGGGTTTTTTGTTTGCGTTGTATCTTTGTAGAAACAATAAGAGATATGATAGCAACAGTTTACATCAACAACAAATACTACAACAAGAGAACTTTAACACTTGACTGTGAAGTAAAAGAGAACAAAATCAAATGGGTCGGACTTGACACATTTGGTGAGGACTATAGATTTCATTATATGACAATCAGAGAGAATTCACTCGGAAGATATGTGATATCAGAATATTTCGGGGGAAGAGTTTATATTGAGGATATTTCTAATTCTTAATAACTAGCATGAGGATTACAAGTACGTTCATCGATACTAACAAAAAGGTTGACAGGTAAAAAAGTTTTAACATAATTCCTAATTTCACCACTTAAATTATATCTAACATAATTATTTGTTAATACAACTACTATATAAAAATTTTTTTTATCGCCTTTGATTTCGGATGACATTGCTACAATATCACAAATTTTAGAAGGACCAATGAACTCAGTAACCATGTCCTCTATAAGTTGACCGAATCTGCCGCGATTCACATTTTCCTTATTCAGTTTATGTAGTTGATTTTCAGTTATGATATACTTCATATGAAGATTATTTTTGTTGCATTACAACCAAACATTTCGTTTATCAAATCAATTAACTCAAAATTCCAATTGTCTTGAGGACCTAAAAAGTTTTCAATCTCTTCGGAGAAGACTTCATAAAAAACAATCAAATTAAAGTCAGGATTTTTAATATCAGGCGATTCATAACATATTTCAGGTAATTCGTCACTTAATTCTTTAGGGTAATTACTGTTAGGCTCCCAATTTTCATTGTCGACCAACATAAACAGATAATCATCGTAATCATTTTTAGGTAATACAAACCCTATAGCGTATGGGTCACAACAAACACCCATACCACAGTTGTAATTAGCCCAATCATAATAGATATCATCAAACCCCTTAAAAACCGAATTAAGGAGTTTATGAAGAATAGGTTTCATCTGATTTTCTGTGATTAAGTATTTCATATAATCATAAATATATGATATTTATTATTATGAGTCTAAAACAATCAATAAGAAGAATATTAAAAGAGGAAGACAAACTTTACGCAACACCTCAGCAGTTAGTTAAAAATTTACCTGATGAATTAAAGAAATTGTTATTCAAACAATGGGGAGCAAAACAAAACCCTGAATGGCATCCAGAAGGGAACACACTAAAACACATATTAGTTGTATTAAAAAGAGCGTACCATCACTATCCTGACGACCCAAATATGGTTATGGCGGCATTGTTTCACGATTTAGGGAAGATGGATACCTATTCAATTAATCCAAAAACAAATCAACCAACAGCTTATGGTCACGAAGACAAATCAACGGATTATGTGGAACAATTTAGAAATTGGATTGATTCGTTTGACGGAACGGATGTTGATGAAATTAAATATTTGGTTAAGAATCATATGAAGGTCAAACCAAGAACATGGGACCAAATGAAAGACAAGAAGAAAGAGCCAATTAAATCACATCCAGCATTTGATAAACTTATGGGGTTTACAGATAAATTAGATGGTGGTGGTGTTGATTTACAAGAATCCATAAGAAGAATATTAAAAGAAGAGATTGATTTATTATCAATCAGAAGAAGATTTTTTATTGTTGACGATTATATCCAAAACTTGGACCCTAAAGATGTTTGTATATATTGGCCAATGAGAATAGATGTTGTTAATTATGTGAACGAAACAATGTCTGATATAGTAAGAATCATGTTAACTTCCATTAGAGGTGTAAATGCGGATAATTATCATGACACTTATGAAGAAATATATGAAATGTTAATTGATTTAGGATATAAAAAAAAAATAGAAGATTTCTTTTTTGATTCATTAGATAATTGTTATGAAATTATAAAGGAAAGTACACTAACAGTTGATAGAAAAGAAAAGATACAAAAACTAATTGACAATGAAATAGATTTAATGAAGAATATTTGCGAATATATGGATTCGGAAAATGAAGAAGAGTTTATTTCATTTGACGCTTGTGATTTTCTTGAATTAGACCCAAAGGTTAAAGTAACTGCCGTAGATAAACTTAATGGAATACCAAGGATATTAGTTGTTATAAAATATGAAGCCATGATGCACTTTCATGACGAAGAAACATTTATTAGTGAATTACAATATAGATTACGTAAATGGATTAGTAATGTTACGGTTGATGTAGAAGATGTTATTAACACATACCCTAATGAAAAAAGACAGTGGTAAGATGAATATAAGAAAATCTATAAGAAGAATATTAAAAGAAGAAACGTCAGATGAAATGTTTATTAGAAGACGTTTTCATGAGTTAGATAATTTGTTGATTGAATTAGTTAGAAATACTTATGGTCCTCATAAGATTTGTAAATACCGTAATTCAGATGAATTTATAGAATATCTAATTTATAATATAATTAATGACTACATCTATTATATTCATTTTGACCATATTGATGATACGTCAAAAGAGTGGGAAAAATTATTCCGATTAATGGAAGAATATTTAAGACTGAAATACGGTGCAGAATTAGAAAAATATTACCACACTAACTGTGGGGATTAAAAAGTAAACTCGGTAATTTTAAAATACCTACCACTGTCTTTGTAAACTCTAACTTCATCACTATATAATTCAGGAAAACTAGAAACCAATTTCTCAATTAAAGATTTCCTATTATCAGTATAAAAATCTACTAATTCATCCCCAATACGATATTTGATATAATCATCATATACAATTAAACCTATCCAAGATGTTTCCATTAAGGATAAACCTCCACTGATTAACACTACATCACCTCCTCTATGTTCAATTTTTAAATCATCAAATTTATTTAAGATAATATCCATAATTTTTGACCTACCAACAATTTTAATTAAATTATTAACACCACCAACTAAATCAGATGCGGTATCAACTTCACCATTATTAATTAAGTTAAGTAATAGTTTTTTGGTTTTATTTTCGGTAATTAAGTATTTCATATTACATTATATAAATACTCTATTAATGTTTATAACCATATGACATTTTAAATTCGTAACCGTCGCCACAATCGAAGAAACAACGAATACTAGGTATTCTAAAATCACTCGAATCGGGGGATAGCATTTCAAATAGAGTTTTAACTTCTGTATCAATCTCCATATGCTCTTTCTCAGATAAACACTCCTCTGATTTAAATTTACACATAAAAGAACTCCCCAACATAGAAGTAAGACTAAAATCACCATACATATCCTCAATAGAAACATTGGTTAATAATGGATATTTCTTAAAGATAATCTTACGTATTAAACTTTCTAATTGTTCTACCATATAAAGATAAATATATGATATTTATTATTATGAACCTACAAGAAAACATAAGAAGAATATTAAGGGAAGAATTAAATAAAGATATTTTAATTGATGGTTTGTATGACCCGATATATGAAGAAAACGGGATTGTACTGTTCACAGAACCAAAAAAGTTAAAAGTATATTCTAAATTTGAAATTAAAAAATCAAATGTAATAAGTGGTAAAGAATTCAATAAAAAATTCGTTGACTTTGATAATAAAAAACTTCATAAAGTTTTATACAAGGATGGTATAACTTTGGGTAGTAATTTAGGTGAAGGTAAATATTGGTGTTCTACTGAATATTGTTTAAGTGTTTATTTGGGGAAAACTCAACAGAGTAGAGAATATTCTAAATATGTCAAAGAAGTAGTTGATTTCAAATTGGGGGATGTTATGAAAATTATAGTAAAGAAATATATTTCTGATAATTTATGGTAAAAAAATAATACGGATATGAACCTACAAGAAAACATACAGAGAATCAGACAAATGATGGGACTTCTGAAAGAAGTGGTAACAGATTTACCTGACGATTCCTATCTAACTATGAATATAAAATATTTTGATAAATACACAGATGAACTTATAATAATATTCGAACCAAAACTTAAAGAATCGGGTGGAGATTTTGTAAAATTCAAAAATTCTATTGTTAAAGACTATGGTAAATATGGAGAGGTAATTTTACAAGATGATATAAAGATTGATAATAGATATTTAAATTCGTTAAAAGCCGATGGAAAAAGAGCCTTTAATAATTTCTTGAAACGGGCTTTTGAGAAATATTTTAATACAAAATTACTCGACCAAAAACCAAATCAAGTATCTGATAAGGTAAATTGTGACCCAACAAATTTTGAAATACTTGGCCCAATGGTTGCCAAAGGTGATAAATCACTTGAAAGTTATTGGGTAAGAGAGCCTGGAGCAAAAGTTTACAAAATTAAACTACCCGATGAATGTAGAGAACAGTTGTCTATGGAAGAAAGAAATATTTATGTAACATTAGAACCAACAGAAAATAGAATACACTTTCCTAAAGGTGTTCCTGATAAGTTGAGGGGCAAAGGTCTTGGTACTTTAATTTATCTTGAAATGATAAAAAAACTTGGTTACATAACAAGTAGTATGGGTAACAGTGCGGCAATAAAAATGGTGTATCAAGATTTGGTAACAAACCCAAAGTATGAAAAGGATTTGATGACATTACTTCTTCAGAAACAAATTTTAATTTTTGATAAAAATACTAATCTGAATGTAGAAGAAATATTCAAAAACTTTGTTGAAAAAAAATACACAGACAAAAATTCTGTTAGGGCGTCTCAAAGTTTGATTGATAGGTTGGGTCAAGTATATTATGATTGGTATGATAGTTTAGAAAATGAAACAGAAGAAACAATAAAACAAAAAATAGAAAAATATAAAAATTTGGAACCAAATGGGGGTGATGAGGTATTTGATGAAAAAACAAACAAGGTTTGGACTTTCAATGGAAGTTGGGAAGAAAAACAAAAAGATGGTACTATGAAAAAAGTAATTCAGTTAAGTAACAAAGATTTTGGGGCAATGATACTACCATTTGAGGAAATTACAAGGTTCAAAGTTATAAATAGACAATTTGAAAAAAACTAAAATTATATGTACTCAAGGGGAAATAACAAATGGAATAGAAAAGATGCTGAATTAGGTAAAGAAAAGTTACTTAAAGAACTTAAAGAAGAAAAACCAGGATGGACAAATATTTATCGTTCTGAAGAGGATTTTGAATATCTTGAAAAAGAACTCAATAGGTTAATTGATGAAGAAGAATTAAGACAAGATAATAATTAAATTTATTACGTATGAACCTACAAGAAAACATATCAAGAATTAAACAAATGATGGGACTTCTTACTGAAGTGACTAATCCATACAAAGTAGAATGGTTAGAACCAACACAAGAATACTTTAGACAAGAGTTGAGTGAATTGTTGGGAAATGAGATGAGGTTTTCAAAAGGGGAATTCTTTCACCCTGATAACTTTGACCAAATGTATTCTTTATTTCCTCATACATTCAAAATGATTGCGGAACATTCTAAAGGGGAAGAATTGGAAAGTGATGAAGAAATCAAAAATTTATTATTGAATAAAGAAATACATGAATTGATGGATGATTGGGGTAATTTCAGACATGTTTTAATTAATGATACTAAGTCACAAAAAGAGGCATTTAATTTCTTCAACAAAGGTGTGATGAAAGTTTGGAAAGGTACAGACCCCCAAACAGGAGAATATATTGATAATACAGATAAAACTTTCTATATGGGTAAACTTGGAAAGTTTATGGAATGGGACCCCGAATATAAAGATACGACAACAGGTGGGTTTACAAAACAATATAAAGATTCAGAATACAAAGACCAGCTTGGTGGATATATCGGAAATATAGAACAACAAAGAGACTATGCAAAAAAAGATGAACCAAGAGAACTTCCAGCACCATTTGTTATAAAACTTAATACTAATGATAGAGAAGGTAATGAGTATATTTTAATTGGTGGACATAAAAGAAGTACAATTGCTTTACAGATGGGAGTTGAACCAATAAAAGTTTGGTATATTGATTTAACAAAATGAACCTACAAGAAACCATAAGAAGAATATTAAGGGAAGATGATTATTCACCAGCAGGAAAAGAAATCATTCCAAATAATATTGTTATTCACAAATCAAATCCAATGTTTAGAGATAAGATAATGGAACACGGACTTAAAGTAAGGGCAGGAGAATGTTACAAAGTATATGTTGGTTATGGAGTTAAATGTAAACCCGCAATATTTGCAACCAACTCAACAAATAAAAGAGCATGGTTTGATTCAACATATGATGATGATATATGGGAAATTAATACAGAAATGATTCCTGATGTTAAGTGGTATAAAGATAGACATTTTGAGTCAACAAAAAAACATATTGTAACATTCCAAGACATACCAAAAGAAGCGATAACTCTAAAATATGAGGGAACAGGAAGTGGTGATGTAAAAAAATGGAATAAAAATTCACCAAACTTATATGAATCCATAAGAAAAATATTAAGGGAAGAATTTACCGAAGATAAGAATCTCTATGGTGAGAAACTTAAAATCTGCTCAAAAAAACCAATGACAGGTTATTATAGAGATGGGTATTGTAGAACAGGAAACGACGACACAGGAAGTCATACGGTGTGTGCAAGAGTAACAGAAGAGTTTTTAGAGTTTACCAAATCAATGGGAAACAATCTTCATATGTTAGAACCTGGTGACAAATGGTGTTTATGTGCAAAAAGGTGGGAAGAAGCAAATAATGAGGGAGTGGCTCCTAAAATGATTAAAAGTTCAACAAACATCAAAACATTAGACATAATAGATAATGATGAACAAGAACTTGATGAATACGCAAGAACACTAAAAAATGCAAGAAGACAAGGTTATGGATTAAGATTTTCTAAGTCAGCGATAAAAGCAAACCCTCAAAGATTTAGAAAGTATACAAGAGACACAATGAATGAATCTGACCCCAAGACAGGAACGGGAAAAAAACCTGAAGGTTCTGGTAGAAGATTGTATACCGATGAAAATCCAAATGATACAGTATCTGTAAAGTTTAGAACAAAACAAGATATTGTAGATACACTAAACAAAGATAGTTTTAAATCTAAACCTCATAAAAGACAATCACAAATTATTAATCTTATCCATCAAAGAGTAAGAGCGGCTTATCAAAACGCAAAAGACCCTGAAACAAAACAAAGGTTAAAAAGAGCGTATGATTATATTGAATCGGTGAAAGAAAAGTCAAAAGAGAAAACCATTAGGTTACAGAAACAAGAACATACTGAAGCAGAATTAACTGAAAAGTGTTGGCCAGGTTATACTCAAAAAGGAATGAAAACAATGTTTGGTAAGAGATACCCTAATTGTGTAAAAATAAAAAAGAAATAATATGTCGTACCTAAATCATAATTTACCAATCACTCCTTGTTTTATTAGAAATGAATTTTTATTTAATCACGAAAAAGGACACGGTGAGTTTACAACTGCAAATATCCATTCAGTGGCTTCGGTAGAAGGGATGGTTCCTTTATTCGAAGCTTTATTAGAAAATGGTGTCAATTGGACTAGAAGACCAATACATGCTTTTGCTTGGAAAAAAGATGCAGAAGTTTTACCCTTAACTGAACACGTATATTGGGATTGTTTTAGTCCTTATATTGATGTTCAAGTAAGAGCAAGACTTTATCCCTTGAGTGCAGAATTAATTTCGATAACAGGTGTTAAAAGACTTGGGGTTTATATGTTTACTTTAGATTGGTCACACGAAAATAAAGTAATGTTAGATACTAATTTTTCTGAAACAACTGAACACAAATGTGGTCATTTTTTTAAAATGGATAATGGAAATTATTTTATTTATCCAAACAATAGAATAATATGGATAGACAAAGCATATACTTTCAGTAGAATTAATAAAAATCCAGGATATATAATTGACAGAAATATTTACACAGTAGATTCTACTAGAGGATATTTTACTGATGAAAGTTATATTACAGATTTTAAAAAACAAAATGAAAAATAGATAATGTTTTTATTTAGAACAGAAGTTAAAGTAGCCACAAATCCAATAATGGGGTTAGGTTTATTTGCTTTAGAATTTATACCAAAAGGTGCTACCGTTTGGGAATTTGTGGATGGTGTCGATATTAAAGTTTCTGTTGATTGTGTAAAACAGATGTCTAAAGCCCAACAAGAATATTTTGATAAATATGGTTGGATAGATGGTGATTATTACTATTCTTCTTGTGATTTAACAAATTTTGTTAATCATAGTAGTCAACCTAATCTTAAAATTTTAAATGAAATAGTAATAGCTCTTGAAGATATCGAAATAGGACAAGAACTTTTTGAAAATTATTCTGAATTTGATAAATATTTTGAAGAGTATAAAGATACATTTATTTAATATTTATATCAATATGAACCTACAAGAATCCATAAGAAGAATATTAAGGGAAGAAATAGAAATTCCACTGTATATCAGAAGAAGATATTATTGTATTGATGAATACATAAAAAAATTAGAGAATGGGGAAGAAACTATACCAGTAAGAAGAAGACAATTGGATTGGTATAGTTACCAAATAATATTAACGGCATATATAAGAAGTAATTGTGGTGATGAAAATGGATATTACGACCCAAAACTACATTCAAAAATTATGGATGTATTTGGTAATAGATTACATAAATGGTATAAAGAAAATATTAATTTATGAACCTACAAGAATCCATAAGAAAAGTATTAAGGGAAGAAACTGGTACTAAAAAAACGGACTTGGTTAAAAAAATGATTTATCTTTGGTTGTCCATAATATTATTTATTGTTCCTACTATTATAAAAGATAGAAGGGAGTATCAAGAATGGTCTAAAAAATAATACAAATCCCCACAAAAAAGTTGGGGATTTTTCTTTTTTTTATGGTTTACTTTTCTTATCTTTTAATATATGTTAAGACACCAAAATCCAATTCACATTAACGCAACAACAACAGGGTTCGCATCACCTGCTGAAACCTACGTTGATAAACGCCTTGACTTGAATGATTTGATTGTAAAAGACCACTATACAACATTTTACTTCAAGTATTCAGGTCCGAATGTCTTTGGTGTAAATAACGGTGATACAATTGTTATTGACCGAAATGAAGAACCAAAAGAAGGTGACCTCGTTATTTTAACAGACAAAACATATTTCAAACTTAGAGAGTTCAAAGGACAAAAAAACTTATGGGGAAAAGTAACATGGGTACTGAAGAAAATGTAAGAAAGATTGGAATTATTGATTGTAACAACTTTTATGTAAGTTGTGAAAGATTATTTAATCCTGAATCTATTGGTAGACCTACCGTTGTATTATCAAATAATGATGGGTGTGTTATTGCTCGTTCACAAGAAGCAAAGGCTCTCGGAATTAAAATGGGTGAACCATTCTTTAAAAGTCGTGAGTTTATGGACGAACATAGATTCTGTGTGTATTCATCAAACTACAACTTGTATGGTGATATGTCAGATAGAGTTATGAAAGTGATTGGTGAGTTTGGAAATGACATTGAGGTTTATTCTATTGACGAGGCATTTGTGGACTTTTCAAACATACCACAAGAAGAGCTCAATGAAACACTTCTTGCAATTAAAGAAGAAGTGAGAAAAAAAGTTGGAATACCAGTATCTATTGGTGTTGGTCCAAATAAAACTTTAGCTAAACTAACATCCTTTTTAGCTAAACAACAGATAAACTATAACGGGGTATGTTCATTTTGGGATTTACCAAATTTTAGAAATATGTGTTATGAAATTGATGTTGATGAGGTTTGGGGGATTGGTAGAAAATGGGCTAAAAAATTAAAAAACATTGAAGTTAATTCTGTGGGTCAATTTATGAATATGAGTGACTACACGGTAAGAAAGTTAATGAATATAAATGGACTAAAAACAAAGTTAGAGTTGTTGGGGTTATACTGCCACCCAATTCAAAAACAATCTAAACCAAAAAGAAATATCGCATCCACTCGTTCATTTGGAAAGGATGTGGAGGACTTTAACCAACTTGGTGAAGCAATGTATACGTATATACAAAACGGAGTGAAGAAACTAAAAGAAAACGGATTGTTTGCGAATAAAGCAACCATATTCGTATCAGGAAATTATCACAAAGGAGATAAGTACCACCATTCCAAAACAATTAAACTTCAAACACCAACTCGAGATACCGATTTAATATGGTCACAGATTTATGAACAATATAAAAAGTTGTGTCAAAAGTCAGAGAAGTATAAAAAGTGTGGTATTGTATTTAACGAACTTACATCTGACAAAGTTATTCAAGCATCAATGTTTAACGATGTGTTTGATATGGTTGAAAAACCTTTCAACGAAACTCACGATTGGGAAATGAGACAGGATTACATCACACAAAAATATACAACATCATGGGATGAACTACCCAAAGTTTTTGTATAACAATCACATATTCTTTAATACCATTTCAATAGTGTAGATAGACTCTTTGTCTTGTTTTGTTGGGCTCTTTTTACTTTTAAGATAATCTAATGATTTCATTAGTTCTTCTTTTTTACACATAGATTTAGGAACTTCCACATTAGGTTTATCTGAGTATTTCAATACAGGTTCTTGGTTGTTCGATATATGATAAGATACTTCAATAGTTTCATAATTCAAATATAAGGAAAACTCTTTATCTAACAAACAAGTTAGGTGATATTTATTATTATGAAGTCTATTTTAGAAGAAGAATTAGTGAGATTAAGACAACTTATGTTGTCAGAAGAAATGGTGCAAAGTGATGGTTATAAAAAACTAAAACAAACCATAGACATCTTAAAAAAGAAAGATAAAGTTCTTTTACTTTCATGTTCAAATAGATACCAATTCGACCCCAAAAAACCCGACATTCCGAAATCAAAACTATTAGCACTACACATCAAAGAAGAACTTGGTGATAAGGCGGTTTTAATAGATATCACAGAACTTAAAATACTTCCTTGTGAAGGTAATGTATCAAGAGCCGATGGAAACTCTTGTGGGTTGTTAAAAGCAATGCTCAAAGATAAGAAAAAGAACCCATCAGGTCATCATAGATGTTGGGTAAACATTAACGAACCGTCAGACCAACTATGGAAAGTATCAAAGGAGTTATTTGAATCAGATGCTTTGTTATTCTTTTCTTCAATTAGGTGGGGACAAGCAAACATGTACTATCAGAATTTAATGGAAAGATTAAATTGGATTGAAAACAGACACACAACACTTGGTGAATCAAACCTTGTTAAAAATATTGAAACAGGGTTCATTTGTGTTGGACAAAATTGGAATGGTGAGAACGTCACTGAAATACAAAAAGAAGTTCATCGATTTTATGGATTCAAACCTAACGACAAACTTTATTGGAACTGGCAATATACCAAAAACGCTAACGATGAAACACAAAAATCATATAAAGCGTCTTATGATAAGTTTATTAAAGACATGAAATTGAAAAATAATTATATGTATGGAACTATCTAAATTTTTAACCATAGAGCTAATCTATTAAATTTACTTGGTGTAGATAAACTACCAATAAAAAATTTATAAATGAACCTACAAGAAACCATAAGAAGAGTATTAAGGGAACTTTATTCACCTGAAGGAGATATTGTTAAACCAAAAAAAACTATAATTCATAAGTCAGATAAAAAAAATAGAAAATCAATTATGGAAAATGGTTTAATACCTAAAGTTGGTTTTTGTTATAAGGAATATGTTGGAATTATGAGTATAACCAAATGTAAACCTGCGATATTTGCAACAAATAGTAAAAACCCAAAACAATGGTTTGCAACAAAATGGGATGGTGATGTATGGGCGATAGATACATCAATGATACCCGATGTGGTGTGGTATGAAGACACTCATTTATTTTCTGAAAAACAAGACAAACATATCGTCACATTTGATAGAATCCCTCCTCAGGCACTAACATTAATACATAAAGGAACTGAATAATATGAACCTACAAGAAACCATAAGAAGAGTATTAAGGGAAGAATTTAATAGTTTAATAGATAAATTAAAACCATACCTTATTAAGGGTAAATATCTATATCATTATACCCCAACACATAATTTGGACGAAATACAAGAAGAAGGTTTAATCCCCCGAAAATACCCAAACTCTTTTTATGAAAAAGGGATTCAGGGTGTGTTTTTAACAAATAAATCTAGTTTATATGGGGCAAACTTACCACAAGATTTAATGGACATTATGGATGATTACTATGAGAACGAAGAAGATGAAAAACCTATTGTTAGATTAACAATTGATGTTACTCAATTAAATCCTAATAAAATTACGTGGGACGATGATTATATTATGAATCAATATAAATGGAATAAAGCCAATACTGATGAAGATAAAATAATTGAGAGTATTGATATATGGGGAGCAATAGCGTATGAAGGTATTATATCGCCAGAACATATAATAAACTACGATTTTGATTACCAATCATAATGAACCTACAAGAATCCATAAGAAGAATATTAAGGGAAGAAACCGAAAAACAAATGAAGTTATTAATTCTGGCAAGTAAGCTGGGATTTCTAAAGACCGCAGAGATGGTCGGAAGTGTAGAAGACCTTCTAAGTATTTTAGGGGATGAGTTCCTGTCAACAAACAATAAGATTAAGATTATCAAAGAGATAGTAGAGACAACCGCTCACACTAACGATGATGAAGATGAATATATCACACTAATGGATATGAATGAAAACCCGATAGTTCTTAGGGATGAAGACGGTAAACTTTCACAAATAGAAATGATATATAAAGAAGATGTTGCAGTATTCCATTATGGGGGATATAAATATGAAACAGATTTAGGGGAAACATATCGTCACTATGAAGAACTACCAAAAGATATATTAGATGATATCTTTAATATGGTTTTAGGTTACTATATGGATAATTTAGAGAATAACTAATCCCTTAAATGAACATCAATAGTCAAACCATGGAAAGTATAGGGAGAAGACCCATCAAGAGTTAAACCCGAGGTCATAACACCGAAGTAGTTATATATATCCTTCCTGATTTGTCTTTCCAAATTTTTTTCTTTTAATCGTTTAATGTTATTTGACTGAGGGTTGGTTATAAAGTCATCACTAATTTCATCAAAGAAAAGACTAACAAGAGGTTCATTGATAAATTCTACATAATTAATAATTTTAATCTTAGATGGGTTGTACACTTTCTCAATATACTTAACAATACCTTTTAATTCTGATTTCATATAAATATAAATATAGTGAAATAATATAACCCAATCACTCACTCTCGTTTTTTATTCATATAGATTTAACCTTTTAATAGCGTCATTCCATACATTAACAAAATAATTATATGTATGGAACTATCAAAATTTTTAACTATAGTGATTCCATGTAAGAATGAATTAAAGACGATAGACGCGACTTTAACCTTACTAAACTTCCAAGACAATATAGAAAACGTGGAAGTAATAGTCGCCGACTCTTCAGACGATGGGACAACATACCAATTAGAGGTCAGAAATCAGGACAGGTTTAACTTAAAGATAATCAATGGGGGTTTACCAGCCAAAGCAAGAAATAATGGAGCACGGTTGGTAAAAACACCGTATGTATTATTCATGGATTCAGACATGTTCTTATTAGATTCAAGTTTATTAACGGACGCAATAAGGGAGATGAGGTTACACAAGTCGGACCTATTAACCACAAAGGTAAGAACAACAAGTGGGAAATACAATTATGTATTCAGAACGTTTGACGTGATACAGAAAATATCAAAGAGAATATCGCCATTTTGTTTAGGAGGGTTCATGTTATTCAGGACCGAAACATTTAACAAATTAGGAGGGTTTGACGAAGAAGTGCAAGTATCAGAAGATTACTTACTATCCAAACAGATAAAACAAAAAAGATTTAAGATATTAAATAGAACCATATTCACACTACCAAGAAGGTTTGATAACAAGGGGATATTATATATGATGAAGTTAATGATTAAATCATTCTTCAACAGGAACAATAAAGAATTCTTTTCAAACGACAATACATACTGGAAATGAAAAAGTGGAGAACAATAATAATGAGTGATTTACATTTAGGAGCAAGACAATCACAAACAAAGAAGATATTAAAATTTTTAGAAAAAAATGAATCAGAGATATTAATTCTTAATGGGGATATTATAGATGGATGGGCAATGAAGTCAAATGGTAAGTGGACCAAAGAATGTTCTAAAGTATTTAGAAGGTTTATGAAGAGAAGCGAAGAAGGAACGAAGGTTATATACCTAAGAGGAAATCATGATGACTTTCTAAAACCATTCGTACCATTTAAGATGAATAACATAGAGATTGTTAGGAAGTATGTTCATATAGGATTAGACGGACGAAAGTATTTCTGTTTCCATGGGGATGTATTAGATTTTGTAATCATGAAAGTAAGATGGTTGGCAGTAATCGGTGGATGGTCATATGATTTTGTTATAAGATTAAACACAGTATATAACTACATAAGACAGAAGTTTAATTTACCATATCACTCATTAGCAAATGATATAAAACAATCTGTAAAAGGGGCAATCAATTTCGTATCTGATTTCGAACAAAACGCCAAAGGTCTAACAAAACAAAAAGGATATGATGTTGCGGTATGTGGACATATACACCAACCTAAGTTAGATGACGACTATATGAACTCAGGAGACTTCTGTGAAAACTCTACATGTCTTGTGGAGGATTATGATGGTAAGTGGTATATCATCACTGTGAAATAATATAACCCAATCACTCACTCTCGTTTTTTTTACTTCGTAATCGTTCCCCCACCTTCAGTGGTGTCACTAAAAAACTACGTTCATAATTGTGTCATATCATTTCCCCCTATATAGTGGTGACATACAAGTAAATTGTTATGGTGGTATTTTAGTGTATAGATGAGGTAATCTTAATATAAGGTCAGGACCTTATAATGAATGATTATAAGGTTATAGTCTAATGTTACCATATGGTAAGTTACTAAGTAGTAAGTTATGGTGTTCATTTTTAGAGGATGTTCACGGTACGTGAACAAAAAGATTTAATGAACAAGTATTTAACTATTAAGGTAACTTTATTATAATTGTTATGGTATGTCTAAATGTCAGGGGAATTGTTAGAAGAGTCCCACAAAGTCCCACTTAAAGTGGTCGTTGAAGTACTATTCTAACACACTAAAGTGTTTCCCCGCTTACTGTACCATTACTATTATTATTTGCTGGGTTTTATATATAGTTAAAAAATTAGTGTTTAGAGTATCAGTAGAGGGGGTTTTTTTAGGCTGGTCGTATCAAGAACGACAATATCGGTGGTAAATAGTGGGGAACAATGGTGGTAAAATGTGGGGGAAATAGTGGTAAAGCGATTATCCCCATCTCAAAGCGTGACTGACATTTTGACAATTCCAAATATTTTAACACTTTTTTTTAGAAAAAAGTTATCAACAATTCCCCCTGACAGTATGTCATGAGGGTTTTTTAAAAAAGTTATTAACAATTATGAGTGAAAAAAAACTGTACCTAAACGAGTTTACCAAGGAGGTAACTAAAGATGGAGACCTATATAAGGTTACATATGTGAACGGAGAGTTCAAAGGAGAGTGTCTCTATATGGAGAGACCACCATTATCAAGACTACAGAGTGAGACCATATACTTACTGATGTCAGCAGACATGGGGGATGTAATAGAATACATTCATAAGAAGTCCCCACTATCAAGTGAAGACTTCAGTGAGGTGGACATGATGATTAGGGAAGACTCCTTTCAATTCATCAAGGCTCAAGGTCCTCATGTGAGATGATATTCTTTCTGAACCATTTTGTAAACCAATGGTCTTCCCCAAGACTATAAGTAAGAACCTCAAGTGCAACAATTAAAAACAACAGGACCAATCCACTAAGGAATATAATCCCGAGTACTATTAAACTACTCATCATATGACATTATGTATTTACGGAACTGTTCAAGACAGTCTTGTTTATATTCTTTAGCAACCTCATTGGCTTCAATCTCCAATGGGTGATTCTCATATCCCACACGACTAAGAACCTTATCATAGTTCTTTAAGTTCTGAGTGTGGTGAGCATACTCATGAATAAAGGTAAAGATAAAATAACCAACAGTCTTACACTCATTATAGTACACATAGATTTTATTATCATGGTATTGACCATAGGTACCAACTAACTTCCCCTTTACAATTGAAAACTTGGGGGTAGACTTACGTTTAGGTAGACCGATGTTCTCGATACAATAATCAAGACAGAACTGAGCAAGGTCTCTACGTTCACTACAACTAAGGTCGGTGACACGAGAGTAATGACCATACTTGGACATGACATTACAATACTCTATGATACGTGATAGGAATCTCATACTACAAAGATACGGATAATATATTTAAAATACTATTAGTAAATGTATTTTTTTTTTCGTACCTTTGTAGTGTAACCATTCAGAAGATGGGGACCGAGTAGACTCCATCACGTCCCTACTTTTAAAAACTATAAGGCAGGTTGGAGTCCACCCTCTGCGACCTGTCTCTCTGTCGAACCCGTCTCGGTCTTAACCACTGACAATACAAAGGTACGGATTATATCTGAGACCACCAAACTTTCCCCCATGTTTATTCGATTAGTTATTAACATGACATCCTGACATGTTGATAAGTTTATTTGTATATGTCCCTGAAATGACATGACCTTATTAGAGACCATTAGACGGAGGGGAGGGATATTACATCTCCCGTCATGTCCCCATGTAATAGGTCCCTCCTATCCCCCTCTATGGGGGTATATGGGGGGGTACACCCCCTCCCCCCTACGTATCCCCCCTCTATATAGGGGAGGGGTCACCCCAAAAATGGGGGTTAATCCCAAAATTAATGTATACGTTTAAAAAAATACTTTCTAAAATTTTTTGGAAAATTTCCCCTTATATATAAGTTCCCCCCTAAAAACCTTTTGTCCCTAAAAAAGGTCAAAATCGAAAAAAAAATTTCTGGAAAATTTTTGACAAAATCATAGTGTTATAATATCATATGTAATATGGATGAAGAATATATCTTGGTTGAGGAGGTGTGTAAAGATTGTGGGACCACCCATGAGGTATTAATTAAATATGAAAATAATTTTGTCAGAATCACAATATAAAAAACGTTGAGATTACACGTTTAAGTGAGAACCTTTTGAAGGATTATTGTTTCCCCCCATCTCCACCAATTAAAAAACCCACTCTTTTGAAGTGGGTTTCTTTTTAATCTTTTTTTCTGATTAAGTGTGTGTCAATCCTTTTGTCTGTGTAACTAATAGTTTCGCGGGTGACGGAATCAATCCTTCTATCCATCTCTCTATGAATACTATCAACAGTTTCCCTCCAATCACGATTCTTCTCTTCAAAAAGACGAAAGATACCTTCAATGTCTCTTCTGAAATTTATTTTTTCGTTTTGGAGTTCTTGGTTTAATCTATACAACTTAATCATACCCACAACCAGAACCCCAACTAAAATAAGAGCAAAAATCGTAAGAAAACCTAGTGTAAAATAAAACATTTCCATTGTGAATTATTTTTTGTTTATACCTCTATGGGTAAGTAAAAAATAATCTAATGTATCAATGAGTCAATGTTTCTTCCAATTATTTTATAGATTGGTTTGTTTCCGTGAGGTTCAATTCTACCAATGGTAAATTAATTAACCCCCTATGATATGGAGTTTTTTGTTTTATGACAATGTATTTATATTAAAATAATATTATGGGAAAATTCATTATAACGGAAGAAGAAAAAAAACATATCATGGGTTTGTATGAACAAGTTAGTGGTACAACTACAACAACTACTGTGAATCCTAATAACCCAATTGTTGCCGTTCAGAAAAAACTTAATCTAACACCTGACGGTATTATGAATGACTCAACAAAACAAGCAATCATTAAATATAAAACACAAAATAATCTACAACCTTTTGATGATAGACTAACTAATAGTTTATGGAGAAGTTTGGGACTTGCTCAAGTTATAAACACACCTAATACAACAACTACCACAACCGCACCTAAAACTCAGTACCAACCAAACACAACTCAGACAACCACAATAAGGTAAGTAAAAAAATAATTAACCCTTCCTTCAACGGAGGGGTTTTTTATTTCCATATTTTTTTGTAACTTTGTTATATGGAGAAAATCTGTAAACATTGTAATGAGTTAAAACCTTTGAAGGACTATAGGGGGGGTACAAGACCTAAGTGTAAATCCTGTGAGAATAAGATTCGTTATATACAGAAACAGGAACGTAGGAAGAACGACCCCGAGTATGACAAGGAACTCAAGAAGTATGATGTCATGAGAAAACGTAAGAAGGAACGTGAAAACCCCCTTACCAATTTCATTCAAATTATGAGGCAATCTATACGGACATCTTTTAAGAGAAAAGGTTATACCAAGAAATCTAAATCCTATGTTATACTTGGGGAAGATTGGATTGTTGTTAAGGAATACTTTGAATCATTGTTTCAAGAAGGTATGACTTGGGATAATCATGGGGAATGGGAGATTGACCATATCATTCCCATTTCTACCGCAACTTGTGAAGATGATGTAACTAAATTATGTCATTATAAAAATCTCCAACCTCTATGGGCAAAAGATAATCGTTTAAAAAGTAATATGGTATAGACCGTCCGTTCACTCCCTTTTTAAGGACTCTGTATATTTATATTAAAAAGAAATACCATGAACAGAAGTTATAGTAAAATAAGACACATGCAACAATCGAATGTTCTTTTGGAGCAAAGAAGAATTTTGTTAAAGGAACAAACAACCACGGCTACCACTCAGACAACCACGGCTACCACTCAGACAACCACGGCTCCCACTCAGACAACAACTATAAATCAAATGGTGGATGGTCCATTTCAATTTTACTTTGATGCAGATACTGCAAGGAATTATTATGTATACAAACAAGGTAAAACTGAACAAGAGGCTAAATTTTATGTTTATTACCAAGATAACCCAACTAATTACAAAGCACCGGATAAATTAACAAGATTAGATAAAAAAATCCATGACACTTTGGAACAAGCTAGAAAGTGGGTAAGGGATGAAATTGCAAGTGAAAAGAATAAACGAGATAACCCCACCGATATGGGCGGTTATTATGAAGATTGATTAATATTATTTGGTTATTTCTAAAAATTTTCCCTTTGGGTTGCCAATACTTCCTCTAATAAAGAGGGGGTTTTTTATTTTCCACAGAAACAGGACCCTGATTTTAAAAAGAACCCAAATATCAAAAAAGAATTTCTGGAAAAATTTGGAAACTATTTCCCAATATAGAATATCGGTATTTTTATAATAAAACAAAATTATGGACAAGAATAGATTTAGACAATTACTAGAATCAACAATGGAAAATATTATTATAGTCTAAAAAATCAAAACAAATGGATTGAGGCTAAAGGTAAAGGGTTAGAATCAATTAAAACAAATGTTAAATTTTAACATATCCCCCCAACCCCCTTTTTTTCGGATTGTTTATATTTATAATTAAACAAAATACTATGAGAACAATTAATGAATATAATAAAAGATTTTATCAATTAATTGAGTCAACGTTCGGTGATGTAAAACCATTAATCGTGGAACAATCAACAGGTGATACATTACCTATAGTAACTAAAGTTTATATAGAGAAATATGGGAAACCCGGCCTCGGTTTTTGTTCTCAAAACCCAAAGTTAAACAACTCTTGTGATAGTGGAAACTCGTTTATTGAGTTTAATGATGGTACCAAATTAAAATACCCTAATATTCATTTTACATCTTATGTTGAAAATGGTACATACGAAGGGGATAAAATAAAAT